>JAEEGL014853688.1_pt1 | contig 33200 bp, 31 predicted proteins | sample 9134231 | NCBI WGS metagenome assembly JAEEGL01 (sample SAMN16246548, study PRJNA631951) | gut metagenome | biome: gut microbiome; feature: rumen; material: fiber-attached | host: Bos | place: Iran: Karaj | collected 2018-10 | reverse complement strand
GCCGAGCAATGCGACATCGCGGTGGTGAAGGTAGGTAAGAATGGTTCGTACGTCCAGCAGGGCAGCAAGCGTCATCATATCGGCGCCATCACGACCAGTTGTACGGACTCGACCGGTGCCGGAGACTATTTCGCCGGCGGTTTCCTGCACGCGCTCAGTGACGGTTTTGATATCCGCCGGTGTGCAGAGATCGGTACGATAGCTGCCGGCCGCGTGGTGGAGGTGATCGGCACCAAACTGAGCGATGATACATGGGAGGAGATACGACGCATATGCGCGCTGTATCGCGGGTTTATGCAAAAATACGATAAGGAGTAAATCACCAATTACCAATCACCAATTACCAATATGAAATACATCCTTAGACCGTTTTACTGGTTGTGGCAGTACTTAGTGGCATGGCCGTTGTTGCTGGTGCTGACCATCTTCACGGCGGTGTTCACCGTCTGCACCGTGCATTGGCGTAATGCGGAGTTCGTCCACAAGGTGCAGCAGTTCTGGTCCTGTTCGTTCTTCTGGCTCATGTTCCTGCCCGTTTCGGTAGATGGCGAGGAGCATATCCAACCGGGTCAGAGTTACGTCTTCGTTTCCAACCATCAGTCCATGTTCGACGTGTGGCTCATCTACGGATGGCTGCCGGTCATCTTCAAGTGGCTCATGAAAGCGGAGTTGCGCAAGGTGCCGTTTGTCGGTACGGGTTGCAAGGCGGCTGGACATATTTTCGTGGAACGCCGCAATGCCAAAGCGGCGATGGAGAGTCTGCGCGAGGTGGAGAAACAGCTGGTGAACGGCGTGAGCACCGTCATTTTCCCGGAAGGAACCCGTTCCACTACGGGTGAGACCGGACGTTTCAAGCGCGGCGCGTTCCAGATTGCGCTCGATCTTGGTCTGCCGGTGATCCCGCTCTCGCTCGACGGCTGTTTTGAGGTGCTGCCCAAGGGCAAACCGTTCGTTCACCGCCATCCCGTACATATGTATATCGGCGAACCGATCGACCTCAAGCAGTTCGATGACCCGAATGAAGCCATCGAAGCCGTCCGTAATGCGGTTATCAGCGGCCGCCTGAAAAAATAACGTGCGAAGCACCATTTTAACTGTTTAACGTTTGTGAAACAAACCATTTTAACATTTTAACATATGAAATCCGATCCCAAAGACTGTCTCTATTGTACGAACAATGAGACCCTGCACAACCTGATGATAGAGATCGCGCACCTGCGCGTTTCGCGCGCGTTCCTATTTAAGGAGCAGACCTATCACGGTCGTTGCCTCGTGGCATACGACGAGCATGTGAACGACCTCAATGAGTTGAGTGACGAGCAGCGCAACCTGTTCATGGCAGACGTGGCGGATGTGACCCGTGCCATGCAGAAACTGTTCCAACCCGAGAAGATCAACTACGGCGCCTACTCGGATAAACTGAGTCACCTGCATTTCCATCTGGCTCCTAAGTACGTCGATGGTCCCGATTATGGAGGCACGTTCCAGATGAATCCCGGTAAGGTCTATCTCTCCGATGCCGAGTACGCCGAGATGGTAGCTGCTCTACGAGCAGAGTTGAAAGCTGAAAACTGATAGCTGAATGCTTTTCCGTGAGATCATAGGACAGGAAGCGACGAAGCGACAGTTGCGGCAGTCGGTGCGTGAGGGACGGATCCCTCATGCGCAGTTGTTGACGGGTATATCCGGCATCGGCAAACTGCAACTGGCATTGGCGTATGCGCAATACCTCAACTGTCCGAACAGGACGGAAGAGGACAGTTGCGGCGTCTGTCCGACCTGCCTGCAGTTCGAGCGTTTGCAGCACCCTGACCTGCATTTTGTCTTCCCCATCGTAGGATCGGACGAGACCTGCGACGCCTTCCTCGAACCATGGCGGACCATTCTTCTGGAGAAGCATTATTTTGACTTGGAGGACTGGCACAACGCCATCGGCATGGAGACCAAGCAGTCGATGATCTACGAGAAAGAGAGCGGAGAGATCCTGCGCAAACTCAGTCTCAAGCCCTACGGAAACGGCTACAAGGTGATGATCATCTGGCAGCCGGAGAAGATGAATATCACGACGGCAAACAAGCTGCTCAAACTGCTGGAGGAACCGCCCGAGAAGACCGTCTTCCTGCTCGTCAGCGAGCATCCGGAGATGCTGTTGGCGACCATCCAGTCGCGTGTGCAGACCATCCGTGTGCCGCGTCTGGAGACCGAAACGATCACGCAGGCCTTGGTGGACGAAGGCATCGAATGGACCAAAGCGTATGACATCGCCCGCATCGCCAACGGCAGCTATCTGGCAGCACGCAAAAAAGCCGATGAATCCGAAGAAAATCAGCAGGAGTTGCGCGATTTCATCGCCCTCTTCCGGGATGCTTATACGGTAGGCGTACTCAAAGATCCGCAGAAGAAATACGAGAGTCTCAAGCGGCTCAGACAATGGAGTCTCGATATGGCGGACAGCAAGGTGGGACGCGAGCGGCAGAAACATTTTCTCCAGTACGCCCAGCAGCAGGTTCGGGAGAACTACATCCGCAATGTGGGCGAAGCGGAACTCAATTACCAGATGGAAGCGGAGCGCGATTTCTCCGTCAAGTTCGCCCCCTTCATCCATGACGGCAACGTCGAAGCCATCATGCGCCAACTCGATTTGGCGGAACGACAGATAGAGCAGAACGGCAATGCGAAGATGATCTTCTTCGACCTCTGCCTGCAAATGATAGTATTGATCAAGAAGCAAAAACCATAAATCATAAATGAAGCAATATACGACTGGAACAGGACATAATGAGTTAGGGGCTGCGGCTACCAAGTGCAACTCGGTACATATGCTGCCGGTGAGCGACTGGTTGAGCGACCTGCCGGAGAACACCAAACTGACCGACCTGATCGAGGTGCAGTTCAAGAACACCCGCAAGGGCTATTTCCATAACAGCCAGAACCTGCCTTTGGAGAAAGGCGTCAAGGTGGTGGTGGAAGCCAATCCGGGTTATGACGTGGGCGAGGTGGTGCTGACCGGCAAACTCGTCGAACTGCAGATGAAAAAGAACCGCATTGACGGATCCCGTTATGAGGTGCGTCAGGTCATCCGCATTGCGACGGACGAGGACCTGGAGCGTGCCAAGCAGGCGCATGCGCGCGAGCAGGAGACGATGATCAAGGCACGCCAGCTCGCCAAATCGCTCGGTCTGGAGATGAAGATAGGCGATGTGGAGTACCAGGGCGACGGCTCGAAAGCCATCTTCTTCTATATCGCCGACGGACGTGTCGATTTCCGCCAGCTCATCAAGGTCTATGCCGAGACCTTCCGCATCCGCGTGGAGATGAAGCAGATCGGTGCGCGGCAGGAGGCGGGCCGTATAGGCGGAACGGGTCCCTGCGGACGCGAACTGTGCTGCTCGACCTGGATGATCAATTTCTCGTCCGTCGGAACGGGCGCCGCACGCCTGCAGAATATCTCCCCGAATCCGCAGAAATTGGCCGGCATGTGCGCCAAACTCAAATGCTGCCTCAATTACGAGGTGCCGGTATATGAGGACGCATCGAAGCGTCTGCCCAACCGTCATACGGAACTGGAGACCAAGGATGCCACGTGGTATTTCTTCTCCTCCGATCCCTTGGCAGGTACGGTCACCTATTCGTCCGACCCGCAGCGGCCGGGCAATCTGACGACCCTCCGTGCCGAGCGCGCGCATGAGATCATCGCCATGAACAAGCGCGGCGAGAAACCCGACACGCTGGAAGGTACGCGCGGTGTTGCTACCGAGATCGGCTATCAAACCGGTCACGGCGATGTGACGCGCTTTGACCGCAAGAAGAAAAAACACCACGACCGCGACAGGAGGGACAGAAGATGAAGTCATTTACCATTTACCATTTACCAATTACCATTTGTTTGGCAGTATTAGCGGTCCTTTTCTCGTCCTGCCGGAATGACATCGTGTATAGCCGTTTTGTGCCGGTTCCATCGGATCAATGGCACATGGATTCGGCAGTGCGGTACGATTATACGATCACGGATGCGGAGTCCAACTACCGCATGCTCATCTATGTGCGTCATACCGAGCGGTACCCCTACCAGAACATGTGGCTCTTTGTCGGCGACAGTCTGCATCAGGACACGATCGAGTTCTATTTGGCGGACGACCGGGGACAATGGTTAGGCGACAAGCACCACGGTTTCATCGAGATGCCGGTACTGCTGGAGGAGAATTATCATTTCCCGGATACCGGCAGCTATTACATGACCATCCGGGATGGTATGCGTGACAGCGTCTTGCGCGGAATAACGGATATAGGTCTCGAAATCCAGAAAATCAAGTAGCAAAAAAAGCAGTACTTTTGCAGCGGAATTTGGGAAAATGTAGCGATTATGATGATAGCAGATATTCAAAACCTCATTAAGAACGGCGAATCACGCACGTTGGAACTAAAGAAGACCACGGGAGAGCTGCAAGATGGCATGCACTCCGCTTGTGCTATGCTTAATTCTGACGGCGGCTATCTCATTTTTGGCGTTACTCCGTCTCTGAAAATCATAGGACAGCAGATTACGGACAATACCAAACAAGAGATTGCGAATGCTCTCACCGGTTTTGAACCTGCTATTGACCTTGTGCCCGAGTACATTGATGTGCCGGAGCATGACGGAAACCAACTTGTCGTCTTTCATCTAGCTCCTTGGAAGTGGGGAGAAGAACCGCATATGTATCATGGCTGTGCGTACTACAAGCCGGAAAGTATCACTAAGGTTATGCCAAAGGAAATGTACGATGAGCGTTTGAAAGCAGCCAATCCGCAAAAGTTCGAATGGGACATTAAACCTGCCTTTGAGGTGGAGATTAGCGATTTGGACGAAGACCGGATCCGTGGTGCCGTGCGTGCTGGTGTGCGTGGCAACCGTTTGCACGCTTCCGCTGATACCGATTCCGTGGAAATGCTTTTGCAGAAACTCAAGCTGTTAACCAAAGACGGTAAGCCGACTAACGCAGCGGCTATGCTTTTTGCCAAGAATGCACGTTATCCGCAATTCCTTTTGCGTATGTGCCGTTTCCGTGGTACTACTAAGAATGTCTTTGTAGATCCGAAGGAAGTCTATGGTAATTTCTTCGATATTTTGGATGCCGGTATTGATTTCTGCTTCAAGCATTTGTTCTTAACGGGCGAGATTGTCGGCTTAAATCGTGTCGAGAAATTGGAAATTCCGTATGAAGCCTTGCGAGAAGCACTTATCAATGCCCTTTGTCATCGTGATTACGAGAAAATATACGCCAGCGCAAGCCTTGCTATATATGATGACCGCGTAGAAATCATCAATCCGGGCAGATTGCCGATAGAACTTACGCCGGAAACAATATTCCTTCCGCATAGTTCCTATCCGCATAATCCGCTTATTGCGCAAGTCCTTTACCTCACTACTTTCCTTGACAAGTGGGGTTCAGGTGTGGGACGTATCATGGAACTCTGCCAAGAATCCAATGTTCCCGCTCCGTTCTATTCAGTAAACACCAACGAAGTCATCTTGACCTTCCCAAGGCCCGCGCAGCAGCAAAGTAATGGAAATGACCCAAAAGATGACCCAAAAGATGACCCAAAAATAAATTTGGAGAAACTTACTGATAGACAGCGTATTATATTGTACTTAATTAGAGAGAATAACACCTTGACCATATCACAGATGACCCAAAAACTGAAGGTTTCCGAAAAAACCATTAAACGCGACATAACCACATTGCGAGAAACAGGTTTTTTGGTCCGAGAAGGAGGACGTAGAGATGGAAAGTGGCAGATCGTTATTTAAACACGATACCAAATGTCAGTATGCACATCCGCAATATATACAAGGAAGGAGAACTGGACAAGGGGGCAACTGTTAAGGATTTCTTAATAGTTCAAAACCATCGCTCAAAGATATGGGGCAGAAATTAGGTGCGGTCTCACTATTGAGTATTGACGCAAACGACATTTTGAAAAAAGTCAGATAAATATCGTCAGCTTCTTAGACGTTAAATGGGGCAAAGACAGCAATCCTTTGGGGTTGCTTTTTTGTTCGTCCAAAATGACCAAAAATGAACCAAAAATTTTTATATCTCTTGCATATATCATAAAAAAGCAGTACCTTTGCAGCGATGTTTGCAAAAGGGAGATACATAGGATGGCTGTTGGGGGCGCTGTGCTTGATCGGACAGGGATGTTCGTCAGGTGCGGTGCAAGAGGCTGAGCATGTCGTTGCGCAGGCAGACAGCCTGCGGACGCAAGGCAGGATGTACGGCATCGACGAGGGAGACAGCATCACCCTCGCGCAGGCATACGAGACGTTGGGCTCCTTTTCACTTTGCAATTTTCATTTTTCACCTTCCTACGCCCGTGCCTGTTACCACTACGGCCGCCTGCTGCGCGAGAAAGACAACCCTGTTGCCGCCATGCAGGTCTTCATCAACGCCACCCATTCCCGTACACGCGATTACCATATCCTCGGGCGCATATATAGCAATATGGGCTCCATCTGCCACCTTGCCGGCGAGTACGATCTTTCATACGACATGTACGAGCGGTCAGGAGAGATGTACCTATTGGCTCAAGACACCCTGTTATATTATTACGATTTGAATAATATGGCGTATGAACTGGCGGAACAAAGAGATAAAGACGGAACCATCGCATTGTTGGATTTAATCACTCAAAGTTGTTCGAATGGGATATTTATAACTGACGCATGGCTGACAAAAGCCAGATTATATTTTAATGTCACTCAATACGATTCAACTATTTATTGTACGGATGTTCTTTCTTTTTCCTATGACTACAAAGAGCCGGCATGCTTTGTATTGAAAGCACAAGCGTTTGATCGCTTGGGTGTTATTGACTCGGCTTTATACTACGCCAATTATGTGTTATCATTGCCTACTGCATCTTATCAGGACATATATAACATGCTCTATATAACCACCCATTATAATCCCGATATAGAGAATACGGAATTGTTGGAAATAACCTCTCACAGAGCGGACATAGGTCTTGCATTGGATAATAATCATGCGCGACACGCTCAAGCCAGCGAAATCCTCCGTCAGGATATTAAAAGAAAAACTAATTGGATGTGGCTGTATGCTGTATGCTTAACGCTGATTGTCACAGGCATATGCTTATGGGGTTATATATGGAAGAAACGCCGTCAGCATCAATTATTATCCCAGCAGGTATCAGAATTGGAAAATATCCGCCATACAGCAAAACAACAGCATGAACAAATCGTACAAGAGCATGCCGAGTATAAAAACAGTATAGTTGCCCAGATAGAGAACACCTGTGATGTGTTCTGTAAATCATCTCACCTGCAAAAAGATTTATGTTGGTCTGACTATAACCAAATGTGTGAGATTGTTAACCAACATTTTTTCTTCTTTGCTCAAAAATTGCAGAACACCCACCTATTGACGGAAAGGGAGATACGGTTATGTATCCTTGTTTTAATAGGAATTACCAATAGCAAGCAGTTGGCAGACATGTTGCTTTATAGTGAAAGCGGTATCCGCAACTTCAAAAACCGTACTGCTAAAAAGCTCAACACCAATAGTGTCGAATTGCGTAGTCAGCTGCTAAAAATAGTATCAGGAGAGTGATGCCCATAGGTGTCATATTTCATTTTTCCACGCTCAAAAATCATATGTCATTGATTTTCATGCATTTGAGCAATACCAGATTTCCACGTATTTTTTTGTAAGGTTCCATAAAAAGCAGTAATTTTGCCGCCGAAATCACACGATGTGGTTTCGGTTACTATTTAATTACTAAAACCATCAACACAATGAGAACTAAATTTATCGCTTTGGCATTGGGCGTACTCTTTGCAATGCCGTACGTGCTGCGTGCAGAAGAAGTGGAAATTCCGTTAATGGAAGTGATCACCATGCAACCTCTTCCAGGTGATGGTCCGTTGGACAGTTCAAGCGAAATGGGAAGCACCCCTCCACGTCCTACAGATTTCCGTGCGACGATTGACGGAAACTATCTGTCTATCAACAAGCGCAATGATTCTATTCCGTCGGCACAGGCTACGGTGGTCAATGCCATGAATGGCGGCATCGTGCTCAATCAGCAGTTCACCAACTCTGTTTCGCAGCAGATCTTCAATGCGGGCATATACGTGCTCCATATTGAAACAACAGGCGGCGCGCTCGTCGGCCAGTTCATGGTGCAATAAGTCGTATTCATTAGTACGGATGCGGCATATTCCGCATCCGTACTAATTAGTGTTTGAGAGACACATATAAAACAAAAATGCAATAAAACGCACGGATTACTTGCATATGTCAAATAAAAGCAGTAATTTTGTAGCGTTTTTGTAATCCAAATAGTTATATTCTATAAAAAGTCACGATTATGAAAAACAAGCAACTAATAGCGGTATTCTTATTTGTAATAGGAATGCTATGTGTAGATAACACTATTTCTGCACAAACTCAACTGACACCGGAATGTTATGTAACAAAGGGCTCGGACAGTTATCTTATCCATTTTACATTGCCTGGTTATACGATAGAAGATGTCGCAGGCGGTCCCAATGACGGCTGCGGCACTTTCTCCAGAATTGTGATGGACGATGGGGTGGACCACGACGGTACTGACGAACCCGGCTATCCGGAACTTCCTTTCTTCTCATTGAACTTGCTGCTTCCGTTCTGCACATCGGGTCTCCATGTTGATCTGCAGTCTTCTGTAATAGACCAGGAATATCTTTCCTATTACATCAATCCCGCCTCCAAAGGCAGCGTAGAAATAGAACCGGGCATATATGTTGAAATGGATGAAGATTGCTACAATGAAGATTACTACACGTATGGTTATAACAGCGATTATCCTAATGGTTTTTATCAAGATTTTTATTCCTATAGCAATATATATACCGCATTCGGAGCTAAAGGCGTGACCCTCTCAATTTTTCCTTTCTCATATCATCCGGAATCAGGATACATGACTGTATTACAAGAGGCTGTTTTTGAAATAAACTTTGACTGCGGAAATCTGTTTACTACCATGTCGGATATACAAGAAGCATCCGGTTTAGAGGCATTGGCAACGCAATTGTTTTTTGACACATTCAACGACACCGAAATCGTCAACAACTCCGAAGACAATGGCAACTATTTGATAGTGGCGGCTCACCGCGATATGGAAACAAGTTTAACTCGATATGTACATTATAAGCAGGCGCAAAACTACAATACCGAAGTTATCTATTTGGACGATTATAACAATGTAATTGGCAATCCAAGCCAGATAAATTATCTTATTCACAATAATAACGACATGCCTGATCCGGATTTTGTGCTATTAGTCGGCGATTTAGCTGATATACCGCCATATGAAGGAATGAGCCTCCCCAACTTCCCGTATACGGATGATGGCTATCATCCATTTTTGGGACGTTGGATAGTGGGTGAAGAGCAAAACCTATCCGGAGAATATATCGACTTGGAAAATATCATTGACAAGACCATACTAACGGAAACGGGATATGTTAACTCGTATAGTACGGCATCCCTATTCTCTGGAACGGATAATAATACCTGTGTTAATGCGGTGCTGAATCAAAATATCTCACATATAGCCCAGAATTCATTCTACCAGATGGGAATACCATATACCTTGTATTATGGAAGTAATTATCAGCCAAATGCTGCATATTACTTTATGGAAAACGCGATTACAAACCACACGCGGTTCTTTATATATAGAGGGCATGGAGCTTACGATCGTATAGGCGAACCATACGACTTACGTACTAACTATATATCATCTATATATAATACTTCTCCAACTCCTATGGGATTTGGATTCGCATGTCGTTTGAACTCGTATAGCACAAATGATAATTTCGGAGCCCAATGGGTTTCATCCGGTGGAGGTGGCGGAGCTGCTTTCTATGGAGCAACGACTATATCATATCGTACCTCCAATAATTATTTAGCTCTACGTATGTTTGAAGTGCTGAAAGAAATCACTGCACAGATAGGAAATTTCCCTTTAAGTTTGTGGTTGAGATTAAGCGAATCAACCTATTTTGTAGAGGATGATCTATTTGAACGTAGTATGCAAGTAAAAAAGTATAACCTGATAGGAGATCCTACTTTGGCCGTATATGGTATGAATACGTATGGTACTTACGAGCCTTTCCATATGCCTAAGAAAGAGACCGTTGATACGCCTGTCGGCAGCGAAATCAGTTCAATAGAAATTTACGACATTAGCGGTGAAAAATTAACGGTTAGCAATATGCGCGATATTTCCTCTTTACCGCTTTCAGCCGGAGTATATGTAGTAAAAACACTCTATAACGACGGAACATTTTCTACTAACAAAATAATAAAATAAAGTCTTATGAAACCAACCAAAGTAGTTTTAGCTTTATGCATGACCTGCTGCATGCTAATTTCCTGCAAGGAAGAAAAAAACGAGCCTAATCAGCCGACACCTCCTTCCCAAACAAGTATGACAGAAATGGCAAAAGAAATAGCTGCTTGCCTCACCGACAATTATGCTGTGGGAGACAGTGTGTTCTTTCGCAGGGAAACAGGAGAGACAGAAGGGTTTATTGTAGCAATTAATAATTTTGTAGAAACAATTGACTATTCCGAACTCGAATGGGGAGAAATTGAGCCTCAGGAAAGATTAATAGGGTATGATTATATGACCTTCTTGACTAGCGAAAAAGACACGCTAAGAATAATGTTATGGATAAGAGAATCTGGAGAAGGAATGGTCAATGTATTAGGAGATATGACCATCAACCACAAGATGGATTTAGACTCTAATCTTATTACGAATATGGCAGGCGATTCTATCACTATTTCGTATCCAAGTTATGATAAATCCTGCACTTTGCGCAAGAATGTAGGTCTTACGCGTGTACAGAACAATTCATCCACATGGGATTTGATCCAATAAAACTTGACACGTATGAAAACGAAAATTCAACTAAGCGCATTGCGCATCAGAACAGCAGTCATCCTGCTGGGCCTCATCGGTTGTTTCACGGCCTGTAAAAGCACAAACGAACCGGAACAGCCAGTTCAAATCAATCTGAAAGAAAAAGCGGAAGAGGTAGCTACCTACCTGACGGACAATTACAACGTCGGAGACAGTGTTTTCTTCATTACAGAAACCGGCGAGACGGAAGGCTTCATTGTTAAGCTGAATTATTTTATGGAAATGAAAGAAATTGTTACGCCAGAATGGGGTGAAGAGCCCAAAGAACGATCAGATGGATATCAACTGAGCACTGAAATGGAAAGTGCAAAAGACACTTTTTGGATTGTGATGTTTGTTACCGAATCTCCAAAAGGCTATGCTTGCGTTGAGGGCAATATCTACATCAATCATAAATATGACTGGGATAACAATAATATCACAAAAATAGAGGGCGATTCCATTACTATTCAGTATCCAAGCCTTGATAAATCATACACATTGCACAAGAATGTAGGTCTTACGCGTGTACAAAACAATTCATCCACATGGGATTTGATCCAATAAAACTTGACACGTATGAAAACGAACATTCAATCAAACGCATTGCGTATTAAGTATGCCGTCATTCTGCTAAGCATTATCGGTTGTTTGGTTTCCTGCAAATCCAAAGAGAGCGAGCCTAATCAGCCGACACCGCCGTCTCAAAGTCCGCTGACGGAAAAGGCAAAAGATGTTGCAACCTTTCTTACTGACAATTATGCCGTCGGGGACAGCGTTTTCTTTCGCAGGGAAACAGGAGAAACGGAAGGATTCAAGGTCACATACAATCGTTTTTCTGCGAATGAAGATTTGTCAGAATACCTCTTGGAAACCTCGATGGAAAGTGAGAAAAACTCCTTTGACATTCGGATTTCTATTACCGAACCATTAAAGGATTTCATCTACTTAGACGGTATTTTCAGTCTCAATCATGATAGTGATATGAAACCTAATATTTTTACCACCGATAGAGGAGATTCTATAACCATTGCGACGAACTTGGGCAAATGCTGTACATTACGAAGGGATGTAGGTGTTGGATTTGTATTTCAAAAACAACTTCATTGGGACTTGATTTCGAAATGATGCCGTGCCGTATTTCCTGAGACGCAACTAACCGTGCCGTCTCGTCCGCACCGTCCCATTTCGGGCGGTGCGGATGGTAGCGCGGAACACAGCACAAAACAACAAAAACTAAAATAAATTTGCTCATATCAAAAAAAAGTTGTAATTTTGCAGCGGAATTTGGGAAAAGTAGCGATAAAGCATGACGAAAGAAGAACTAATAGCACGACTGAAAGACATCGAATGGGAGGATTTTGAGGTCAAAGAGGCTAAATCCGAATTGCCGAAGAATGTAGCCGAGTCTGTTTCTGCCTTTGCCAATACGCAGGGCGGATGGATTGTGTTAGGTGTTCGTCAGGAAGGCAAACAGTTCGAAATCCAAGGTGTGGACAATGCCGAGAAACTGGAGCAGGACTTCATCTCTTCCCTGCGCAATCAAGGCAAATACAACACCTTGATCTCCTGCAAGCAGCAGAAATATAACATCGACGGTCGTATGGTGCTGGCATTTTACATCTATGCCTCCGACCTAAAACCGGTTTATTTCGGCGGCACGTTATACAATACGTTTATCCGCAAAGGAAGCGGTGATCAACGTGCTTCGGAAGCCGAGGTCGGTGCTATGTTGCGAGACCAGCAGTATGGTATCAAATCCGAGCAATCGATTCCGGAAACATCCATTGACATGTTAAGCATGGAATCCTTGGGCAGTTTCCGTTCCTACGTCTTCAAGCAGCCGATTGTGCCGTTGAACGAAGATTGCAGTACCGAAGAGTTATGCCGTGCGTTGAATATCATTGACAAAAACGGACTGCTGACCTATGCAGGTCTGCTGATGTTTGGAAAGTATATCAACGTGCGCGACTATGTGCCTACATTCTGTCTGGACTACATCGAGATACCCGGTCGCTCGTTGGAAGAAGCGGACACCCGCTACGACTACCGAATGCCCGAACAGGCGAACATCTGGGATTCGTTCGTGATCATGCAGCGTCGGTTAACCAATCTGATTCAACGTCCTTTTGCTTTGGATGCGCAAGGGTTGATTGATGTTGGCGATAACCGCTATTTCGAAGTCGTTCGTGAAGCTTTGGCAAACATGGTCATGCACGCGGACTATTTCTCTACGTTCCGCTCATGCGTACATGTGTTCACCAACCGTATCGAGTTCCTGAACGCCGGTGCACCGCCTATCCCGTTTGAACAGATGGTCGGTCAGTTCTATACCAATCCTCGTAATCCGTCTATCGCAAAGATGTTCCGCGTGACGCATATCGCTGAGAACGCAGGCTTCGGAATGAACAAACTGCGCTCGTGGACACAATTGACAGGCGGTCTGACTGAACTGACTTTCCAGCGTTACTGTACATCCTGTACGATGTATCTCGGCAAGTTCGAAACGCCGCACTCCGACACCAAGTTGGGGCCTGAAACGATGCAGAAGAGTGACCTGAAAATAGAAAAGTGGCCTGAAAAGTGGCCTGAAAAGTGGCCTGAAAAAGCACAACGTATTATCGATGCGATGACATCTAATCCTCAAATAAGTATTCCGCAATTAGAAACCGTACTGAAAATAGGCCATACTACAATAAAAAAAATAATAAAAGCCATGCAAACTGATGGCATAATACGCCGAGTCGGACCGGACAAAGGCGGTCATTGGGAGATTACGCCGCAAAAACAACTGAAATAAATTTGCAGCCTTCGATAGGAAGGCGTCGTCAGCTTCTTAGACGTTAAATGGGAGGACATATGGAATAGCACATAGTGCAACGACAGGCATATCGCTTTACAGATAAAAATTTCGACGACTTTTAACTCAACAAAGAATATGTCCCTGTTTCTCGTGTTATGGCACGGGCAACGGGGCCGGTTGAGTGGAGTCGTCGAATTATATTATCCGATCTGTAAGCTCCGTTGCCCGTGCTTTTTATGTCCTCCGAAAAAACAGTATTTTTCCATGAAAAAGTATATCATCAATCATTTCCATATCCAGGGAAACTATATCGTCGGTTCGCGTATCGACATCCGTCCTCATGCGGAACAGAGTCCGCAGCATGGTTCGCATCCGGAGCCGTACCCCGACACCGTAGAAGACATAGCGCCGGTGGAGACCTCGTTCTTCTGCACCACTCGTTTCACACCTGACATCATCGAAAAGAACATCCGGCAGGCGATAGAACTTGCCAGCAGCAAGGCGGATGCGTGCAGGAGGCTGATGGCGCTGGAAACGCAAGGGTACATCGTCTTGAGCAATGTGGGTGACGAGCGCAAAGCCGAACTGATCAATCCCTTTGCCATACCGAAATATATCTTATGCGGCGATGACTTCAAAAAAGCCAGAAACCGCTGCTAATTGTCCCAAAGTGTCCCGGGACAATCGGCTAAAATAGCGCCTTTTGTCCCCGGCATTGTCCCAATCTGTCCCAAAATGCAGTCACAATTTGAGTGGCTGCATTTTTTCATGTACCTTTGCACCGTCTTTCAAAAGCATACGGCGTAGCAGATCGTTGAGCTTTCAAAAGAAAGCGAAAAAGAAAAGAAGCAAAAGAAAAACTTAAAATGTACAAAAGGGTGTTACGTACTGCGCGTATAGGTAGCACCATATGTAACACCTTTTTGTAACACCCTTTGTAACACCAATAAAAAATTATGAATGATTTTCAGCAATTATGGGCGCTGCTCCGTCAGCATGGATCGAGCGCCAAACGGGAAACCGAATGTGCGGCTTTAGGGGCAACCTATCCGCCGGACTTGCAGCAACGCATCAATGCCACGATCCGCACCAAACTGGAGCAGGGCAAGTTCGTCCATTACGATCCTGTCCGTGCCTTGGAAGAGAACGCACGTCCTCCACGACAGCAAACCCTCTCCTATGCGGACTATTACGCCCGTTATCACACTACCGAACCCCGCGACGGCTGGCAGATGGCTAACCCGACAGGCAACAAAGTCATTTATGTTAAAACTACTTGATCCGCATGGCTTTTCGTCCATTTTCGTCGGATTCTATCCGACAATTAAAAATCGTATGTTCATTCCGTCGGATTGTATCCGACACTAACTATTTAACGTTTCTTGAAAAGAAACCATTTTAACTGTTTAACTGTTTAACGTTTAATTTATTAAACCCTATCATTATGGCTAAATGTACCATTGACCCTTTTACCGGGGAGATCGTCACCATTTCCGGCAAACTCGGAAACATGCTTTTCAAAACGTACCGTAACGGACAAGTCCGTGGGTATCTTCTTCCTTCCTCTCCGACACCGCGTTCTACGCCCCTGTCCGAAAAAGAAATCGTCTCGCGGAATCTCTTTGCCATCGCGGCGACCGTCACCAAGCGCCGTGTGGAAGCAGGCGACAAGCGGAGACGCTCCGTGATCTTCAAAGAGGTATATGCCTCCCTCAAAACGCAGTTGCAACGGGATCGGAACGGAGGCGGAACGGAGGCGGAACGGAGGCAAGTGCTATCTGAAATGTCAAAACTATGAAAAAGAAATTCTATTTCACGGACATTGTCCGCCGTCTTGAAACCATCTTGCAGTGCGATGTAGGTATGCAGGGCTTCAAGATTCTCTTGTACGGTTGGCGGATCAAGCATCATTTCCCCGAATACCAGTTCTATGGTCGCAACTACATGAACGGCACCGAGATGCTTTCTTTCTCCGAATATGCCGGTTATGACCTCTCTCGTGACCCTCAAAATTGAAAAATCAAGGGTTTTACTGGATTTGCGAAAGCGGAAATTTGGTCAGTTCGCAAAAAAGCAGTACTTTTGCATCGCTTTTCGGTCAGATAGGATAATGAACCAAGGGAGCGTCTATCGCCTTATCCTCAGTTTCCAAGGTTCAGAAAGGGATAGCCGGAAAGCCGCGCGCGATCATTAAAACCTAAACCATTATGACCAAGCAACAAATCATCAAGATCGTTGTCAGCGTGCTGATCGCCGCCTTGACAGCGTTAGCAGCAGGACTGGGATTACCCTCCTGCACGGCATCGAGGGTGGTGAGCACAACCGCGTCGTACGTCCAGCACGGCGACACAACCACCACCATCATGACAAAGACCACGGAGACCTACCGTGGCGAAAAGAAATGATCAACGTGCGAAGCACCATCTTAACCGATTAACGTGCGGAGCACCATTTTAACTTTTTAACGTTTAACCCTTTAAACCTTAACCCCTCTCACGTGGCTTAGAGGGCATCCCCTAAATCGAAATGCTAGTGCAACGATATTTCGATTTAAGAGCGGGTGCATCCGAGTACTTACTGTTAAAACGGAGTTTTGACACATGTACGAGGATAGCCACACGCGAATGGCAATTATGAAAGTAGGCGCCGCAGGTATCGAGACGATCTCCGGCGCAATGAAACGACCGAAGAAACAGAACGGTCACAACCACGGCAATTATCTGGTAGCGGTTCACCGCGTAGCCGACAGTGAGAACCCCAATTGTCAACGGGTGTACTCGTTTGACGCTGACCGCTACAAGCGCACCAAACCCCTTTCCGACAAGGAGCAGGCCGTTCGCTCGCGCTTCCAGTCTGTCGCAGCCGCTGTCAAGGTTCGTTCGAAGAACCTCTCCACGCTGACCACCGACCAGGCAGCGTTCGAGGAACAGAAGAACGAAGCCAACGGCAAAAAGACCTTCAAGGCCTACTTATGGTCTGTTTGTGGTGCGGAATATGACGCACAACACAACGGCTAACAGCTAACGGCTAATAGCCAAAGTTCAAAAAAAACGCACATAAATTTGCATATGTGCGTTTTTTTTTGTACCTTTGCAGCCGCAAAGGTTTTGATCGAGAAAGGATTATCCGGAAAGAAAAAGTGCAATAATGGGTAAGAACAAGTTAAAAAAGTTCGCTGAAATGGAGACATTCTCCAATGTCTTCCAATGCGGGGCACGGGAGATGCTGCCGTCCAACCAAGTGCATGAGATGGCGGGTCATTGGCGGGAGAGGTATTTCCACAATGACCATCCGATCGTGCTGGAGTTGGGTTGCGGACGAGGCGAATACACGGTGGGTCTGGCGAAGAAATACCCCGAGAAAAACTTCATCGGCGTGGACATCAAGGGTGCTCGTATGTGGGCAGGTGCCAAGCAGGCGGTGGAGGAAGGTTTGACCAATGCCGCATTCCTGCGGACGCACATAGAGATCATCACCGCTTTCTTCGCCAAGGACGAGGTGGACGAGATATGGATCACGTTTTGCGACCCGCAGATGAAGAAAGCGACGAAGCGTCTGACGAGCACCTGGTTCATGCAGCGCTATCAGCAGATCGTCAAACCCGACGGGATCATCCATCTCAAGACCGACAGTCCGTTCCTCTATACCTACACGACGGAAATGCTGCGGCTCAATCCGTATCCGGTGCTGGCGAACACGGACGATCTGTATGGGGAGGATTCAGCTGTCAGTGGTCAGAGTTCAGTTTTTGCAGATGCGCGTGCCTTGCAGACCCATTATGAGAAACAGTGGTTGGACAGAGGGCTGAGTATCAAGTATATCGAATGGCAGTTGACGCCGCTCACGCAGTGGGAAGAACCGACCATCGAGATCGAGAAAGACAGTTACCGTTCCTATGGACGCAATTATAATAGTCCTGAATAGGGGGAATTAAAAATTAAGAATTAAAAATTACGAATTATGCCGAAAATCGTTGTTTTCACCGGAGCCGGCGTGAGTGCCGAGAGCGGATTAGGTACGTTCCGCGACAGTGATGGTCTTTGGGAGCATTACCGTGTCGAGGATGTGTGTACGCACGAAGCGTGGTTGCGTAACCCGGAGTTGTGCGTCAAGTTCTACAACGACCGTCGTCGGGACACCTTGGCGGCGCAACCGAATGCGGCGCATATAGCGATCGCCAAGTTGCAAGAGGTGTTCCCCGATACGCAGATCATCACGCAGAACATCGATGACCTGCATGAGCGTGCCGGCGCCAAGGGGGTGGTGCATCTGCATGGCGAGATCACCAAACTGCGTTCGTCCCGTAACGAGACGGCAACTGTGCCGTTGGAGGGTTGGGAGCAGCATTACGGCGACAAGCATCCGGATGGTTCGGTGCTGCGGCCGTATATCGTCTTCTTCGGCGAAGGTGTACCGTACTTCGACGAGGCATGCCGCATCGCATCGACGGCGGACATCATGATTGTGGTCGGTACGAGTCTCAATGTCTATCCGGCGGCATCATTGCTGCACTATACGAAACCGAATATCCCCATCTATTTCGTCGATCCGGGACAGCCGGAGTTCGGCGTATGGCGGGACAAGGTGACGCATATCAAGAAGAAAGCCACCGAAGGAGTACCGGAGTTGGTAGAGAAACTGCTTAAAGAAGCTAACAGCTAATAGCTAATAGCCAATGGCCAAATCTTTCACGCGCATCATAGTATGGATCGGGATCATGGCGGTGCTGACGCTCATCGCCATGGGAGTTTGGTATGTCGGTTGGGGCGGTAGTCAGGCAACGGAGAGTCTCAAATGGCTGCAGTTCCTTCAGATGACCGGCACTTTCCTTTTGCCGCCTGTCCTGTGCGCGTGGCTATGGAGTGAGAACCATCAGCCTGTCTCATGGCTCCGACTGGATAATGTGCCGGACGGAAAGGTGGTCGGGCTGGCGGTCGCCATCATGATCTGTGCCGTACCGGGTATCAACCTCCTGGCTGATCTCAATGGTCGCATCCAACTGCCGGAAAGTCTCGCATCCATCGAACAAATGCTCAAGCAGCAGGAAGAATTGGCAGCAGAACTGACCAAGCGGTTCTTGCAGGCGGACTCGATCGGCGGTCTGCTCATCAATATCGGTCTGATGGCTCTCTTGCCGGCTTTGGCGGAAGAGTTCTCTTTCCGGGGGACCCTGCAGCAGATATTAGCTAACAGCCAAAAGCCAACAGCCAACAGCCATATAGCCATCTGGCTGACGGCGATCGTGTTCTCCGCCGTACATATGCAGTTCTATGGTTTTGTGCCGCGTATGCTGATGGGCGCTATGTTCGGCTATGTATTCGTCTGGACGGGCAGTTTGTGGGTGCCGGTCATCATGCACTTTGTGAACAACGGCATGGCGGTGATTGCCTATTATATAGAGCAGTCAGTAGCCAATAGCCAACAGCTAACAGCCAATAACCAAAATATCGCCGACACGTTCGGTGCCGGCGATACATGGTGGTTAGGCGTTTTAAGCCTGCTGATTACATCTCTGGGTCTACTAATATTCTACCGCAGAACTCGCAAACAATGATTTTCTTGCGGGTACGGATATCCAACTGACGCTGTGCAGGGATCTTGGCATGGCAACCGCCGCAGGAGTCACGCTCCACTTTGACGACAGCCAGACCGTTACGCGCGTTCTTGCGGATACGGTTGAAGGCAGTGAGCAGACGCTCGTCGATTTTCTTCGATAAATCCGCCGCTTTGAGCATCAACGCTTCGGTCTCCGCTTTGGTCTCTGCGAGGATCTGGTCGAGCTCTGAACGCTTCTGGTTCAGATCCACAGTACGCTCCTCGATGTTCTTGGTCGTGCTGGCTTTGTCTGCCAGACGAGCCTCGAGCTCGGCGGTGTAGTGCTTGATCTTGCGCTGCGATGCTTCGATCTCCAGTTCCTGGTACTCGATCTCCTTGTTCAGGTTGTCGAACTCGCGGTTGTTACGCACCGTGTTCTGCTGCTCTTTGTAGCGCGAGATGGATGCGTTGGCATTCTCGGTACGTACGCGGTGGTCGGAGATCTGGGTTTCACACTCTTTGATGTCATTCTCGATATTGGTCAGACGGGTCTTGAGACCTTCCACTTCGTCTGCCATATCCTTCACTTCCTGGGGCAGTTCGCCCGCCAGGGTACGCAGGTTGTCGATCTTGGTATCGACTTGCTGCAGGTCGTAGAGCGCGCGCAGGCGGTCTTCTACGGTTAATTCTTTGGTTCTAGCCATAAAATATAATTTTTAATTCTTAATTTTTAATTTTTAATTTGTATAGGTGTCTTGTCCGCTTTGCTGATAAAGCAGGTGACGCCGAGGGGGGCGATCATGTCGCGGAAAATGTCGCGTGCATGGCGCTCGGAGATCCAATGATCGATGTCAATGAGTCCGATCACGCCGTCTGCGTCCTGGAACTCATGGTACTTACAGTCGGCGGTGATATAGACGTCGGCGCCTTGCTTGATCGCTTCGCCGATGAACTCCGCTCCCGATCCTCCGCATAGCGCCACCGTTTGGATCTGCGTCTTTGCCGGACGCGTATAGCGCACGTACGTGCAATCTAATGTATCGCGTATAAAGCCGATGAAATCGGAATAATCCATCAGTTTTTCCAGTCTGCCTATGACGCCTAAGCCGGTTTCTGAGCTCTCTCCCGTAACCAGTAACCGGTAACCCGTAACCCCTAACTTATCCGCCAGACGCGTATTGATGCCGCCGATCACGGAGTCAAGGCTCGTATGGGCGGAGTAGATGGCGATGTCATGCTTGATGGCGGTCTCGACGATGCGTGCCTGCGGCGTCTGACCGCAGACCTGTTTGAGTCCGTGGAACAAAAGGGGATGATGGGAAACGATGAGATCGCAACCGAGCATAATGGCTTCATTGACCACATCCGGCGTAACGTCTGTGGTCAAGAGGACGGAGCGGATATCGCGTCCTGTGTCACCTACCTGCATTCCCGAGTTATCCCAATTCTCCTGGGCACTCCGTGGCGCTACAGATTCTATGCTATTGATGATGGCTCGTAAGAGCACTTGTCAGCCTTCAGCTGTCAGCTGTCAGTTTTCAGCTTTTTCTTCTTCCTCCGGTTGTTCAACGGAAAAATCGGTTATACCTGCATTGATGAGGATATTGTACCATTGGATGAGTTTGCGGATGTCAGAAGGATAGACGCGGTCGCGGTCCCAGTTGGGCAGCACCTCGTCGAACCAAGCCTGCAACTCGGCGTTGGTGGCTTTCTTCGGTTCTATGGTTGCCGCCTTGAGTCCTTCTTTCTTGCCGGCATTGGTCAGCACCTCGCTCAGCGCGATGTCATCGGCATCAGTGTACATGGATACGTCGCTCAGCGCCACGATCTTGTCGCGTGCATAGGTCGGCATACGTTTGCCGTCCAGGAGCGATTCGACGATCAGCATGTTGTTGCCGCGACTTACCAGTTTGTACAATCCCGGCTTGCCGGTGATAGCAAGAATCTCATTCAGTTTGGTCATATTGTTATCTGCCATTTTGGTCTGTTTTTTTGAAATCGGCTGCAAAGGTACTGCTTTTTTTTGATATATGCAAGAAAAAAACGCTTTATGGACATTTTTTTCCCGGTTATGGGTTATCGGAATAGTGATTTTGCAGCGGTTTACAGATTACATATATAAGTTATGAAAAAGTATTCTCATTTATGTTATGTGTACTTTTGGACACGTATGGATGTGTAAAAATTGACGGATTGTTATTTTTTTTACTGAAAAATGGCATAAACTCTTGTTTATGTCATTATTTTTTTGTAATTTTGCGCCCGATTTTCATTTAATGATAAAATAACAAAATGATATGATTTACAGATTAACTTTTTCGTGTGAAGAGGGCGATCCCAATTTCCGCCGGGTGTTTGAGGCGGACGCGGACGCCACTTTCCAAGACCTGCATGAGGCTATTTTGAAGAGTGTGGGGTATCCGAATGACCAGATGACGTCTTTCTTCATGTGCAACGAGGAATGGGAGAAAGGCCAGGAAGTGACCCTCGTGCCGATGGACTCCAATTTTGAGTACGACAACATGGTGATGAGCGAGACGCACTTGAGCGACTTGTTGGAAGAGCAGGGTCAGCGGCTCATTTATATCTTCGATCCTATGTTCGAGCGTTATTTCTTCGGCAGCCTGAAGGAGATCAAGGCCGGCACAATGACCGGCGTGGAGTGCGTGGAGAGCCGTGGTAAGGCGCCCAAACAGCTCAAGTCCGAAGACCCGTTGGCAGGTGTCGGCGGTAAGGGTGACGATGACTTTTTGTACAACGACGAGTTCAAGGACGAGTACGACTTGGGTGACCTCGATATGGAGGGTTTCCAAGATCTCAGCTTTGACGATGGAACAATGTTCTAAAACATTGCTCCTTATTCTCGGTCCGACCGGTGTCGGGAAGACGGAGTTGTCGTTACGGGTGGCGGAGCACTACGGATGTCCGATCCTCAATTGCGACAGCCGGCAGGTGTTCAAAGGCATACCGATCGGGACGGCAGCACCTACGGCGGAGGAACAGGCACGCGTGAAACATTATTTTGTGGCTACGCGCGAGTTGGAGGAGGATTACAACGCCGGGCAGTACGAACGAGACGCATTGGAGTTGATAGAGCAGCTCTTCGAGCAGCACGATGTGCTGGTGATGACCGGCGGTTCGATGCTCTACGCGGACGCAGTTTGCAACGGACTGGATGACCTGCCATCCGTGCCGGCACAGATCCGACAGCAGGTGTCCTATCCCCGGACGCTTCCCGACGGAAAAGAGGAAAGCCGCGAGGAATGGTTGAAGTGGCTGCAAAGCGAGGTGCAACGCTTGGATCCGGCGTACTGGACAAAGGTTGATCAACAGAACCCTGCCCGTCTCGCGCATTGTGTGGAGCTGTGTATGACAACAGGAAAGCCGTATTCGTCGCTACTGACGAAGCCATCAGCTATCAGCCGTCAGCTATCAGCCCGTCCGTTTAGGATCATCAAGATCGCTCTTGAGCGTCCTCGCGCAGAACTATACGCGCGCATAGACGCACGGGCAAAGCAGATGATGAACGACGGCTTGTTAGACGAAGCGAAAGCGGTTTACCCGAAACGGCAGTTGAACAGCCTGCAGACGGTCGGGTACAAAGAGTTGTTCGCTTACATGGACGGCGAGTACGACCTGTCCCGCGCGATCGAACTCATCCAACAGAACACGCGTCATTACGCCAAGCGGCAGTTGACCTGGTTCCGCCGCGACAAAGAAATACATTGGTTAAACGCCAACGATGATTATGAAAAAAACATATCTCTTATTGACAATTATCTGCGCGCTGATGGCGTGCAAGAAGAATAACGTGGATTTCACCTATTCGCCTGCCGCACCCCGTGCCGGACAGTCGGTAGCGTTCACCAACCAGTCCTCTTCGGGCGAAGAGTGGAGCTGGACGTACGGTGACGGCGCGATGTCTTCACTCAAGAACCCGTCGCATGTCTACAAGCAGCCGGGAACGTACCGCGTCATTCTCAAAGTGGACAAGAAAGATTCTTGGACGGCGACCAAAGAGATCACCGTCTATGACACCATTCCGACTTTCGCTTGCGAGGACTCGGTTTTCACCATTTACAAGGACTACGTATTCAAGGCGGTGGTGTACAATCCGTACAACTACGAGGTGAAGTACCTGTGGTACACGCCGTCGGACGGGACGGAGTACGAAATGGAGCCGGAAATGCCGTATATGATTATTACCGACACGACGATGGAGAACAGTTCGCTGCATCTCTATTTCACCCGTGCAACAGGTGCAGCACAGATCGGTCTGCGCGTCATTCTCAACGGCGACACGACGTATATCGAGAAGGCCTACGAGGTGACGGACCGCGCGACGAACTCCGTACTGATGCGTACCGCCGAATCGGATTACCGGCAGCGCATTTTCGGCGAGAAAGCCACCGACCCGCAACGTATTCCTACACCCGATCCGATCCTGAAAAACGAGCAGGACACGTTCCAGGTCTATAACAAGGACACGTTCACCCTGTCTGCACTCAAGACGGTTTTTCCGGACATCCTGGGTTTCCATATTGCCAAGCGCAAGATCTATTACCGTCGTGCAAACGGTTTGTGGGTGGCGAATATAGACGGCGCGTACCAAGTGCAGATCGACAATACGGACTGCGCCGCCATGACGCTGGATATGAAAGACAGCCGCATTTACTGGGCAGATCCGGACGGCGTATGGTACATGCCGTTCGTGGGGTCGGACAACAACAAGTTCGTGACCGTGCCGGTTCAGTTGAACGATATGGAGGGCGTGACCAAACTGGCGGCTGACACCGAAATGAAATAACATTACCAATAACCAATTACCAATAACCAATAAAAATGCTTTCTCCTGATTACATTTTTGAAACCTCATGGGAAGTATGTAACCGCGTAGGCGGTATTTATGCTGTGCTGAGTACCCGTGCTGCTTCTATGCAGGCAGAGCACCCTGACAAGGTCTTTTTCTTCGGTTCCGATTTCGGCGACCATAGTAATATTTACTTCAAGGAAGACAAGAAACTCTTGAAAGAATGGCTGACCGCCTTCCGCCGTCAACATGCGGACATTCCTGTGCGTATCGGCCGCTGGCAGGTACCGGGATACCCGATCGCCATATTGCTCAAGTTCGACGCCATGTGGCCGCAGAAAGATGCCATTTACGGCTGGGCATGGGAAAAATTCCAAGTGCAGAGCCATGCCGCTTACGGCGATTATGACGAGTCGTGCCTTTTCGCGTACGCTGCCGGAATGGTCATGGAGAGCCTGTACAAATGGTTGATCAAACAAGACCCCAAAGCCACTTTCTGCATGCACGCGAACGAATGGCAGACGGCGTTCTCGGTCTTCTACCTGCGTGACAAATGCCCGGCGATCGGAACGCTGTTCACCACCCACGCGACGGGTATCGGTCGTTCGATAGCCGGTAACGGCAAGCCGCTGTACGATTATTTCGAGTACTACAACGGCGACCAGATGGCGCAGGAGTTGGGTATGGTTTCCAAGCACTCGGTGGAGAAACAGGCTGCCCATTGGGCGGACTGCTTCACGACCGTCAGTTCGATCACCGCACGCGAATGCAAACAACTCCTGGACAAGGAGGTGGATATAGAGACGCCGAACGGTTTTGAACCGACCTATGTGCCGAAAGGCAAAGATTTCGACACCAAGCGTGCCGAAGCCCGTGCGGCATTGAGCAAAGTGGCAGGCGAGCAGTTAGGCGGCATTGTGCCGCAGAACGCGCTGTTCGTCGGCATCTCCGGACGTCTGGAATGGAAGAACAAAGGCATTGATGTCTTTACTGCCACCATGGAAAGGCTGGCACAGAAGATCAACGAGAGCGGTCAGAAAGACAACGATGTGGTGGCGTTCGTTATGGTACCTTACCTGGAGCACGCCCCGGTGCGTATGGGCAAGGTGAGCGTGATCTACGTGCCCTATTACCTGGACGGCCATGACCCCATTTTCAAGAAGACCTATTACGATCTGCTCATCGGCTTGGATGTGACGGTCTTCCCGTCCTACTACGAGCCGTGGGGCTACACGCCGCTGGAGAGTTGTGCGTTCCATGTACCGACCATGACCACGACCCTCGCCGGTTTCGGAGCGTGGGCAGCGGAGCAGAAAGACACCTTCGGTGTGATGGTCACCAAGCGCACGGACTCCAATTATGACGAAGTGGTGGACACGATCGCCAACGACCTGCTGCGTTTTGACCGTCTCGGTCCGGAGGGTCGAGAGCATGCCCGCAAGTCGGCCGCAGCGATCGCCAAGCAGGCAGACTGGAAGCATTTCTTCAAGTACTACCGCAAGGCGTACGAGATCGCCCTCAAGAGAGCACAAACACGAATGATAGATATACAAAATCCCAAACTGTTATGAAAAAATACATGATAGCAGCTCTGCTGCTCCTTTCGCCTGTTGCCATCAGCATCGCCTGCACGAATTTCCTTGTAGGCAAGAACGCGTCGGCAGACGGCAGTACTATGATCTCTTATGCGGCGGACTCGTACGGCATGTTCGGTTTTCTGCATTTCTCGCCGGCAGCCGATTACCCGGAAGGTGCCATGCGGGATGTCTTCGACTGGGACACCGGTCGTCCGCTGGGACAGATTGCCCAAGTGGCGCACACCTATACGGTGGTAGGTAACATGAACGAGAACCAGGTGACCATCGGCGAGACCACCTGGGGCGGTCGTGAGGCATTATGGGACACCGTGGGTGTCGATTATGGAAGCCTCATCTATATCGCTTTGGAGCGTTCCAAGACTGCACGCGAGGCGATCGAGTGGATGATCACGCTCGTCAACGAGTACGGCTATGCGTCCGAAGGCGAGTCGTTCTCCATCGGTGACCCGAACGAGGTATGGATCATGGACCTGATCGGTAAGGGTGCAGGTCAGAAAGGCGCCAACTGGGTGGCGGTACGCATCCCCGATGATGCGATCTCCGCTCACGCGAACCAGGCACGTATAACGAACCTGCCTCTTCAGACAAAGAACAAAAAGACCAAAGAGCAGAAACGTCTGGAGAAGAAACTGAACTGTGTCTGCAACGGAGACTGGATGTGGGACAAGAACCTCATCGCGTTCGCCCGTGAGAAGGGTTACTTCACCGGCGAGGACAAGGACTTTTCTTATCAGGAAGCGTATAACCCGTTCGATTTCAGCGGATTGTATGTATGCGAGGCACGCGTATGGTCGTTCTTCAACCATTTCTCGAGCAACATGGCGCAGTACTTCGACTACGCTACCGGCAAGACTTTCCGTGACACGAAAGGCAAGGATGCCGGCGAACATATGCCGTTGTGGATCGTACCCGAGCGCAAGGTGAGCGTACAGGATATGAAGGAATGTATGCGTGACGAGTACAAAGGTACGCCGCTGGACATCACCCAGGGCACGGACGCCGGACCGTGGAACAGCAAACTGCGTTACGGAGGTCTCGGTTTCAAGTGCGCCGTGAACGGTACCGACACCTTGCAGTACTGGTACGAGCGTCCGACAGCCACCCAGCAGACGGCATGGTCGTACGTGAGCCAGATGCGCAGCAATAACCGGTATGGTATTTTCTGGTTCGGCGTTGATGATGCATCGTGCTCGTGCTACACGCCTATGTACAGCTGCCTGACCCGCGTACCGGAATGCTTTGCCGAGGGTAACGGCGACAGCTATACCTACTCGCCGACCAGCGCGTGGTGGACCTTCAATATCGTTGCCAACTGGGCGTATACCAAATACAGCCGCATGTACCCGCACATCCGCGAGAAACAGCAGACCTGGGACGACAAGTTCAATACCCAGGTGGCAGGCGTGGACGAAAGGGCTTCGCAGATGAGCGAAGAGGACGCACGCGAGTTCCTGACCTCCTATTCGTGCTCGCAAGCAGAGAACCTTGTCGCCGACTGGAAGAACTTAGGCATCTATCTGATGACCAAGTTCCTCGACGGCCAGGAACGCAAGGAGGAGAACGGCGATTTCAAGCGTAACAAGTACGGTCATTCGATAGGTCCGAACCGTCTGCCCTTACCGGAGAACTTCCTCAAGATGGTGGCACCGGAGATCACACATGAATGATGAAATGATGAAATGATGAAATGATATAATGATGAAAAAATTTAACGAATATAAGAAATTGGATTTACCTGCGTTGAGCCGTGAGGTGTTGGCGCAGTGGGAAGCAGAACAACTGTTTGAGAAGAGTGTGAGTACGCGGGAAGGACATCCGCAGTTCCTGTTCTTCGAAGGACCTCCTTCGGCGAACGGTATGCCGGGTATTCACCACGTCATGGCACGTACGATCAAGGATACGTTCTGCCGTTTCAAGACCATGCAGGGGTATCAGGTACGCCGCAAGGCAGGCTGGGACACGCACGGTCTTCCGGTCGAATTGGGTGTAGAGAAAATGCTCGGCATCACCAAAGAGGACATCGGTAAGAAGATCAGCGTGGATGAGTACAACGCCGCCTGCCGCCGCGAGGTGATGAAATACACCAAAGAGTGGACGAACCTCACCAAGCAGATGGGCTATTGGGTCGATCTGGACAACCCCTACATCACCTACGACAACAAGTATATCGAGACTTTGTGGTACCTGCTCAAGGAGCTGTACAAGAAAGGCTATTTATACAAAGGCTATACCATCCAACCGTACTCGCCGGCAGCCGGAACGGGTCTGAGTTCGCACGAGCTCAACCAGCCGGGTTGTTACCGCGACGTGAAGGATCTCACCTGCACGGCGAAGTTTAAGCTAAAAGCTAATGGCCAAGAGCCAACAGCCAGATATATCATCGCCTGGACGACGACGCCTTGGACGTTGCCGAGCAATACGGCGCTCTGCGTGGGTCCGAAGATCGACTACGTAGAAATAGAAACGCCTGCAGGCGATCATATCATTCTTGCAGATGCGCGTCTGGGTGCCTACCAGAAAGACCTCTGCGGTGTAGATGCGGACGGCAATCTGTTGGAACCGAAGATCGTAGCCCGCTACAAAGGTACTGATCTTGTAGGTCTCGAGTACGAACCCCTCTTCCCGTGGGTGAACCCCATTGACCAAAGACAGCCAATAGCTAATAGCCAACAGCTAAAAGCCTATGTAGTCATCCCGGGTGATTATGTGACGACCGAAGACGGTACGGGTATCGTACATATCGCTCCGACTTTCGGTGCGGACGATAAGAAAGTGGGTGACGCAGCCGGTGTACCGGGCTTGTATATGCAGACCAAGAACTACGGTCCGCGTCCTATGGTGGATTTCACCGGTAAGTACTGGAACATCGACGACCTCGATCCCGAGTGGGTGGCTGCAAACGTCAATACGGAGCTGTACGGTAAGTACGCCGGACGGTGGGTGAAGAACGCCTACGATCCGCAGTTCACGGTGGACGGCAAGTACGATGAGGTGGCAGCAGGCAAGGCGGAGACGCTGGATCTGCACCTCTGTCTGGAGATGAAAGCGGACGGACGTCTGCTCCGCACGGAGAAGCATGTACACAGTTATCCGCATTGCTGGCGTACTGACAAACCCGTGCTCTATTATCCGCTCGACTCATGGTTCATCAAATCGACCAAGGCGCGGGATGAGATGATCGCCCTCAACCAGACCATCAACTGGCAGCCGGAGAGCACCGGAACGGGTCGTTTCGGTCAGTGGCTCAATAACCTCAACGACTGGAACTTGAGCCGCTCGCGTTACTGGGGCACACCGCTGCCTATCTGGCGCACCGAGGACGGCAGTGAGGAGATCTGTATCGGTTCTATCGCCGAACTGTTCGCCGAGATAGACAAGTCCGTCAAAGCCGGTTTCATGCAAGCGAACCCATGGCCGAAACATAAAGTAGGCGACTACAGCAAGGCCAACTATGACCCGTCCGTCATCGATCTGCACCGTCCGTACGTGGACAGCATTGTGCTCGTTTCGCCTTCCGGCAAGCCGATGAAGCGCGAACTGGATCTCATTGACGTGTGGTTCGATTCGGGTGCTATGCCTTATGCGCAGAACCACTACCCGTTTGAGAACGCGGACGCTCCGCGCACGGCGGATTTCATCTCCGAGGGTGTCGATCAGACACGCGGATGGTTCTTCACGCTGCACGCGATACATACAATGATCGAAGGTTCAGTGGCATACAAGAATGTCATCTCCAACGGTCTCGTGCTCGATAAGAACGGTAACAAGATGTCCAAGCGTCTGGGCAATGCCGTTGATCCGTTCGGTGCACTCGACACTTACGGTGCGGATCCGGTTCGCTGGTACATGCTCACCAACTCCAGTCCGTGGGAGAATCTCAAGTTCGATCCCGAAGGCGTGGATGAAGTGCGCCGCAAGTTCTTCGGCACGCTCTATAATACATATGGTTTCTTCGCGCTCTACGCGAACGTGGACGGATGGACTCCTAGTGCAACTAGTTCGACTAGTCAGACTAGTGAAATAGACAAATGGATCTTGAGCAAACTCAATTCGCTCGTCAAGGAAGTGACCGACGCGTACGAAGCGTACGAACCAACGAAGGCAGGACGTGCTATCAGCGATTTCGTACAGGACGATTTGAGCAACTGGTACGTGCGTCTGAACCGCAAACGTTTCTGGGGAGGCGAGATGGATGCCGACAAGCAGGCAGCCTATGAGACACTTTATACCTGTCTGAAGACAGTCGCCCAACTGATGGCGCCGAACGCACCTTTCTATGCCGACCGTCTCTACCGTGATCTGACCGGCGAGACCGTACACCTGAGCGAGTGGCCCAAAGCGGACGAAGCGCTCATCAACGGTACCCTCGAGCGGCAAATGTATCTGGCACAACAGGCGACCTCGACCATCCTCAGTCTGCGTAAGCGTGCAGAGAAGAACGTACGTCAACCGCTGCAGAAAGCCGTCATCCCGACACCCGACCAGGAGACAACAGACGCCCTGCTGCACGTAGCCGATCTCATCAAGAGTGAAGTGAACGTCAAAGAGTTGGTAGTCGTACCGGCAGAGCAGAGCGAGATCCGTCTGGTGAAGAAGATCAAACCGCAATTCAAAGTGCTGGGCAAGAAAGTGGGAGCGAACATGAAAGCCGTGGCGGCTGAGATCGCGTCCATGAGCCAGGATCAGATCGCGCAGATGGAGAAGGAGGGCAATTACCAATTACAAATGACCGATTACCAATTGGTTCCCGAGGACGTGGAGATCCTTACGGAAGACATGCCGGGCTGGCTGGTTGCCAACAACGGTATTCTGACCGTCGCACTGGATATCGAACTGACGGACGAACTGATCGAAGAAGGCATTGCGCGCGAGCTCATCAACCGCATCCAGAACCTCCGCAAATCCTCCGGCTTGGAGATCACCGACCGTATTGCCGTTGAACTGGAAGACTGCGAGCAGATCCATAATGCCGTGCTTCACTGCGGCGAGTATATCGCATCGCAGGTACTCGCTACGAAACTTGAGCTAAAAGCTAATAGCCAATGGCTAACGGCAATAGAAATGGACGGATATAACGTGAATATTAACATTCAAAAAGCATAAGTTATGAAAAAAATCTTTAATCTCAAATTCCTTGTGATAGCTCTTATGGGCATCGCGATGATGAGTTGTAAGAACGATCCGGAGTTCCATGTGTCTGACCTGCAGGCGCTGTGGCTGGAGAACAGCACGGAGCACTACATCCGTTTTACCGACGAGCAGTCCGACCGCTCCGGTTATTTCTGGGGGCGGGAGTGGAACCTGAAGGAAGACGTAACGGAAGAGGACCTCTTCGAGCCGGAGGATTTCCACGGCAACGGTTGGTTCCATTACCAGCTGGAGAAGAAAGGCGACCTGCATGAGATCCACATGATGAGCAACGACGGCGCCGTTATTCCCAAGGAGTACGTGGTTTCCAAACTGACCAGTACCGAACTGGAGTACCGCGAGAAGGACGACAAGAGCCGTAAGTTCTATTTCACCAAAAAGTAAACCCTAAAACGCGACAATTATGAAACGCGCACTTAAAATTATCGGCTGGACGCTGTTGGGTCTCGTGATGACGGTCATCGTGGTGGCATCCGTTGTCATCTACGTCGTCTTCACTCCGGCACGTCTGACGCCTATCGCCCGGCAAGTAGCGGCGAAAGTTATTACGTGTGAGCACGAGATAGGTGAGGTCGATCTCACTTTCTTCTCTACCTTCCCGCGTTTCGGTTTCCGCATGGACGGACTGCTACTCATCAATCCGATGGAAGGCGCACAGAACGACACCGTTGTTGTGGCGGAGAATATGGTGGCGAAAGTGGACATCATGGAGTTCCTCAAGCACCGCAACCTCCATCTGTACGAAGCGGAATTGGGTAACGCCCGCGTCAATTTCTATATTGCGCCGGACGGTACGACCAATATCACAGGCGTGATCGCCTTCCCTTCGGACACCACCAAACAGGACACCACCGGTTTCCAACTGCCGTTCGACAACTTGGAGATAGACGGTATGCGTCTGCACGCCGACCGGATCACGTTCGTCGATTCGAGCCGTGTCATCTTCGCTTCGATGGGTCCGGCAGAAATGACCATGCAGGCTGCCAACTGGGATAATATCCATATAATAGCGGACGCGCAGGACGTGCACGCGCGCATAGATGAGGATATTTACGCCGAGGGTATGCACCTCCGGATGGACGCTCCGATGGCGATCAGTCTGGCAGACATGCATTTCGATTTCGGCGAGTCCAAAGCGGCGATCAATGAGTTCGGCTTCCGGTTCGACGGAACGGTCGATCTGAAAGACTCGATCGGTATGGACCTGAAACTGCACACGGACCAATGGCAACTCAAACCCGTACTGGCGATCGTGCCGGCACGCTTCACCTCTTCGCTCGCAGACATGGATCTGGACGGTAAGATGGTATTGGATGCCACGTTCAAGGGCTATTTCACCTCCACCCAGATGCCGCATATCCTGGCGCACGTTGTGCTCAATGAAGGAACAGCGGCATACAAACCCATGCCGTATGTATTCAACAATCTGGCAGTGGAAGCAGACGCCGCCCTGCTCATGAATGCAGGCGAGCAGTCGAGCGTCAAAGTGCTGAGTCTGAAGACCGACACCAAAGAGAGTGCCGTCAAAGGTAAGGGTACTATCGAAGACCTGTTCGGCGACATGCTGCTCAATCTGGCGCTGGTAGTAGATGCCAACTTGCCTGACTTCGCTTACTTCATGCCGGAGAAAATGACCGTCACCGGTCATGCGCAAGGTCCTGTTAACATGCGTATCAAGCTCAATGACCTGACAGAGATGCGTCTGGAGAAAGGCAAGATAGAGGCGGATCTGCAACTGACCGCTTTCCATTACGACATGGATTCGATCTTCGCGGACATGCCGAGCACCCGTGCGCATATATTCTTCCCGAACCCGCACCCCTCTTATCCGAAGGTCAAATGGGCACGCGTGGAGATGGATGCCGAGAAACTGGATGTAGAGATGGCGATGCCGCTCAAGGCGGACATCCGTCCTTCGACCATTCAGGCGGAGATAGGTAACATGCTCTCCAATGATCCGGTCATCTATGCCGCAGTCGCCATCCAGACGACCCACCCCATGCAAGTGACGATGGACTCGATGGAGGTGAACATGCTGGCACCGAAGATCAAAGCGTACACCGAGTATGACACACAAGACACCGTCGGCATGCCCGTTGTAAAGGCGGAGATCGACTGCAAGCGCTTCAACGGTTTCTATACCGATTACAAGGCAGACCTTGCGGACGCGCAGATAGAAGCGTCGATCAGCAACGACAACAAGGACAAAGCCGCGCAGCTGATGAGCGTCAAGATCAACACGAAGAAAGCGGACGTGGAGGTAGGTACGGAGATCACCGCCAAGACCGGCGAACTGGCACTCGACGCCAGTACCCGCTATCATGCCGAGGAAGAGAACGTACTGCTC
>JAEEGL012363197.1_pt1 | contig 33200 bp, 26 predicted proteins | sample 9134231 | NCBI WGS metagenome assembly JAEEGL01 (sample SAMN16246548, study PRJNA631951) | gut metagenome | biome: gut microbiome; feature: rumen; material: fiber-attached | host: Bos | place: Iran: Karaj | collected 2018-10 | reverse complement strand
CTCCGCCGCGAAAGAGGCGACCGGCGCCTCGTCAACGGCGAAGCCTGCATAGTTCTCCGCGAGCCCGTTGCCGGTGTATTTGGAATAGGCCTCCTTGCGCGTCCAGATCCGGAAGAAATCCGGACGGTCCGTACAGCCTTTTTCCTGCTCAGAAAGCACCATGTGCGCGAGTTTTTCTACATCGGTCTTTCTCTCCGGATCCTCGATATCACAGCCCACCTCTGTCCCGGAGACGGCGCACAGTACGACGCCCCGCGTATGGGACAGGGAGAAACGGATCCCGGGCGCCCCGGCGAAATACGGTTTGCCCTTCTCCGTCACGCGAAAGTCCAAATCCTCCCAGACCGAAAGCGCGCGCATATCCAGTCCCGCCCTCTCCAGCGCATGGATGAGCAGGGAAAAGGCCGCCACGGATCCGTATCTTGTTTCCTCCGCGCGGATCGTCTCCGCTTTCTCTCTGCGAAAGCGCGGCAGTCTCTCAAAGAGGCGCCGGTATACCTCGGGATCCGACAGACAGCCTGTCTGAGCCATGTAGATATTCAGTTCCTCCGGCGGCAGTCCCCGCGCCGGCCCGCTTCCCTGCATCAATACACCCCCGATATCATCCAAAATACTTCATACTTCCTCATTGTATCATCATCCGCGGGCAAAAGGAAACCGGGCAGTTTCCCGCCCGGTTCCCCGTTCCTACTCCTGCTTCAGCGGATCACTTATCCGCATCCGCCTTGCCGTCCACATGGACACTCATGCCGTCGCCGGAGAGATTGATGTTCTTCGTAACCTTGGCATCATAGGTGCCGGCCCTCATGATCTCGGTGAAGTCCACACCGGTTGCCTCGCTCATCATATCAAAGACCTGCTTCATGACCACGGGCATGTTGCCGGAGATCTGGCTCGCGCCGGTCGAGCCGTCGCCTGTGCCGTAGATGTTGATCTTATCGATCTGGCTCAGAGGCTTCGCGATCTCGGCCGCCATCTGAGGCATGATCTTGATCATCATCTCCGCCATGGCAGCGCCGTTGTATTTCCGGTAGGCCTCGGCTTTCTTCTCCATGGCTTCCGCTTCCGCCAGACCCTTGGCCTTGATCGCTTCCGCTTCGGCCAGACCTTTCGCGGCGATACCTGCCGCTTCGGCGTCATACTTGGCCTTGATACCGGCGGCTTCCTGCTCGGCTGCGTATTTCTGTGCCTCTGCCTGCGCCTTCTTCGCCTCGGCGTCCTTTTCCTGCTCGTACTTCTCCGCCTCTGCGTTCTTCTGGCGCTTGATCAGGTCGGCCTCCGCGGTCTTCTCGGCGCGGTACTTCTCGGCATCGGCCTGCTTCTCGATCTGCGCGGCCAGTTCCTGCTGCTTGACGGTGACTTCACGCTGCTTCAGCTCCGCTTCGCGCTCGGCTTTTGCGATCTGGGCGTTCACGGTCGCCGTCTGGATGGATTTCTCCTGTTCCTGCTTCTGGATCTCGTAGGCGGCATCGGCTTCCGCGTTCTTGGTGTCGGCCTCTTTCTTTAACTCCGCCTGCTTGATGGCCAGCGCGTTGTTCTTCTCCGCGATCTCCGTCTGCGCCATGACTCTCGCGTCATTGGCTGCCTTGTCGGCTTCCGCCTTGGCGATCGCCACATCACGGTCGGCCTGCGCCTTGGCGATGGCGGCGTCCTTCTTGATCTTGGCGGTGTTGTCCATACCGAGGTCATTGATGAGGCCGTTCTCATCGGTGACATTCTGGATGTTGCACGAGAGGATCTCGATACCCAGCTTGTTCATGTCCCGGGACGCCTTTTCCATGACCTGATCCGAGAAGGAATCCCGGTCAGTATTGATGGTCTTGAGCGCCAGTGTGCCGATGATCTCACGCATGTTGCCCTGCAGGGAATCCTGGAGGTCCTGGGTGATCTGCTCCGGCGATTTGTTCAGGAAGTTCTTGGCCGCGAGCTGGATCGCTTCCGGATCCGTACCGATCCTGACCTTAGCCACCGCGTCTACATTGACATTGATGAAATCATTGGTCGGAACGGACTGCTCCGTCTTGATATCGACGGTCATCTGTCCGAGATACAGCCGGTCCACTCTTTCCAGGAACGGGATCTTGATGCCGGCGCGCCCGATCAGGATGCGGGGCTTTGCGCGGAGGCCGGAGATGATGAACGCTTTGTCCGGCGGCGCCTTGACATACCCGGCAGCCACGATGACGATCAAAAGGATGATGATCGCAGCAAGTATCAGTGTTAACATAAGCTCCTCCTTTCGCGGACCTCTGTATCCGCTCCGTGTTAGTAGTTGTATATAAGATACCATCGGCCGGCCCGGGAATAAACCTCCGGTTTGGCGGAAGGCGGGATGTTATTCTTCTTTTTTCGCGAAATAGTCCGTTACACCGCAGGAAAAGTTTATAGAAATTTTCTTTGTTTTTTCCTGCAAAGCGGTGTATCATAGCACCATCGACGCGGTCATCACCGCATTTTTCCACGGATTCAGGGGCCTACAGACAGGAAAGGATATGCTATGTTTGCTGCCGTATTATCGGGCGGCGTACGCGGGATCACCAGCTATCTCATGCAGGTGGAGGTGGACGCTGCCGATGGTCTGCCGTCGTTTGTGATGGTGGGCTATGCCTCCGGCGATACGAGGGAGGCCGGCGACCGGGTCCGCGTGGCCCTGAAGAATGCCGGCTATCACATCCCTCCCATGAGGATCACCGTTAATCTCTCACCCGCCGCGATCCGTAAGGAGCGGGTCTCCGTCGATCTGCCGCTTGCCATGGGACTGCTGTGTGCGACCGGTGAACTGCCGGAGGAGTGTCTTGCGGATACGCTGGTCTTCGGCGAACTGGGTCTCGACGGCGAGGTGCGAAGCGTCCGCGGTACCCTGCCCATCGTCGCCCGGGCCGCGCAGGCCGGGATCCGGACCTGTATCCTGCCCGCTGACAACGCAAGGGAAGGTGCGGCCGTGAGCGGGATGAAGATCGTCGGTGTCCGCTCACTCGAAGAAGCCGTACTCTATCTCAAAGCCTCCGCGGAGGAACGGGACGGGCTGATCCCGCCCACCACGGTGGATCTGGAAGAGGTGTTTGCCGCCGGTGAGACCTCCGATCCGGCGGATTTTTCCGACATCAACGGTCAGGAGACCGTCAAGCGCGCCGCCATGATCGCCGCGGCGGGCTTCCATCATCTGCTGCTGATCGGGCCGCCGGGGACAGGGAAAAGTATGATCGCCAAGCGGATGCCCGGCATCCTGCCGCCCCTGTCCGAGGACGAGAGCATCGAGGTCTCCACGATCTATTCCGTCGCCGGTCTCATGGGGCCGGAGGACACCCTGATCACGAGGCGCCCCTTCATCAGCCCGCACCATACCGTGACCGAGGCGGCCCTGACGGGCGGAGGCGCGAGTCCCCGGCCCGGGCTCATTTCCCTCGCGCACCGCGGCGTGCTCTTCCTCGATGAGCTGCCGGAATTTCACCGGGCGACGCTCGATCTGCTCAGACAGCCGATGGAGGACCGCCGGATCAGCATCGCGCGGGCCGGCTTCAACTGCGTCTATCCGGCGGATTTCATGCTGATCGCCGCCATGAACCCCTGCCCGTGCGGCTACTATCCGGACAGAAACCGCTGCCGGTGCGCGGAGCATGAGATCCGCCGCTATCTCGGCAGGATCTCCGGCCCCATCCTCGACCGGATCGATATCTGTGTGGAGGCGCCTCGTGTGAAGATCGAGGATCTGTCGGGAACACACCCGGCGGGTGATCTGACCAGCGCTGCGATCAGGGACCGGGTCCTTGCTGCCCGCGGGATCCAGAAAAAGCGCTTTACCGGGACGAAGCTCCGGTTCAACGCCGATATGGAACCGGCGGACATCAAACGCTACTGCGCGCTTGGAGACGCGGAGAACGCGATGCTCTCCGGGCTCTTCCGTTCCATGGGGCTGAGCGCCCGGGCCTATCACAGGATCCTCAGGCTTGCCAGGACCATCGCGGATCTGGACGGCTCGGAGCGGATCTGTAAGAAGCATATCGCGGAAGCCGCCTGTTACCGGCGCGCGGACAGCAGTTACTGGTCGGGAGGAGGTGCGGCATGAACGCGGAAGGTACTGACAGGGCATATCTCTACTGGCTGTTTTCCGCCCCGGGTGTCGACCGGGTCACGGCCATGACGATGCTCGCGGCATACGGCAGCGCGCAGGAGGTCTGTCGTCATGCCGTCTCCTGCCTGCGCTATATCGACCGTCCGAAGAGACGGGAGGCGTTTCTTGCCTATGCGCAGGCCGGCAATCCGACAGCGTCCTATGAACGGATCCGGGAAGCGGGGATCTCCTTTACGGCGATGCCGTTGCCCGATTATCCGGAGAAGCTGCGGGACATCCCGGATCCGCCCTTCGGCCTCACCTGGATCGGTCGCCTGCCGGATCCGGCGCAGCCTGCCGTCGCGGTCGTCGGTGCGAGACAATGCTCGGAATACGGGCGGATCATGGCGGCGCGCTTCGGCGAGGAACTCGGCGCGGCGGGGATCCGGGTGATCAGCGGGATGGCGGTCGGGATCGACGGACTCGCCCAGAGAGGCGCGCTCCGGGCCGGCGGGGAGAGCTACGCGCTCTTAGCCGGCGGTGTGGACAACTGTTACCCGGCGGAAAACCGGGAGCTCTATGAAGCGCTGAAGGAACACGGCGGTGTGATCTCAGAGAGCCCTGTCGGAATGGAGCCGCTGCGGCAGCTGTTCCCTGCGAGGAACCGCCTGATCAGCGGATTCTGTGATATATTGCTGGTGATCGAGGCAAGAAAACGCTCCGGCACCTCCATCACGGTGGATATGGCACTGGAGCAGGGGCGGGATGTCTTCGCGCTCCCCGGCCGTGTCACCGACGGCCTGAGCGAGGGCTGTAACAATCTCATCCGTCAGGGCGCCGGCATCGCCACCTGCGCGGCGGATCTCATTGATGCCCTCCGGACGGGAGAATTGTACCCCGACAGGCGCATCCGTACGGGGATCCACATGTTTGACAACACAGACGGGGACAGTCACGGGGCAGAGAACACACCACATGGCTCTGCGAACAGCCGCGGTAAACGCCGCACCCCTCCCCCGCTCCTCTCACCGGAGGAGGAGACCGCTCTGCGCGGGCTGGATCTCATGCCGCGCTCGATGGACGAGATCGCCTCGGCCCTGCAGGCGCTCGGCACGCCGCTTGAACTCCCCATTCTCATGGAGAGTCTGGTGGATCTGTGCATGAAGAATGTCGCGGCCGAAGAGGCCGGCCGCTTCTACAGAAAGGGGGTGTAGCGGGATCCGGTCTCCTCAGTAGACCAGACCGTCGTCGCCGATACACCCTTTATTGACATCTTTATCCTCCGCAGGCGGGGGATCCGCGATGAGACGGTCCGTATCGGTATCGATCTCTTTCTGGTCCGCGCCCGCACCCGGGACCGGCAGTTTGATCGCACTCTTCTTTATGGTGATCTCTTCCTGCTTCTCTTCCTGTTTCTCTTCCGCTTTGTCTTCGGCCGGTTTCCGAAACGCCGGCTTACCCGCGGACTTTTCGCTCTTCGGTGCCGCGGCAGGTTCCATCTCCTGCGCCGACTCTGTATCATGCGTGAGTCCCATCATCCTCTGGGGAACTCCCACGATGAACAGGACGATGATGATCAACAGTACGCCGACGACTCCCGCTATGGCTGCTGTTATGCCTCTGTCACTCATATCCGTTCTTCTCCCCCTATCTCTCCGTGTAGCCGTCGGCATCAAACGCATACTCCCGGCCATCGATCTCCAGTGTCCCGGACACTGTATAGTCCCCCTTTTCATCGCGGTATTTCCAGCCGCGTCCGTCATACTTCCAGCCTTCCACGCTGATCCCGTTCTCGAGGACCGGCGGAGCGAGTTTCGTCGTCAGTTCGTTATCCTGGAAATGCCACCACTCACTGCTGATCATCGCAAATCCGGCAGCCTCCAGATGTCTCTTGAGCGTATTGGCATTGTCATTGTTGAATTTCTGTGCGGAATTCCAGCTCAGGTTGTGCATGTTTGTCTGCATCTCCAGCGGCTCGTTCACATCCTCCTCACTCACGAGCGTCATATCCATGGCGACGCCCAGGTTATGTCTGGAGGCGACGGCCGCCAGGAACGCGCCCAGCTTATATGTGCCGTTCGTCATTTCCCACTGATAGGTGTTTCTGGGCGTGTTGTCATTCACCAGCTCCATATCCTCCATATCGAGGCCCTGGAGCGTCTCCTGCTCCGCCCAGATCTGATCCAGCTCCAGCTTGTCCAGATCCTCTTCGGAAGAAGTGCTCACGCCCTTCGGCGCGTCATGCGCCGGTCCCTCATATCCGTCCGGATACACGGAGGACACATTCTCGATGACCTTGCGGTCGTTCTGCAGATAGATGTCGAACGGGGTGCGGTAGGCCCAGTATTTCACGTACGGCAGCTTGATGTTCACGATCTTGCTCGTGGTGTCGTAGATGTAACGGGTCGAGCAGTGCGGCCGGAAGCTGTCGTTGATCAGGATCTTCATGCCCTCCTCCCGGACCGATTTTGCCGCGACCGTGAGTTTTTCCGCGACGGGATACAGCAGGGGCACCAGGAAGGTGTTGTCGTTTAAGAGCACATTCTCATATCCGGGGATGATCTGCGCGGTCACACCGGGGATATAATAATCATTGACCATGTAGATGGAGGCGTAGCTGTTGGGGATGTCATACTCGCAGTAATCGCCCAGATAATCCGGGAGATTGATCATGCAGTAATCGCTGTTGATATATCCCTCGACGTCACCGGACCGCACCCGGAACAGATGCGCTTCCTTATCCTGATCCAGCACGCACAGGCATTTCTGTGCCTCCACCGTGCCGATCTTGTCTTTCTTTGAAGTATCCGAATAGATCTCCAGTGCCTTCATGGGCCAGATGTTGGCATACTGTGTGCCCTCTTCCGTCTTCACCGTCAGGATCCCGGCGTTCTTGTCGTCGACCTCCTCCTTCTTGGCTCCTCTGGTCGGCTTGGATCCCGTTTTGGCCTCACCGCCCTCTCCCGACGCGGCGGCGATCTCCTCTTCGCTCAGACCTCTGACGCGGAAGGTGTATTCCGTTCCGGAATTCAGATGCTCCGCGATCTCGTAGACCAGTTTTTCGTCCCCTCCGATCCGCGTCAGTTCCTTGTAGCCCTTCTTTTTGGACTCCTTCATCTCCACGCAGTATCCGGGGCTGCCCGTATCGTTCCAGTTGATCCTGTAGATATTGTTGTCCAGCCGTTCATACTGGAGCGTGATCTTCTTTGTGATCAGATTGACTCTGGTGATGGACCCCACCGGCTGCAGATCGCCCGGGAGCATGACGCGGAACCCGCCTCTGTGCGCTTCCATTTCCACAACATATTCCCTGTCGTCCTTGGGGATCTCGAAATCCCCCCAATGGCCGTAGGGGATCGTAATGAGGTATTCCTTGTCCGTAAGCGTAGTGCCGTCGGTCTCCGCCTCGATCTCCCGCACCTTCTTCCTGTTGTCGTCGGGGTCGCGCAGATAGATCGTATAGATATCGCAGTCCCATCCCTTCCACCTGACTTCGATGCTCTGCGTATCGATGTCGATGATCCCTTCCAGGTCCTCTATCCTGGGCATGCTGAGACAGCAGAGATAGTCCGTCACAATGGATTCTTCGTCCTTCTTCCGGCCGGTCCCGGTCGTGATCCGGATATCGACCTGCTTATCCATGGGGATCTTAGCCAGATCCTCGGGATCGAGCAGGCACTTCGCCTTCCGGGAGGACTTCTCCACGATGGGCGCGCTGTCATTGTCCGGATCATAGACCTCCATCCGGTATCCGCCGGCATTCTCCGCTTCATTCCATGACAGGATCAGGCCGTCGTTCTTGGCATAGTTGACCGTCAGTCCTTCCTCATTTGCGATCATCGTCTTTTTGACGGTCAGCTTCCGGTAGAACAGGAAAGCGATCCCGCCCACGACGAGGATCGTGACGATCGCGATGATCAGATAGATAAATCCGTAGCTTCTTCGTGACATGTCGTTACTCGCTCATCTCAGAATAGTCCTGGTATCTCCAGGTCCCCTGCTGTCCGTACTGCAGTCCGAATCCGTCCAGTCCCTTATTGTACTGGAAATCCGGGTCGTATACATAGGTCTGTCCGTCGAAATCCATCTCGACCCACGAATGGATCGTCAGTCCGCCTTTTCTGCTCGGCACCATCCCGCACATCTGTCTCGGTTCGTACCCGCAGAGCTTGGCGAATTCGTAAAAGGTGGCCGCCATGACAAAGCAGTTCCCCTTCAGATTGGTAAAGCCGAATTCCGCGAACCAGCAGGTGCCCGGAGCGGCCGTCTCCGGCATATCCGCTTTCCCGTGTCCGTAGTAGGTGAGGCCGGCCGACCAGTCAAAAGCGGCTTCGATGTCCCAGTCCAGCGAATCCAGGACCGCGGCTGCCTGCGCATAGGAGGGATCGGACGTACCGGGGATGCTTCTCCAGTCCGCCGCGGCCGGAGCGCTTTCGATCACCGGTTTGTCATCGCTCCCGCCGAAGCCGCACACACCGGCGATATAGACCGACGCGTCGACTCCTGCCGTACCGGCGGGAACCGTCCCCTCGCTGATCTCGATCAGGATCTCCTGCAGATCCCGGTCGCGGTACCGCTCAGCCCCGTTGCACAGGCCCTCGTGAAAGGTCCCGCTGAACACGGCCGAATCCGCTTCGTTCTCGCTTTTCAGCCAGATGCTGAGATCTCCGTTCCCCTCCGGCTTAAAGCCGTTCCATTCTCCGCTGTAGACGGAATAGGTGTTGCCGGCGGATATGACCGCCGTGGCGGTACCCTCTCCGCTGTCTCTGCTCAGCCCGCCGTAGATGACGATATCATTATCTCCGTCCCGTTCGATCAGGATGTCATCGCCGATGTAATGCCTGCCGCTCAGACCCGTTGTATCCGCGACCGCTGTATACTCCGTCCCGTCCAGCAGCTTCACCAGTTCCTCGTCATGATCTCCGCCCGCCAGGCTGATGATCTCGCCGTATACCCGGCTGATAGAACGGTTCGGCTCGAGGACCGACTGATCCGCGCCTTTATCCGCGGCCAGATCATAGTAGGTCGCCGCGTTTTTCCAGTTGCCCTCCGAAAACTCGCTTTCGGCATGGCCCAGCAGGCCGGCGATCTCCTTCTGTCCCGCATACTTCTCACGCCGCTCGTCCGCGACCCGGACCATCAGATCGTCGTCCCCCAGGATATCCCCGAACCCCTGCACGAGTCCGGAGAGATGCACTGCCGTATCGTAGTCCTGATCCAGTGAGGCCTGATCCGCCGTTACAAGGATCTGTTCCATATGATCCCGTACGGCTCTCCTCCCCCGCTCACTCTGCGGATCGATCTCAAGCGCCCTGCGAAATGTCGCTGCCGCTTCATCGTAATCAAGAGCTGCGAGATCCCGCTCACCCGCCGTGATCAGCCTGGATGTCCGGCGGGCCGGCGCCGTCTTGCAGATCACCATCCCCACCACGATGAGTTCGAGCAGCGTAAGAAGCGCAACCCCCAGAAAGCCCGAATATTCTCTCAGTTTTTTCAGTTTTTTCAAAGCCAGAACACGCACAGCCATATTATAGCCGAATTCTCACAGAATTCAAGAAAAAACGGGCCTCCCGTATGATCCCCCGTTGCGGGGCGGCGCCGTTCGTGATACGATGAGTCAGCCATAGCGGCACTGAACGTTGTATTCACAGACCGGAGACTGTATGAGACTCTTTTTCACCGACCTGGACGGGACTCTTTTAACGGATGACAAGCGGATCGGAGAACGCACAAGGCAGGCACTGACGGATTTCTCGGAGGCGGGCGGCGCGTTTGCCGTATCGACCGGCCGTGCCCTCGAGAGCGCGATGGCCGTACAGAAACAGCTCGGGCTCTTCTATCCCCGCATGTATCTCATCGCCTATAACGGCGCACAGATCTATGACTGCGACCGCAAGGAAACCATCTACCGTTCCGGCATCCCCGTCGAACAGGTTCTGCAGTTTTCCGGACTGGCCGCGGCGCACGGGATCCATCTGCACACCTACAATGACGATGCCATCGTGAGCCCGCCCCTGCGTGACGAAGCGGACCGGGAGTGCATGGATTTCTACCGCCGGGCGATCAAGTCGCCCCTCATCCTGACCGATGACCTCGCGGCACATCTGCCTCAGCCGCCCTGCAAATGCATCGCCATCGAACTGCATGACAGGGAGAAGCTCGAGCGCTTCCGTCAGGCGCTCGCGCCCGTCGCGGGTGACGGGATCACCCTCCTGTATTCCAATCCGTATTATCTGGAGATCTTCCCGGCGGAAGCGGGAAAAGGTTCCGCCGTCACACGGCTGTGTGAATATCTGAACATCCCCGTCGCCGATGCCGTCGCGGCAGGCGACGAGGAGAATGACATATCCATGATCCGGGCGGCCGGCCTGGGCATTGCGATGTGCAACGGCTCACCCTCTGCAATAGCGGCGGCGGACGCCGTCACCGGAAAAGACAATAACCACGACGGGCTGGCGGATTTTCTCGACCGCGCCCGGTGAGGGATCTTATCCCTCGACGATCAGATAGCGGCCGTCTCCGACCTCGAAGACCTCGACCGCGTCCAGTGCGGAGCCTTCTCCGATCTCCATCCCTTCCTCTTCGAAGTACTCCTCCACCTCATCGGCGGAGTCCAGGACCACCGCCATGCAGTCGGAGAGAAACGCCTCCGCTTCCTCCGGTGTGGTCGCAACCTCTTCGTCGAAGAGCTGTCCCTGTTGTTCCAGAAAACATCTTAAGACCGCTTCATCGTACTCATGCATAAGTCACCTCCTGATGATATCCAAAGCAGCCGTTACAGCAGATCATGATCCCTGAGTGTCCGGTACAGGCGGGAGACGGGAAGTCCCACCACATTGGCATAGTCCCCGCGGATCCCGGTCACATGGATCCCGAAGCGCCCCTGGATCCCGTAGGCGCCGGCTTTGTCATCCGCTTCGCCGGTGGCCAGATAGGCTTCGATCTCCTCCGCCGACAGAGTCTCCACATCCACCTCTGTCCGCTCCGCAAAGAGGATCTCTTCGTCCGGCGACAGGACCGCCACGCCGGTATACACTTCGTGCGTCCGCCCGGAGAGCTGTCCCAGCATCCGCGCCGCGTCCGCCCGGTCCCGGGGCTTGCCGAAGATCCTCCCCTCTAATGATACTACGGTGTCCGCACCGATGACAATCGGTTTTTGAAACTCCCCCGCCCGCGCGCCGTGCATGACGAGTTCCCGGATCTCCTCCGCCTTGGCGCGGGCGAGGACGCGCACCGTCTCCTCCGGGGAGAGGTCCGCGCATTTCTCCTCTCCCGCAGCCGGGATCACCGTGCAGGCAAGTCCCGCCGTATCCATCAGTTCTTTGCGCCTCGGCGAAGCCGAAGCCAGGATCAATTCCGTCATTGCTTTCCCCGGTCACCTCTAATACAATAGGATCATCGTTATCTGTTACTATCATATCACAGTTGTGGAACGGAGGAAAAACCATGTTCTTTTCGGAAGTAGACGGTGCATTGCGCGCGACAAGAAACGGCGAAACGCTGCTCATCGAAGCCTGGGGACGCGATGCCCTGCGGATCCGCGTAACCCGCCATCCGGAGTTTTCCGGGCGGGACTGGGCCCTGACGGAAAAGCGCCCGGACACCCCTCTTGAGATCACTTACACCAAAGCGGAGCAGCTCAACGGGACCGGCACCGGCAGGGACTGCGGCGGGATCGGCGCAAAAGAGGCGCTGGTGCGTAACGGCCGCATCTCCGTGCGGGTCAACCGCGTCGGCATCCTCACCTTCTACAGGGATGATGTGAAGATCCTGGAGGAGTATTTCCGTTTCTACGACGGTACCGTCTCCAAAGAGAGCCGCTGCCTCAAGCAGCCGGCGAGGCAGTTCCGTGCGCATACCGGCGGCGACTGGCAGATCACGCAGCGCTTTGAAGCCAACGACGGCGAGAAACTCTTCGGCATGGGCCAGTATCAGCAGCCGAACACGGACCTCAAGGGCTGCACGCTCGATCTCGAGCAGCGCAATTCGCAGAACTCCGTACCTTTCCTCGTATCGAGTCTGGGCTACGGCTTCCTCTGGAACAATCCGGCCGTGGGCCGCGCCGTCTTCGGCAACAACCGGACGGAATGGGTGGCGGAGTGCGCAAAGGAGCTCGATTACTGGATCACGGCGGCCGATGATCCACGCGGGATCCTCGCCAACTACACCGCCGTGACCGGCCGTGCGCCGATGCTGCCGGATGGATATCTGGGACTCTGGCAGTCGAAGCTGCGCTACCGCACGCAGGAGGAGGTCCTGCAGGTCGCGCATGCCTACAAGGACCGCGGGATCCCGCTCGACGTGATCGTCATCGACTTTTTCCACTGGACCGTTCAGGGCGACTGGAAATTTGACAAAACCTACTGGCCGGACCCCAAAGCGATGGTCGACGAACTCCATTCCATGGGGATCAAGGTCGTGGTCTCCGTCTGGCCCTCCGTCGACAAGCGCAGCGAGAATTACTATCCGATGGCGGAGCGCGGGCTCCTCATGCGCACGGAGCGCGGCGGCGTGCAGACCTATGATTATCAGGGCGACTGCGTGGTGATCGACGCCACGAACCCGGAGACCTCGGAATATGTCTGGGAGGTCTGTAAGAAGAACTACTACGATATCGGTGTCGATGTCTTCTGGCTGGACAATTCGGAGCCGGATCTGGAGGCCTATGACTTCGACAACTACCGCTATTATCTCGGGCCCGCCCTCTCCTGCACCAACATCTTCCCGCAGTACTACAGCAGGATCTTCCACGATCATGAGAAGGCCCTCGGAGAGCGGGAGCCGTTAAACCTCCTGCGTTCGTGCTGGGCGGGCAGCCAGAAGTACGCCAATGTGGTCTGGTCCGGAGATGTGCCCAGCACCTGGGAGGCCCTGCGCGACCAGCTCGCCGCCGGCATCAACATGGGTCTGGCCGGCATCTCCTGGTGGACAACGGATATCGGCGGCTTCATGACCGATGATGTCGACGATCCGGATTTCCGGGAACTGCTCATCCGCTGGTATGAATTCGCGGCCTTCACCGGGTTCCTGCGCATGCACGGCGACCGCGGTCCCTACAATATCCCCGCGCTGGACGACCGTGACTGGGGCGGCGGCTATCTCCACACCGGCCAGCCCAATGAGCTCTGGAGCTACGGCGAGGACAATCTCGCCATCATGAAGAAGTATCTGAACATCCGTCTGGGGATGCGGGATTATCTGCAGGAGGTCTTTCAGGAAGCCCACGAGGACGGTTCTCCTATCCTGCGTGCCATGTTCTACGAATTCCCCGATGACGCAAAGGCCTGGGAGACCTATGATCAGTTCATGCTGGGAAGGGATGTGCTGGTGGCGCCGGTACTTTATCCCGGTGTCAAAGAGCGTGAGGTGTATCTGCCGGCCGGCAGCTGGAAGAACATCCACACGGAGGAAGTCGTGGAGGGCGGCCGCGTGATCACGGCCGAAGCGCCGCTCGACACCATCCCGGTCTACCGGCGCGTGTGATCTTTTAACGGACGCGGATGCCGTTCTTCTTCAGGTACTCCGCGGCCTCAAGCCCGCCCGTCATCCCGATCCGGCCGTCGGCGTCCACGGTCACGATCGTGCGGGTATGCGCGTTGTTCATGCTCCAGATCTGTTCCGTGACCGCGATGCTGCCGTCTTCCATACGGCTCCACTCGTGCGCGGTGTCCAGATCATAAGCAGCCTGATGGATGATCTCCGTGAAGGAATTCACGGAGATCTCTTTTTTGTCGATGATCCCCCGCAGTTCCTCTTCGGGGAGCAGCTCCCCGCCGATCTTTGCTCTGAGTTCTTTGATATTCATGTTCAGTGCCTGCTGTGTGCTTACGATGTCATCGGGATGAAGACCCGCGACTCCTTTTCATTCTCCGTCTTTGCGGCGCGCTCCGCTTCCTCGCCGAAGACGCGCTGCGAATTGACGCGTTTCCTGCCGCGCTTGTCCACGCGGGCGTAGGTATTGTCCGGCATCAGGATGTGCGCCTTCTCCGTGTCCGCAAGCTCCGTCTCCAGGATATGGAGGAGCTTGGCCCGTCCCTCTTTGTTCTCCACCGGGAAGAGGATCTCGACGCGGCGCTCCAGGTTGCGCGGCATCCAGTCCGCACTGCTTAAGTAATACTCGGGATTGCCGGCATTCTCGAAGTAGAAGATCCGGCTGTGCTCGAGGAAATTGCCGACGATGGAACGGACCGTGATGTGCTCGCTGATCCCGGGGATTCCGGTCCTCAGACAGCAGATCCCGCGGATGATGAGATCAATCTGCACGCCCGCGGCGCTCGCCTCGTAGAGTGCGGCGATGACCTCCTCATGGCAGAGGGAATTCATCTTGGCGATGATCCGGGCGGGCCTGCCGGCGCGCGCATGCTCCGTCTCGCGCCTGATGAGGGAGAGGATGCGGTCCTTCAGCCACAGCGGCGCCAGGAAGAGCTTGTTCCACGCGAGCGGCTCGGAATACCCGGAGAGCATGTTGAAGACCGCCGTGGCGTCCTCGCCGTAGGCCTCCTCGCAGGTGAACATCCCCAGATCCGTGTAGAGTCTGGCTGTGGAATCATTGTAATTGCCGGTCGCGAGATGGACATAGCGCCGGATGCCGTCCTCCTCGCGCCGCACCACGAGGGTGATCTTGCAGTGGGTCTTCAGGCCGACCAGTCCGTAGATGACGTGACAGCCCGCTTTCTCCAGCATCTTCGCCCAGACGATGTTGTGCTCCTCGTCAAAGCGCGCCTTGAGTTCCACCAGGACGGAGACCTGCTTGCCGCGCTCCGCCGCGCGCGCGAGTGCCGCGATGATGGGCGAGTTGCCGCTGACACGGTAGAGGGTCTGTTTGATGGCGAGCACTTTATCATCCGTGGCCGCCTGTTCGATGAAGCGCACGACGGGGTCAAAGGTCTCATAGGGATGGTGCATGAGGATATCGCCCGCGCGGATCCCCGCAAAGATATCCGGCACTTCCTCCCCGAGGAAAGCCGGCACCGGCTGTCCGGAAATGTAGCCGTGCTCCTTCAGCGCGTCAAAACCGTCCATGCCGTAGAGCTTCATGAGGAAGGTGAGATCGAGCGGTCCGTCGATCGGGTAGATCTCCTGCTCCTCCACTTCCAGCTCGCTCCGGATGTGGCCGAGCAGACGCTCATCCATTCCACCCGAGACCTCGAGCCGGATCGCCTGTCCCCATTGTCTTTTCTTGAGCTGCTTCTCGATCTCCTTTAAGAGGTCCTCCGCCTCGTCCTCGTCGATCGAGAGGTCGGCGTTTCGTCCGACGCGGTAGGCGCCCGCGCAGACGATATCATAGTTGAGGAAGAGCTTCGGCATGTTGCGCCGGATGATCTCCTCCAGCAGGATCATGCGCCGTTTCCCGCCGCCCGGCAGTTCGATCAGGCGCTCCGTTCCCCCGGGCACCTGCACCGTGGCGAATTCGATCCCGCCGTCCCCGCCTTTCTTGGTGACCAGGGCGCCGATATTGAGGCTCTTGTTGCGGATCAGCGGGAAAGGTCTGGACGAATCGACCGCCATGGGCGTCAGCACGGGATAGACGAATTCATCGAAATAGCGGTCCGCAAAGGCGGCATCGTCTCCCGTGAGCACCGTCCCGTCCGTCAGGATCTCCAGCCCCTGCTCGACGAGCATCGGCTTGAGCTGCCGGTTCCAGATCTCGTACTGCCGTCCGACAAAGGCGTGCAGGCGCTCCTCCACGGCGATCAGCTGCTCCGTGACGGTCATACCGGCGATGTCACGTTTTTTATAGCCGGCATTCAGCATATCCTTGAGGGAGGCGACGCGCACCATAAAGAATTCGTCGAGGTTGCTCGCCGTGATGCTCAGGAATTTCAGCCGCTCGAACAGCGGGTTCTCCGGGATCGTCGCCTCGTGGAGGCAGCGCTCGTTAAAGGCGATCCAGGACAGTTCTCTGTTGGCGTAATACGCGGGATCGCGGTAATCGACCGGATCCGTTTCCCTGGCTGTTTTGCTCATTTTGTCCCCTTTCTGCGGATGACGGGTACGACACCGAAGATCTGCTCAAAGAACGCCGCTCGGTTACCGAACAGTCCCTTCTCGAGCGTCACATCCTCTGCCGTATCCACCGTGATGCGCAGTTCCTGGTCTTTTAGGGCAAAGGTCGACTTGCGGAATTTCTTCAGGTGGGAGCGGTCCAGACCGCCCGCCACGCGCAGGATCGCGGTGAGCTTCAGGATGATCAACCGGCTCGCCTCGTCCGTCACCGGCATGCTGCTTCGAACATCGTCATAGCCCGGGATCGGGGCGTAGGCGTAGCGAACCGTACAGGCGACGATCTCGCGTTCTCTGTGGGAGAGCCCGATGATCTCGGTCGCCATGATGATCGCGTAGGCGCTCTCGCCGATGTTCATCATGCTCACATATTTTCCGCAGTCATGGAGGATCGCGGCGATCTGCAGCAGGAGCCTCTCGCGCTTTGCGAGGCCGTGGATCCGCTTCGTGCTGTCAAAGATCCCGAGCGCGAGTTCGCCGATGAGCTCGCTCCGCTTGCGGTTGCCCTTGTAGCGCGCGGAAATGTTATAGGCGCTGGCGATGATGTCCTGTTCGAAATCATGCTGTCTGGCGAGGACACGCTTCTTCTGCGCATATTCGTAGACGATGCCGTCGCAGAGTGTGACACCGGGTGCCCAGACGGCCTGCGCCTGCATGACGTCGGCGATGCATTTCACGATGAGGCCCGAGATGTAGACGAGGGGCATGTTCTCATACGGGATCCCGAGGATCCTGGCATTGATCGTGCTCGATTCCGTGGGGACACTGTTCAGGAACCGGATAAAGGTGTCCGCGGACGCGTAGCCCGGCATCTTTGCCATCTGCTGCGCCTGCTCGTGAGAGATGATCCCCGCCTCCTCGAGCGCCGCGCTCTTCTGCAAAATGGGGGAGATATAGTCATCGGCGATGATCACATTGACGATCTCGCGGTCCTTTAAATACATCCGGGTGAAAACAGAAAGCTGCGCGCCGACGATCTCGCTGATGAGTTCGTTGTATCTCCCGGTGCCGACCCCCAGGACGTTGACATTCTCCTTGAGCCGCAGCACGCCCAGCTTGAGGTTCTGTGTGGTGACGAGCTTCTGCCTGTCAAAGAGCGAGATCTGCACGCTCCCGCCGCCGATGTCCACGATCGCGGAGTTGGTCTCGATCATCTGCCCGAAGGCATCGCTCTTTAAGGCGATCGCCTTGTAGTCCAGAAAACGCTGCTCCGAGTTGGACAGCAGTTCCACGCGGATCCCGGTGCGCTTCTCGATCTGCTCGAGCACGACCGCCGCGTTGCTGCTCTCGCGGATGGCGCTCGTCGCGCAGGCGCGCACCTTTTCCACGCCCCAGCTCTTCATGACCTGGCCGAATTCCGTGAGGATCCGGCATATCTCGTTGATGTGCGCGCTGCCGAGCCTCCCCGTGGCATAACTCTCACTGCCCAGGTCCACGCGGTGGCGCACATGATCCAGTTCACGGACACCTTTTCTGGACGAGAGTTCAAAGACCTTCATGGAGATCTCATAGGAGCCTACATCGATCGCTGCATAGATTTCCGCCATAGTGCGTCTCTCCTCAACCATCCGCCGGCTTCGGGGGATCCCCCGCGAGGATCCGGCGGCCCACCAGGTCGTCCACCAGCTGTCTCGCGGTCCGGCCCGAATAGCCCGCGTGCTTCAGTTCCCATTGGTTGGCCAGCTCCAGCAGTTCCTGTCTGTCGATCTTAAGTCCCGCGCGCTCCGCGAGCGTGGTCACGATCCGGTAATACTCCGCGGGCGCCGGTGCGCCGTAGTAGATCGCGAGGCCGAAGCGGTCGTAGAGCGAGAGTTTCTCCTGCACCGTATCATTGCGGTGCACATCGTCATCCGACAGGGTGCGCTTGTCATTGAAGCTCTCGCGGATCAGATGGCGCCTGTTGGAGGTTGCCAGGATCAGCACATTATCCGGCTTCTTCTCGAGGCCGCCCTCGATGATCGCCTTGAGGTATTTGTACTCCGTCTCGAATTCCTCGAAGCTTAAGTCGTCCATGTAGAGAAGGAAGCGGTAGTTGCGGTTCTTGATCTCCCCGATGACATCATTGAGATACCGGTATTCATGGCGGTAGATCTCGATGATCCTGAGGCCCTTTTCGTAGTAGGTGTTGGCCAGCGCCTTGACCGAGGTGGATTTGCCGGTGCCGGCATCGCCGTAGAGCAGGCAGTTGTTGGCATCCGCTCCCGCGAGGAACGCCTCGGTGTTGTTTCGCAGGAGTTCCTTGGCGCTCTCGTAACCCACGAGGTCATCGAAGCGTACGTCCGCGATCCGCATCACGGGGACGATCTCCACGCGCTCCTCTCTCACCTGCAGGCGGAAGGCCCGGTGCAGGCCGTAGGCGCCGACGCCGTAGCGCTCGTAGAATCCCGTGACTTCATCGAGCATGCTCTGCGCGTCCGGACATTTCGCCAGACGACGCGCCAGTTCGCAGATCTCCCGGCAGGCTTCTTTTCCGTAGACACGTCCCGCCGCGGGATCCGTGCGGTAATCCGTGAGCAGTCCGATCTCCCGGACGCCGAAGCGGTAGACCATATGCTCCAGATCGACGGCGAACCAGCTGCGGAAGATCTCCATGTCATGCAGGGCAAAGGCGTTCACGGTCCCCTCCGGCCTGCCGCGGCGCTCCGCGGAGAGCGTGTAGCTGTTCTCGCTCTCGATGAGCACCCTGGTGAGGAGGACATGGAGGAGGTTGCCGTAGAAGCCGGTCTCGCCGGCCATGGCGAGCAGTGCGTGCGCCAGTCTCGTACAGGCGCGCGCCGCCCCCGGATCCTTGTCATCCGCTGCCGTGCACAGGTCGGTCAGAAGCGGTGTGTACCGCGTGTTTCCGTAGAGTAAGAGCTGTTCCGCTCCGAGCATAGGCGCCTCCGTTCCTAATAGTTTCCGAGGATCCGCAGATTTCTCGCTTCCTCTCTGAGCCCGCGCAGGGCGTTCTTTACGGCATCATCCGCGAGGTTCCCCTCGAAATCCACGAAGAACCGGTATTCCCAGGCCATATCCGGGATGGGGCGGCTCTCGATCCGGGTCATGTTGAGATCGTTGTAGATGATGTGGGACAGCATGCGGTAGAGCGCTCCGGGCTCATGCGGCAGTTCAAAGGAGATGCTCACGCACCGCGCGTTCTTTAAGAAGACCTTCTGATTGGTGATGATGACAAAGCGCGTGGAATTGCTGCCGTCGCGGTTGATCCCGCGCTCCAGGATCTCCATCCCGTAGTACCGGGCCGCGTATTCGCCCGCGATGGCGGCCTGCGTCGGATCGTTATCCGCAAGCACCTTCTGCACCGCGAACGCGTTATTCTTCATGCCGACCTGTTTCCAGGAGGGATGAGCGTAGAGAAAGGCATAGCTCTGCATGAGGGCCTGCGGGTGGGCGTAGACGGTGGCGATCCGGTCAACGCTGCTCCCCGGGAGGCCCAGGAGGCAGTGCTCGATCTTCATGATCTGTTCCGCCACGATCGTGTTCTCGTACGCGGAGAGCAGGTCGTAGATCTCGCTCACCATGCCGGCCGTGGAATTCTCGATCGGCAGCACGCCGTAATCCGCGCGTCCGTCCTCGATGGCGATCATCGCATCGCGAAAGGTCTCCACCGGAAAGCTGTTCACATCCTCGCCGAAGAACTGTTTCATGGCCGCCTGGGAATAGGAACCCTCCGCGCCCTGGAAGACCACGCGGATGTTCTCCCGGTCCACGTCGTCGATGCCGATGAAGGGGAGCCGCCCCGCCGTGCCGGCCTCATTGATCTTGCGGTACTGGAGCTTGCGGCTCATCGCCATGATCTGCCGGTAGAGTTCCTCGACGCCGCGGCGGTTGAAATCGTTGGAGGCTTTGGCGCCCAGCTCGGTGAGTTTGCTCTGCTCGCGCTCCCTGTCGAGCACGGCCTTGCCGGTTTTGATCTTGTACGCCGCGATCTGTTCGGAGACCGCCATCCGTTCCTCATATAATGCCACGATCTGATCGTCGATGGCATCCAGTTGTTTACGAAATTCCGCCAGATCCATGGAATATACTCCCTTAAACGCAGGCAGGCCTGCGCTCTTTCTGCCTGAGCAGGTGCCGGCAGCGATTTACAGCCCCTCACATATTCGCACACGGCCGCTTCGCGACCTTGTTGTTATTATAATTCGAAAAAGGTCTTGATAGCAACCTCGGAAAAGAAGTATAATAAATAGTCGAAAGCACTTGATTTGGGGTCAGGTCATTTGACGGAGCACAATATATGGATAATCGAAAAAAACTCGTCCTTGCGCTTCTGGTCTTTGCCGTACTGTCTGCGGTTGTCGTCACCTATTCCATCCTGTCGGAACGGATCCCCATGAATCCGGACAATACCGTCGGCACCCTGCCGGGGAATGCCATGAACGGCGGGTATTTCTGTGAGTTCAATGATACCGTGTATTTCTCGCATGTGGAGGACTCCCACTCCCTCTACTCCATGCGTCCCGATGAATCGGACTATAAACGCCTTGGCAATATGGGCGTCAATCAGATCTGCGCCGCAGGGAAATTCCTGTATTTCTTCATGGACTCCGATGAGTATTCGAGCGGCAAGGGGCTGGGCTATGTCGCCAACACCTACGGCATCTACCGCTACCGCATCTCCAATGCCCGTATCACACAGCTCGTGCGGGCCAGGCCGCGGATGATGCAGCTGTGCGGTTCCACCCTGTATTACGCCGGTGAGAGCGAGAAGGAAGGCAACGGCCTCTACTCGATCCGGATCGATAAAAAGGATCTGAAGAAGCTCGCGGACCGCGTGATCTCTCCCGCCGGGTTTGACGGACGTTATCTCTATCACACGGGCATCGGCAGCGATCCGTCCCTCTATTCGCTCAACACCGCCGTGGGCGGCACGGAGAAGAAGGTGATAAACGGCAATGTCTCGCTGCCCCTGCCGATGGGCGATTTCGTCTACTATGTGGACAATGCCAGAGACTATCATCTCTGCCGGTACAACCGGACCACGGCCTCCAGCGAGGAGGTCATCGCGGAACGGATCGATACCTACAATACCGACGGCTTCTTCATCTGGTATGCCACCTCTGTCGGCGACGGCGCGCTCAAGAGAGCCAATATGGACGGGACGGATATACGTATCGTGGCTCCCGGTGTCTACAACAATATCTGTCTGACTTCCCGATATACCTATTTCGCACCGTTTGACAAGAGCGGTGTGACCACGATGTTCCATGTACCGCGCGATCTGTCGGCTTCCGTGAGCCGTTTCGCTCCGCCGACCGATTTTAAGTAACACAGGCAGAGGGTTCCTCTGCCGGCTCACGTTATGGAGGAAGGAAAATGAATGAGATGCGTCACCTGATGACACCGATGGACTTCAGTGTCGATGAATTGGAGCGGCTGTTTGACAAGGCCGCCGACATCGAAGCCCATCTGCAGGATTATGCCCACGCATGTGACGGCAGGATCCTGGCGACCTGTTTCTACGAGCCCAGCACGCGCACACGCCTCTCTTTTGAGACCGCGATGATCCGGCTGGGCGGCCGGGTGATCGGCTTCGCGGATGCCTCGTCGAGCTCGGCGAGCAAGGGTGAGAGCGTCGCCGATACGATCCGCGTCATCTCCTGCTTCGCCGACATCTGCGCCATGCGCCATCCCAAGGAAGGCGCGGCCATGGTCGCCGCGGCCAGATCGGCGATCCCGGTCATCAACGCGGGGGACGGCGGCCATGAGCATCCGACGCAGACCCTGACGGATCTGCTGACGATCCGCTCCCTCCATGGCAGGCTCGGGGATTTCACGATCGGGCTCTGCGGGGATCTGAAGTTCGGCCGCACCGTCCACTCCCTGATCCACGCTCTGGTCCGCTACAAAGGCATCCGTTTCAAATTCATCTCTCCCCCCGAATTAAAGGTTCCCGATTATATCATAGAAATGCTCAAGGCGGAAAACATCCCGTTTGAGGAAGTGATCCGTCTGGATGACTGCCTGCCGGATCTCGATCTGCTCTACATGACGAGAGTCCAGCGGGAACGCTTCTTCAACGAAGAGGACTATGTACGGCTCAAGGATTTCTATATCCTGGATAAGGAGAAGCTCGCGAGAGCCAAATCCACCATGCGCGTCCTGCATCCCCTGCCGCGTGTCAACGAGATCGCGGTCGATGTGGATGATGATGAGCGGGCCGCCTATTTCGCGCAGGTCCAGTACGGCCTGTATGTGCGCATGGCGCTGATTCTGACGCTGCTCGATCTGACAGATGATCACATGAACCATGGACTGCTCAAGTGGCAATAAGACCGGAAAGGAGACGATATGCTTAATGTAGGCAAGATCGAAGAAGGCTTTGTGCTGGATCACATCCAGGCGGGAAAGAGTCTCTCCATCTATCATCAGCTGGGACTGGACAAGCTCGACAACACCGTCGCCATCATCAAGAACGCACGGAGCGGCAAGTCCGGCAAGAAGGACATCCTGAAGGTCGAGGTCGATATCGACACGCTCAACCTCGACGTGCTGGCCTTCATCGACCACAATATCACGGTGAACGTCATCAAGAACGGCGAGATCATCGAAAAGCGCCGCCTGGTCCTGCCCCGTGAGATCCGTAACATCATCCACTGCCACAATCCGCGCTGCATCACCTCGATCGAACAGGGCCTGCCCCATATCTTCTATCTGGCGGACGAGGAAAAGGAGATCTACCGCTGCCGTTACTGTGATGAGCGGTACCGCAAGCGTGACGGCGACGAGCTGTGAAGCGCTGACAGACTGTACCAAACATGTACGAAACAGGCGCCGGCTCATGCCGGCGCCTGTTCTTTATGCCTGCGGGAGCATCTTCCGACAATCGAAAACCCCGCCGGGGAATCTCCCGACGGGGTTCTATATTTGACTTGCTTATCCGGATCGATCTTCAGATCATGCCAGCTTGCTTCTTAGTAGCCGAACTCCTGTGCCCAGTACCAGTCGCCGCCATCCGCGTAGATGCTGATACCGCAGGTCTGGAAGCTGCCGTCCATGATGTTCTCACGGTGGGTCGGGGAATTCATCCAGGCGCTCACCACAGAATCCGGAGAATCATAGAACTCTGCGAGGTTCTCGCCGTACATGATCGTCTCGTTCACCGTGTACCAATCCGAACCGTCGGGCCTCGTGTGAGAGAAGAGGCTGGGAAGCTCGGTGGCGCGGACATAAGCCGCTGCTGCAAGTCCGTTGCTCCAGGAAAGAGGAGCAAGTCCGGCGGCCGTTCTCTGTGCGTTCACCAGATCAAGGGCCTCGCTCGCTGCTGCAAGCAGGACCGGATCACCGGGGTTCGCTGCCAGCGGAACCGACTCATCCGGGATGACGCCCTCGACGAACGCACGGCTCGCGGAGCCGGCATCCAGTGCGGGAGCCTTGGCACCGCACCCGGCCGTAAATACGAGCATGGATGCGATCAGTGTAAGTGCTGCGATCTTTCTCATCTTCTTCATGGCAATCTCCTTTTCCGGATAACCTGGTACTATCCTTCTTTGCAAATATCATAACCCCGTTTCCGGGAAAAATCAAGAGAAAAATCAAATTTTCTCAAAATTTTTTTGAAGTTCTGTTTTTGTGATGATCCGTTATCTGTTTTTCGTGATCCGCACATAAACATCCCTTTACTGTTTAAGACGTCCCGCCGGCGGAAAACGGTTCATGATTTTTTAATTTCTGTCCTTGATCCGGTAACGGATATGCTGTTCCCTCTTATTCTCAAACATCCGCTCATCCGCCAGCAGGTAGACCGCATGTGCGTTCCCGCCGTGGCATTCATGCCGGAAGGCGTAGCCGATGGCCGCGCTGCGGAAGATCGTCTTGTCTTTGGCGTTCATCTCGTCCAGATCGCTGTAGAGACGGCGCAGGCGCACACCGAAGCCGTCCGCGTTGGTGCGTTTCATCACCACGAGGAATTCGTCACCGCCCATCCGCGCGCATAACTCCTCGTCACCGAAATTGGCCTTGAGCGCCGTCGCGTAGTCCCTGAGCAGCTGGTCTCCCGCCGCGTGTCCGAGCCTGTCGTTGGTATCCTTGAGCCCGTTGACGTCCACGCTGACCAGGCAGTAATCCTCGCGGCTGCGGTCCAGATCCTCGAACACCTTATCCGCACGGGCCCTGTTGGCGAGGCCCGTCAGGGCATCCGCATAGGCGATGTTCTGCAGGGAGGCATAATCCTTCTGCCGCGAGCCCGATTCGGAGATAAAGGAGAGGTAATTGACCACCTGGGAGCAGGCAAAGAGCATGGCTCCCAGCGGGAGCAGGTTGTGTCCCGTCTCGCGGTCCACATACGGCAGCCCCATCCGCCAGGCAAAGATGACGATCATGCTGACGGTGAGACAGACGATCACGGCCGCCAGTCCCATCATCGTCACGCGGCTCGCCGCGGGGTTGGTCTTCACCGTCAGGTTACGGATCAGATCCGGCATCTGGATCGCCACGCCCACCGCGGCCAGGAGATAGTAAGGGAACAGGGCGCGGTTCATATGCGCGATCCCGGTCACATGCAGCAGCACGACCACAATGAAGAACGCGGTCGTGAGCGGAAGCAGCTGCCGGTAGATCTTATCCGGGATGATATGCTCCGTGTTCAGCGAGTTGTTCAGGATGATGCTTAACGGCAGCAGAGAATAGATCGACAGATAGTTGATGGTCGCGCCGACATCGGCGTTCATGACCAGGAAGGCCGCGTGGTCGTTGGTGATGAGCAGGATCCCCAGTACGGCGCACAGGATGCTGCCGTGCAGCTGCGGCTTCAGTTCCGGTACATTGCCCAGATAGATGAGGGTCAGGAATACAAAGCTCATGCCGAAGATCACCAGGAAAAAGCCGCATCCCAGGGAGAAGAAATTCCACCGGACGAGCATCGCCTCCAGATCTTCATGGGCACCGATATAGGGCGCGCTCATGACCCGGCCCGCGTGGGATTCCGTCCGGTAGAGCGTGATGCTCACATACTCTCCCGCGTAATCCTCGGGCAGAGACACGAGATGATAAGTGGATCCCACAAACCGCCTGTTGTGGTACCGGTCTATGGCAAAGCGGTCCACCACAACGCCGTTCACGCTGACTTCATAGGCCGCATACCGGGTCTCAAACATGAGCGTGGGAAAAGGGATATCCCCCATGTCGGGCAGTTCCACGGAGACCTGCAGATAATCCCCCCGCTTGGTAACGGGCAGCGTGGTGACATTGACCGAATCGTCCTCCAGCGGCACACTGTCCCCGCCGGCATCCGTCAGTTCTCCCCTGAGCCGCCAGCCGTCCGACAGGATCCGGTAGGGGTAATGCGTCGCATCCCCGATGATCCCCAGGATGATCGTCAGGAGTGCGATAAAGATCGCCACACACGAGGCACCGATCAGGATATTCCTACGCATTGGCACCTCCCCCGGACTCCGCAGCCATGGCGGAGGGCGTGATGATCCCCCGCTGTCTGTGGTGTTCGTCCTTCATCGCATACATCCGCTCATCCGCCAGCATGTATACCGCCTGCACATTCTCCCCCTCCGAGCTGTCGGCGATGCCGTAGGAGAACGCATAACGGAAGGTCCCGCCGCGGCGGTTCGCCTCCTCCGTCCCCAGGATGAGGCTGCGCACATCGCTCTCCATCGCCTCCCGGCCGGTATCTTTGCGGATGACGATAAATTCATCTCCGCCCATCCGTCCGACCAGTTCGCAGTCCGAGAAGGCATTCTTCATCAGTTCCCCGAAGCCGGAGATCATCATGTCCCCGATGCTGTGTCCCTGTTTGTCGTTGACGATCTTGAGGCCGTCCAGATCGATGCTGACGACCGCGTAGCGCGACATGACATCCGCGTCGAGTCCCGCCATGAACTGATCGCAGCTGGCCCGGTTGTCAAGTCCGGTCAGGGAATCCCGGAAGGCCATCCCGTACAGTTTCACCTTGGTCCGCGCCTCGGTCAGATGGTCGATGGAATGGAAGAAATAATTGAGCATGATCGAGAGAACGATGGCCAGGGCGCCCACCGTAATGAAATCGATCCCCGCGCTGTCATCCGTCTTGAACACATAGGCCATCAGATAGTACCGCAGGATCTCCAGGAAAATGGAGCAGATGAAGAGCATGATCCCGACCAGCAGCACTCTCTCCGAACTCATCCCCACATAATTGCGTCTGGAGCTGCGGGCCTCCCGGTCGCAGCGGATGAGCACATAGATCAGATAGATCCCCTCCGTCAGGATCATGGCATGAAAGATCGGCAGCATATGATTGATCATCAGGATCCTCGTAGCATGGAGTACGACCGCAAGCGTGGCCATGGACAGATCGAACACCAGCAGGATGCGCAGTACGCGCACTCTGGCACCCGCGGATCCGCTCGTGAGGATGTAGAGGATCATGATGGACGGGATAAAGTACAATGTCATGTACTCGAGCACATGGGAGATCACATCATTATGGATGATATAGGCGATGACCTCGTTGTAGCACAGGATATAGACTCCCAGAAAATGCGAGATCATGGCGCTGAAGAGGACCGATTTATCCTTGGCGGCGCCGATGATCAGGAAAGGCGAGAGCACGAGCAGCACGGCGCCGAAATAGAACATGAATATCCCGATCAGCAGCGCAAGCCTGCGGGTCTGGAGATAATGCCGCATCAGATCCTCGGTATTGCCCAGCGTAACAGGATAAGCCGATGAGAACGCGTCATCGTCCGCCGCCGTCAGTTCGATCCGGAGGAAGTGGCCTCCGCAGGAGGAAGACAGCGGGACATAATGGACACTCTTCGGCACGAAATGCCCTTCCGGGATATCGTAGCCGTAGCTGTAGACCAGAGAGCCGTTCTCAAAGACGCGGACCCGCGCCATCCTGCTCTTAAAGGTGACGCTGGGCGCATAGATGTCGATATCCTCCGGCAGAACGGTTTCCAGGGTCACCTTCTCCCCCGCCACGATGCTGTCCGACTCAAAGCGCTCCAGTCTGGAATTGATATAATTCCGTCCCCGGTATTTGATCTTCCAGTTCCCGTCGATGACACGGCTCTCGTAGTTCTGCGGCGCATTAAAGATACTGCTGCCCATTCCCAGGATACCGGCCGGGATCAGCAGGGCGATGAGGAAATACAGCAACACCCTCACATTAATGCTGTTTTTATTATCCGCAGTATCTGCCATACTTTTTCAGTCCGCTACCCTTCCCTCAAAAAGATCAGATGCGGATCGGTAAATACCGCCTCGCTCTCCTCGGCGAAGAAGCCGAGAAATACACCGGTAAAGGTCATATGCGCCGTGACCTCCGTGCACAGCGCCGCCACGGCACCCTCGTCCAGCAATTCATAACGCATGCCGTCCACGGAGTAATACAGATGGTAATTCTCCGTATCGGAGGTGATCCGGAGTCTCACGCGGGACCCGGGGACCATGACTCTCTTCTCCTGCTCGATATTATACACCCGGAGCCGGCTCATAACAAAGAACGCGCCGTCCTCCTTGGTCAGGAGGATGTCCAGATGATGCTCGCAGCTGTAATAGGCGCTGATCCCGGCTCCGCCGGCAAAAGGTTCGTCATTCTCCGCCGACACCAGCCGGACCTCGGTATCCAGAGAGGAGAGGAACTCCTCCTGCCGGACACCGGCAAACGTCGGCGAGAGATGCGCGCCGTCCCAGTCATCCAGCGAGATCTGCCCGCCGTTTAAGCGGATCGTGTTCTCCTCCGTGTCAAACTCATAGCGCGGCATATCCGGTGTCCGGATAAAGGTGAACGCGCGCTCGTCAAACAGCTCCGTAAGCGAGTATTCCCGCATCTGTCTTGCTTTTGCATCCTCCGAAGGGATCACCGGCTCATCAAAAAAACCGTCGGTCTCACGCTCGAGATCCGCCACCCAGCCCTCATCGCGGGCAGTCTCATCCGGCGCTCTGCCGCCGGGGAGATTGGCTTCCATGCGCAGATCGATCCTGCCGCCCCGGCCGACGAAGGGCCAGCCATCCTCCCAGCGCACGGGCGCGAGGAAAGTCTCCCGTCCGAGATTGTGCAGCATCAGGTGCGGGAGCTTGCGCACACCGAGACAGACCATCCACAGTCTGCCGTTTTTATCATCCACCAGATCCGCATGGCCGGTGCAGGCGATAACGGATTCCTTAAACTCCGCATGGGACAGGATGGGATTGTCGGGACAGGGCTCGTAAGGTCCGTACGGAGCGCTGCTCCGCAGCATCGTCACGCGGTGGCCGTATTCCGTGCCGCCCTCGGCCAGCATCAGATAATATCGGCCCGCGATCTTGTAGAGATGCGGTCCCTCGGCGTCCCGTCCGCCGCAGCCTCTGGTCAGGAGGCGGGAGGGTGTCTTCATCTCGCCCGTCAGCGGGTCGATCTCGGACATATAGATCCCGAGTTCTCCCTGTTCACTGCGGTTGGACAGGAAATAGCAGGTGTCGTCCGCGAACAGCAGCGACGGGTCGATGCCCTGCTGCCGGACGTAGACCGGATCCGACCACGGGCCCGACGGATTCGCCGCGTGCACGATGAAATTGCCGCCGCCGGACACATTGGTGCAGGTGACGTAGAAGAGCCCGTCGTGATGACGGATCGTCGGCGCATAGAGGCCCCGCGAATGCGGTGTCCCCGTGAAGTCCATCTGGGATGCCCTCGTGATCACATGGCCGACACAGTGCCAGTCCGTCAGATTCCTGCTGCGGAAGACCGGGATCCCCGGAAAAAACTCAAAGGTGGAAGTGACCAGATAGAAGCAGTCGTCCACTCGACAGATGCTGGGATCCGGATGAAAACCGGGCAGGATCGGATTGCGATAACTCCTCATGCTCTTCCCCTTATCATATATCAACAGTCGTCATTTCGGCTTTCCATGGAAAAGAGGTTCGGCGCGCCGCGGCACCGAGCCTCTTCTATTATAACACATCACAGATCAAAATTTCTATTATTTTATTAAATTTTTCTGAAAGACGCTGTTTTTATGATTTTTATGCCGGTCAGATCATCCTGTTCTCTTTGATGAATTCGGGATAGGACATCCGGACCACTTCACCGCCCTTGATACATGCCACCTCGACCAGACGCTTTTTGCCGAAGGGCTGCCTTTTCGAACGGGAAGATCCCCGGTACCCTTCCATGGCACCGATCGACAGGGACTGCGGTTTCAGATTGGCGGACATCACGATGGCGGAGCTGTTGCCTTCATATCCGGCACTGACCTCGCCGAAGAGGCTGCCCAGCACATAGACGCTGCCGTTTGCTTCCACGCGCCCGCCCTCGCGGACATCCCCGAGGATCACCAGGCTGTACTCCGAGCGGATCGTCTCGCCGCTCTTCACGGGGCCGGTATGGATGATGGCGAAATCGCCGGACAGCTGCCGTTCCAGTTCCTTGAGGATCTCACGGTCCGCGGGCGAGAGTTCCTCCGTATCGCCAAAGGTCCTGCCCTGTTCGTCGTCCTCTTCTTCATCTATGGCATCTTCCGTGTCAAAGATCTCATCGGCGGTCAGATGCCGGGGTTCCAGCGGCGGCTCCACAACGAGATCCGTCACGGTCACATGGGCGTTCCGGCGGATGATGGCCAGCAGTTCCTCCTGCTCCTCCTCCGAGAGATTCCTGCCCCGGATCCTGACGGGGAATCTGGCATCCCTGAAGAAATGCGCGGAGGTGCCGATCCGCTCCGCCAGTTCATCGCGCAGTTCCTCAAAGGACGCCTCCGCGTCCAGTACCAGGATCACACCTTTATCCGTCCCTTTGATATTCACATATCCGGTCATGAGATCAACACCTCCGGCAGTTCGGCCGGCGTCTCCGCGATGAGATCCGCTCCGGCCTCAATCAGTTCCTCTCTGCTCCCGTATCCGTACAGGACGCCGACGGAAGCAGTCCCCGCCGCTTTTGCGCCCAGGATATCATATTTCCGGTCTCCGATCATCACCGCTTCGGCTGCCGCATCCCGCACACCGTACGCCGCGAGCGCCCTGCGGATGAGGATATCCTTGCCCGAGTCGGCTTCGCTCATATCCGGGCCGAACAGATCGTCGAAATACGGCTGCAGTCCGGAATGCTCCAGGACCCTGACCGCGATCGCCTCCGGTTTGGAGGTCACGACGGCGAGCCGCATGCCGGCATCGCGCAGTTGTTTCAGCGCATCAAACACTCCGTCATAGACCGGCGCGTCCTTGTATCCTTCCGTGTTGTAGTACGAGCGGTAGATGCCGATCGCTTCCTCCACGGCAGCCTCATCGAGGCCTGCATAATAACGCAGGGAATGTCCGAGCGGCGGACCGATATAGCGCCGCAGTTCTTCATCGGAGAGTTCCGTGATGCCGAAATGTGCCAGAGCCTGCCGGATCGAACGCCCCACACCGAATTCCGACTGCGTGAGCGTGCCGTCCAGATCAAAAAAGCAGAAAGAAAACCCCATCGCCGGTCAGATCCGCAGCCCCAGCTTCATGGACATGGTGTCGGGATCCTGCGCGAAGCGGACGGCGCTCTCCGGGCTGATCTTGCCCTGCTGGAAGAGCTGCATCAGCGCGTCATCCATCGTGATCATGCCGAGCTTGCGGTTGGTCTGCATCACGGTGATCAGCTGATGCGTCTTGCCTTCGCGGATCATATTGCGGACCGCACCGTTGACATGCAGCACCTCAAATGCCGCGAGCCGTTTCTTGCCGTCCGCGGTGGGGACGAGCTGCTGGGAAACGATGGCTTCGAGCACGTTAGCCAGCTGGATCCGGATCTGCTGCTGCTGATGCGGCGGGAACACGTCGATCATGCGGTCCACGGTGCTGGCCGCGCCGATCGTGTGCAGGGTCGAGAGGACCAGATGTCCCGTCTCGGCCGCGGTGACCGCCGTGGAGATCGTCTCCAGATCGCGCATCTCACCGACCAGGATCACGTCCGGGTCCTCTCGCAGTGCGGCGCGGAGCGCGTCCGCGTAAGAATTGGAGTCCAGACCGATCTCCCGCTGGTTCACGATGGCCTTATCGTGGCGGTACAGGAATTCGATCGGATCCTCCAGCGTGATGATATGCGCCTCCAGATGGGAATTGATCTGGTCGATAATGGAAGCGAGCGTGGTCGATTTGCCGCTGCCCGTGGGGCCGGTCACCAGGACCAGACCGCGTCTCCTGTTATAGAGATCCACCACGGACTGCGGGATCCCCAGCTCCTGCGCGTCCGGAACCTCGGTCGCCACCAGACGGAATGCCAGGGCGATGGAACTTCTCTGTTTGAACACATTTGCGCGGAAGCGCCCGATCGACGGCACGGAAAAGGACATGTCCAGCTGGCCGTTCTCCTCAAACCGGGCACGCTGTGACTCGTTGACGATGCTGTCGGCGATCGCCTTGGTATCCGGCGGGAGCATGCGCCCGTAATGGTCCATTGTGATCAGCTGCCCGTTGATCCGCATCTTGGGCGGTATACCGACGGTGATATGCACATCGGAGGCATCCGAGTTCTTGGCTTCCGTGAGGATCTGTTCGAGGATCGACATCTGTCCTTCCATTGCTTTTTCTCCCTGTTATTGAACGGTATCTGCGGTCATGAGAACCCGAACTTTCTGAGCGCGTCGGGGTCCATCACATGGCGGTTGTCCATGGTCTTCTGGATATCACTGATCTCCAGATCGTCGTAGGTCTCACGGTCGCTCAGATCGATGATCTCGTTGCGGCTGAAGGTGAGCACCACGGGACGCAGCAGATCTTTCGGATTGGTGCGGATGACCAGCGCCTTGTCCCCGGTGCTAAGTTCCACGCTGGTGCCGGGCGCAAGGATATTGATGGAATTCATGAGCGCGTTCACCACCTCGGGTTCATAGACATCCGGGCGTTCCAGCATCTTGCGCAGCGTCAGCACCTCCGAGAGCGGCGGCTGATCCATCCGGACCGCCGTGTCGGAGTCATAGGTGTCCGCCACAAGCAGGATCTTGGCCCCGATCACGGATTTCATCCGTTTCAGTTCCTCCTCGCTGTTCTGCACCTCAAGGATATGCTGCGCCTGGACGCAGATCCGTTTCATGTTCGGATTGGACGCATAGAGATTGCCGATGAGATCAAAGCCGCCCACTTCCGCATGCAGCAGGCGGATCCGGTCCTCCGGCATCACCTCGCGTTCGGAGAAGATCTTCTGGTCCACATCCAGCTTGCCGATGTCATGCAGCACCGCCGCCGTCACCACTTCCTGCTGATCCGAGAGCGGCACGACCATCGTATGGGAGATCAGTGCGCACAGGATCGCCACGTTAAGGCTGTGCTTATAGATGTAATCATCCGCGGACCGGAGACCCTGGATGAAGTTCACCTTATCCTTCTGATTGCCGTATTGCCGGACGATGCTGTCCACGATCTGCGTGATATGATTGGTCTTGCCGGTCCTGCGGCAGGACTCCATCTCGTCCTGGATCTGGAACGCCATCATGGTCTGGAAGCGCTCGAATTCCCTGTCCTCATCCGTCATGGGCGGGACCGGTTCGGCGGGCTCGAGGATGAAGAGTCCGATCAGGCCGAAGCCTTTGATGTTCTGTATGCTCTGCGTATCCTTCAGGACTGTCGCGCGGTCATAGAGCATGACGCCTTTCTTGGAGAAAATGGGCCGCGCGATGCGCATGCCGGGTTTGAGTTCTTCGAGTCGGATAAACCGCATATTGATCCCTCCCGAGACTGAACGATCGATCGTGCACAAAAAACCGATAACAATTTTATCAGATAATCGTGAGGATGACAAGAGATTCGATACGTGTTATTCAGAACATGAAGTCCGCCATGACCGTGTTCGCAAGATCCTGTCCACGGTCCGTGAGGCGGATGCGTCCGTTTTCGCGGACGATCAGATCCGCCGCGGTATGGCGGCGGAGCGTTTTCCCGTAGACATCATCGATATCCCTGCCGAAACAGCGCCGGAAATCCGCTTCCGCGATCCCCTCCGTCAGGCGCAGGCCCAGGAACATGAATTCCTCCATCCTCTCCTGCTGGGACAGCCGCCGCGTCTCTTCCCGGATACAGGAGAGCAGTCCGCCGCGGGCATTCCCCCCCGCTTCCGCGTACCGCCCGGGATCCCGCGTATTGGTATGCCGGGTATCGTCAAGGAGCGAAGCCGCTCCGAGACCCAGGCCGAGATAATCCTGTCTCATCCAGTAGGCGAGATTCTGTACACAGCGGTACCCCGTCACGGGGCGGCCGCCCTGCCTTGCGT
>JAEEGL016063438.1_pt1 | contig 33203 bp, 30 predicted proteins | sample 9134231 | NCBI WGS metagenome assembly JAEEGL01 (sample SAMN16246548, study PRJNA631951) | gut metagenome | biome: gut microbiome; feature: rumen; material: fiber-attached | host: Bos | place: Iran: Karaj | collected 2018-10 | reverse complement strand
TAGCAGCTACGTCCGTAAATGCGTAAGACACATATGCGGCAGCAGTGTTACCATCCATGGTTTTGAATTTTTTTGCCATCGTGTTTTTCTCCTTTATAGATTATTACAATGATTTTATTGCAACATAAAACATCGCAAAAATTAGCAGTAGTATTATATTACGAAAACTGATAACTATCAAGGGTATGTTATGAAAATAACTATACTATATTCGCAACTATATCCCTGAGCTGTGCGATTATTTCGTTGGATGGCGCGATGGCAGCGGGCAGCTTTGAATTAAACTCCGCTTTATATATGAGTTCTTCTGGCATGTGATCCACTGAATAGTAATTTCTTCTGCCAAGAAATCTCTTAAGCTCCTTCTCCTGGACGCCTCTGTTGTTTTTGTTGACAACGATAAGCGCTTCGGGGAATGTCAGCATGAATTCCGCGATGTAAGAAGATGCGCCCAGCAGCTTTGTGGGCATAGGGTCTATGACAAAAAGGTTCAGGTCCATCTCGGCTGCGATGTCCGAGGGGTCGTAGATGCCGGAGCAGTCGAAAAAGCAGATGTTCCCGGGAGCTGAAGCTATGAGCCTGAAAAGCTTTCCTCCTTCAAAGGGCGCTCTGTCCTCCGGTTCCCTTATGAGCCAGTTTACCGCATCCCTGATGTTTTCAGCTCCGTGAAGGCTTTTTCTCTCCTCCAGCAGCTTTCTTACAGAACAGAACGGGTACAGCCCTTCCCTCTTTTCAAAGCCCAGCGCCTGGTAAAAATACGGTGCGCCGAGCTCCGTCAGCGATACCTGACGCTTTCTTTTCGGCTCTGCCTGTCCCTGCGCCGTCTGAGTCCTGCCGGCTGCAAGATGGGCTAAACTTCCGCATATAAAACTGGCTCCGGCTCCCGGAAAAGCCGGAAATACTGCTATCCTAAGCTTCCCGTATTCTCCGGAAGCGCTATCCGATTCAATATAATTCATAGAAAAAATCTCCCCTTTTGATGGGGAGATTTTACATTAATTCACATTTTATGTCAATATTTGACTGGTTTTATTTTACAAACAGCTCTTCCTTTTCAGAGACCAGTTCGTTGGCGGCTTTGATGACCGCATCGGCTATGAGACCATACTTCTCGTAGAGCTCGCCTGGCTTGCCGGATTCGCCGAAGCTGTCCTGTACGCCTATCATTGCCATCTTGGCAGGAGCTTTCTTTGCAAGGCATTCTGCCACTGCAGAACCGAGTCCGCCTATGACGCTGTGGTCCTCTATGGTGATTATGCCGTCGCAGTCCCTTGCGGCATCGCATATGGCTTCCTCATCCAGAGGCTTGATGGTGTGGATGTCAAGAACTCTTGCCTGAATGCCCTCCTCCGCCAGCTTTTCTGCGGCTTCAAGCGCTATGGGAAGCACGCTGCCTGTGGAAAGTATAGCGATATCGTTTCCGCTGCGCAGCACTGCTGCCTTGCCTATCTCGACCTTTGCATCCTCCGGATATACCACGGGAACTGCAGCTCTGCCCAGCCTTACATAGCAGGGACCATCAAAGGCTGCAGCCTGTCTGATCAGCTGTTTTGCGGAAACATCGTCAGCTGGGTTGATAACTGTCATGCCGGGGATCATCCTCATGAGTCCGATGTCCTCTATGCACTGGTGGCTTGCCCCGTCCTCGCCCACGGAAAGGCCTGCATGGGAAGCGCAGATCTTTACGTTTGCATGGGTGTATCCGATGGAATTGCGGATTATCTCATATGCTCTTCCGCTGGCGAACATGGCGAAGGTGCTGGCAAATGCTATTTTGCCTGAAAGAGCAAGACCTGCTGCCATGCCCATAAGGTTGTCCTCAGCGATGCCCGCATTGAAGAATCTTTCGGGATAATGCTTTTTGAATTCGCCGCTTTTTGTGGAACCGGAAAGGTCAGCGTCAAGTACAACTATGTTGGGGTTTTCAGCGCCCAGTTCCACCAGCACTTTGCCGTAGCTTTCTCTTGTTGCGATCTTGTCTGCCATTACAGTACACCTCCCAGCTCTGCCATTGCCTGCTCGGCCTGCTCCAGGTTCGGAGCCTTGCCGTGCCAGCCTGCCTGATCCTCCATAAAGCTTACGCCCTTGCCCTTAATGGTTTTTGCAATTATGATGGTAGGCTGCCCCTTGCAATCTCTTGCCTTTGCAAAAGCATCCAGTATCTGTTCCATATCGTGTCCGTCGATGCAGATCACGTTCCAGCCGAAGGCTCTGAACTTTTCATCCAGTGGCTGAACAGTCATTACATCCTCGTTGCGGCCATCGATCTGAAGTCCGTTGTTGTCCAGAACAGCGCAGAGATTGTCCAGCTTGTAGTGGGCTGCTGCCATAGCTGCCTCCCATACCATTCCCTCCTGGACCTCGCCGTCGCCCAGAAGAGTGTAGACTCTTGCGGGGGAGGCATCCAGCTTGCCTGCTATTGCCATGCCAACTGCAGCGGAGATGCCCTGGCCAAGCGAACCTGTGGAGATCTCGATCCCCGGCAGCTTCTTCATTGAAGGATGGCCCTGAAGTCTGGAGCCAAGCTTTCTCAGAGTAACCAGCTCTTCCACCGGGAAATAGCCTCTTTCAGCCATTGCCGCATACTGAGCGGGAGCTGCATGGCCCTTTGAAAGGACGAATCTGTCCCTTCCAGCCATATCAGGCTTTGCGGGGTCGATATTCATTTCGCTGAAATACAGCGCAGTCATTATGTCCGCGCAGGATAAAGACCCGCCCGGATGGCCGGAGCCTGCATGATACAAAGCTCTGATTATGTCCTGACGGACCAGCTTTGCCTTTTCGATAAGCTTAGTTGCTTCCATTTTCCCTCCCTTTCTTTCGAGATCTATGAGATTTTTAATTTTTCTTTTTTGAGAACAATACCTTTGCTAAAAATACAGGTATCGATGCTATTCTTGTTATTCTTTTGGGCTCCTGGGCTATGCGGTAAAACCACTCAAGGCCATGGTCTATGTAAAACTGCGGGGCTCTTTTAAGGGTGCCGGACCACACGTCCAGGCTGCCGCCCACGCCTATAGCCGCCCTTGGATGAAGTTCTTTTTCGTGACGCTTTACGAAAAGCTCCTGCTTGGGCGAACCCAGCGCAACAAGAAGGAAGTCCGCGCCGGAGGCATTGATGTCTTCGACTATGGCAGCTTCCTCTTCTGGCCTGAAATAGCCGTCGTGATATCCCGAAACTATAAGCCCGGGTATCTTTTCCATCACATTCTTTGCCGCCGTCTCGGCAACTCCGGGCTTACTTCCGAAGAAATACGCCTTACCTCCCAATTTTGCCAGACGGTTCAGGGCGTTCCAGCTGAAATCGATGCCTGTGACGCGCTCTTTGAGAGGCTGCCCCTGCATTTTTGACGCATAGACCAGACCTATGCCGTCCGGAATGACCAGATCTGCAGAGTTTATAGCCTCCATAAGCTGGGGATTCTTGGTGGCATTATCCAGGATCAGCGAATTCGGAGTCACGATGAGGCTGACGCCGGGGGTCTTAAGCATCTGCTCAAAGCGGTCCAGCGCCTCCTCCATGGTAACTCTGTCGACCCGAGCGCCCAATATATTCATTTTTTCAGTTTCGGGCTGAAAACTCATTTTCTACTTGTCTTTTCTTCCCAGCAGGTAATAACTGAAGCCTGCCGCTTCTGCTGCTGCGCTGTTTATAAAGTTGCGGGTATCAAAGAAGAGCCTGTGCTTTACCAGTTTTCCGAGAGCCTCAAAATCAAGTTCCTTGTACTGAGCATGGTTTACACCCAGCACCACCAGGTCCGCATCCTTTACAGCTTCCTCGAAGGAGGGAAGGCCCTCCCTGTCGCCTACAAAAGGATCGGAAGCGGCTACATCAAAGCCCTGCTCTTTCAGTATCTCTATGAGCTCCACCACAGGGCTCTCTCGCATATCATCCACATTTGGCTTGTATGTTATTCCAAGCACAGCTATCTTTGCTTTGCCTGAAATGCCGTTACCCTCAAGTATGCCCTGTATCCTGCCTGCAGTGTAGCCGGGCATGGAATCGTTGGTGTGGCGGCTGAGGTCGATTATCTGAGCCAGAGCCGGTTCCTTTTCCACTATAAACCAGGGATCCACCGCTATGCAGTGTCCGCCCACGCCGGGGCCGGGCTGATGGATATTCACTCTCGGGTGCTTGTTGCAGATCTCTATCAGCTCCCAGACATTGATGTCCTCCGCCTCGCAGATCTTGGCCAGCTCGTTGGCGAAGGCGATATTCACGTCTCTGAAGGTATTTTCGGAAAGCTTGCAGAGCTCTGCGGTGCGGGCGTTGGTCTTGTAGATCTCGCCCTTTACGAAGCTCTTGTAAAGAGCCACGATGCGGTCTGCGCTCTCTTCGTCTATGCCTCCGGCAACTCTGTGATTGTTAACAAGTTCATAGAGGATGTTTCCGGGTATTACTCTTTCGGGAGAATGTCCAAGGCTGAAGTCCTTTCCTGCCTTAAGCCCGGTAGCCTCCAGAATGGGGAGCATAAGGCTGTCTACGGTGCCCACGGGAGAGGTGGATTCCAGTACCACAAGATCCCCCTTTTTCAGTACAGTAGCCACATCCTCCGTGGCGCTCTTTACAAAGCGCATGTCGGAGCTCTTGTCGGGCATAATGGGCGTGGGGACGGCAATAATAAAGGCATCAGCAGGCTCTATCTGGGTCGTTGCCCTCAGATGGCCGCTGGCTACAACATTTTTAATGAACTCAGCCAGTCCCTTTTCCTCGATCAGTATCTCGCCCTTATTGAGAGCATCGACTATGGCCTGTTTCTTGTCGACGCCCACCACCTCCAGTCCGGCGTTTGCGAACATGGCAGATGTGGGAAGGCCGATATAGCCGAGACCTATAACACAGACTTTCATCAGTTGTATTCCTTTCTTTCAGCAAAGTAGCCCAGATAGATCATTGCGGCCGCAAGGCCCCAGAAATAGGTCATCATGTAGGGCTCCTCAAATATGTTTTCGTAGAAGCAGTGAGTAAGCACAGCCAGCAGTCCGCAGAAAACGCCTATGCAGATGAGCTTGTCATTGCCCACATTTCTTAAAAGCGGATCCTTGGTGCGGTCGGCCACGAAGCCCTGACCTGCCCTGTTGGGGGTCCTCAGTCCGCTTATTATAAGAACTATCAGAAGCAGAGCAAAGAAGAAGATGCCTATGTAGCCCATCTCCACCATGGTCTTCAGATAGTAGTTGTCCATGTAAAAGTATTTGAAATAGCTGGTCTGTTCCAGCACCTGGTTGTTCATTGCCACAGCCCCTCCGAAGCGTCCAAGCCCAAAGCCCGTCCACTTGTTCATGGGGGTCAGCAGCCTGAGTCCCGCATTCCAGCGCATCACCCTTCCGGCAGCGGCTGAACGCTCAGCATAGTCGCTGGTGAACAGATATGTTATGCGGTTGGTGACCGAGGGAAAGACGACAAACAGCGCGGCGACGCCGGCTGCCATCAGGCCAATCAGCCTCTTGTCTACGAACACGGCAAATACCACTACTGCCACAGCCAGTCCAAGCCATGAAGCCTTGGAGAAGGTGAAAAGATCGCAGAGGCATACCAGTCCGGTAAGACAGAGCGCGGCGAATTTATGCAAGGGCTTTTCCAGATAGTAAATGAGCGATGCGAACAGCGGCGCTCCGAGTATCAGCAGAGAACCGAAAACATTTGGGCTTCCGGTAATGGAGAACACCCTGGTCCTGACGCCGACCTCCGTTGTGCTTATCCAGCCCGCAGGCACGGGAACCGCTATGATGTACTGATATATGCCGTGAAATGTCAGCAGCAGCACCACCGACGCGAAGGAATATATCAGGAACATGGCATCCTTGCGGCTGTCCAGCAGCCTTATGATGAAGAAGAACCAGACCATATATTCCACCTGAGCCCGCAGTCCTGCCACGGCGATGTAGGGATAAGGCATGGTTATCACCATCAGGAGCAGGCCCACTGCCATGAAGAGAATGATGGCGACCTCCACTGAGCTTGCTCTTCTGAATGCGCCCTTGTCCTCTCCGGTGCAGGCTCTGAATACCACAAATGCTGCTGTGCACAGGATCAGCAGCTCTTCCCAGTAGCTGGCCAGACCCAGTCCGAGCACATCTCTCAGAATGTATTCGATGGGAAGATAGAATGCAAAGACAAGAAAAATCGCCTTTTTGATATTGAGTTTACTTAAAACTTTATACAGTATACTTCCGCGGGCTGCAGGGCGCAGCAGGTCGAAAAAGCGCTGGATGAGATTCAGAAGCTTCGCATGTATGGACTGCTTTGCAGGATCGTCCATCTGCCAGAATCCATTCCATATCCTGCTGATGAAGGAGCTCTCCCAGGAATCCTGGAATGCCCTTATGATGCGCGCCAAAAGACTGGAGGGCCATATCCTCCAGATATATCGTCCGACAGCTATGAAGATTTTGCAGATAATGCTGTTTTGCAAAACCGTAAGCATTATGATCAGGCCTCTTTCCTGTGCAGCTGCTTATCTTGTATGAATGTCGTGAGCTTCGGCGGGGATGGAGCCGGTATAGTCCGGACCGATCTCCACGTAGCGGATTATGCCGCTCATCTCAGTAGTCTGAGTCTTTACGATAAAGGAACGGCCTGCCCTCGCCTCCTGATTTGCTATCTGGGGCGTTGCAGTGTCAGGCGCTACCTCGGACTTGATCAGATAGACCACATTTTCCCTGAGCGGATCGGGAAGATATACGGTCTGACCATCTTCCGTGAATGCCGCAGGGAGGAATTCCTCCATCCACCAGGCTTCAATGGTGGCATTCTGATACAGATTGCCCGCGATCAGCTGACTGCCGATGGGGTTCTGCCTCTGGATCTCTTCGTAGTAGCGGGGATTTGCGCCTACGACCTCGACCTCCATCCAGATGGTCTCCTTGCTTGCTACCACTTCGGATACCCTGTCCTGAAGCAGGCTCTTTCCAATAACTGCGATAACCGCAATGATGATCAGCAGGACCAGAAGGTCCACAAGATTGATCACTCCGAAGAGCTTGCCTTTTTCATTTACGATCTTCATATTTTCCCTTTCTGTATCCCTTAATGCCAGCCCAGGATGGCTTTCATCGATTTTACCCTTTCATCCCAGGAGCATTCCTTTGCTTTTTCTATGCGGGCAGTCCGCATGGGACTGTCTGAAGGCTCCGCCAGAGCCATTCTGCATTTTGCTATAAAATCATCTGCATTTTCCGCGATGTAGATGCAGTCCTGATAATCTCTTACCTGATAAGGCACCGGAGTGCTTACAACCGGCTTGCCCGTGGCCAGATACTCGTAGAACTTCAGCGGGCTCACATCCTTGGAAAGATCGTTGTCCGCGAATACATTCAGGCAGACATCGAAATCCTTTATGCGCTCCGGAAGCTCAGGCTGTGGCAGCAGGCCCACATTTTCCACATTGGAGAATCTGTCCATCCAGCTCAGGTCCACTCCCGGAAGGCTGCGTCCTATGAAGCTCAGCTTTCCTTCAGGCCATTCAGAAGCAATACGCTTAAGTATATCATAATCTATGCATTCCTGCAGCATGCCAACAAAGCCAAAATGGGGAGATTTTGATTTTTCTTCTTCGCTTTTCGGCTGAGACGGCTCCATGCTCTGGACCTTTGAGAAAAGCTCATAGGCTGCGCCGTTGGGAATCAGGTGAGTGTTTTCGTTGAAGGCCTTAAGCCTGTCATATAGCCCTTGAGCTGTGGCAAACACGCAGCCGCAGCTTCTTGCCAGATCCTCTTCCATTTCATCCACCACAGCCGGATCTATGAGGCCGGGATAGGCGGAATGTCTGTCCACGCAGTCATAGACCGTGCGCTTCCAAAGAGATGCAGGAGCTGTTCCGAGCTCCTTTGCCAGAGGCGCAACCACATCTGCTGCGCTGGGAGAATATACCCAGAGGGTGAAATCGCTTCCGAAGCCGTTTTCCTTCACTATTTTAGCCAGATATTTTGCAAGCTTTCTCTGATTCAGTTCGTTTATTGCGCGCTTTTTGTTGTAAAAAGGCAGCACAGGCGGGCTTGCGTAGAGCTTTATATGCTCCAGAGGGCTGGTCGGAGCCTCTTTGTATGCCTTCAGTCTGGCTTTAACCGCAGGGCTCTTGTCCTTAAGCGGCGCAATATAAGTGATTGGAGGGTCCACGTAGATGACCCGGCAGTCACTCATGCGGTTCATCACATTCTGCTTTCTTGTGGGGAAAGGATGATAATTTGAAGTTGAAAGACAGAGTATATCCATTTTATCGGTTTCAACAAGTCTTATTGTTGCATTCAGAGTTTATGAATTCAGCAGTTTTGCCGCTGCTTTTGAGTTTTCTTTTTCCAGTGTCCGCAGGCGCTGACCCAGCTGCGGCCCGAGTTCGGCTTCTCTGGCCATGATATTGTCTATCTGAGCCTTAAGGCTTTCTTCGCTGAGGTCTTCAAGCTTAATTAGGGCATCGGAGCCGATGTCGTGAATGAAGCTGTCGACCTTCACATCGTAGGAAATGCCTATCACAGGGGTGCTTCCTGCGGTTGCAAATATCAGAGAGTGCAGTCTCATGCCGCATACCAGCCGCATACGGCTGAGCATGCCCATGGTCTGATCCACGGTTTTTGCTCTTTCGCACACGTGACAGGGAATATCCAGCATGGAGGCAATCTCCCGGCCTATGGCGGTATCTTTAGGATATTCTATGGGCAGGAACACAGGTGTGAGTCCGTATTTTTCGTATGCATAGCGGGCTCCCTCAGCCACAGCCTTTTTATTCCTGAACTCCGGCCATTCCCTTAGGCAGAAGCCTATGTAATTGCCATGTGGGTCTATGCCCTCTTCTTCGTAGGCGTTATCTATGGCAAGGCTGCTGATGCCCCCTAGGCTTACCGTGGGATCCGCCGCCAGTATTATCTCCGGACGGGTCACGTTGAGTTCCTTAAGAAGCGCTAAAGATCCGCTGTCTCTGAGCGTTATTATATGGGCCGTGCTGTCGAGTACCTTTCCGGCTATTCTTCTGTCCCCGCTCTTTATAATGGGACCTATGCCGCAGCCGTACATGATGACCTTGGTCCCCAGCGCCCTGGCCGCCTTAAGGGTGAACAGGTAGAAATACAGGGATCTTGAGGATGTTATATCCTGGATCAGGCTGCCGCCTCCATTCACGAACAGCGTGGATCTTCTCAGAGCTCTGAAGAAGCTGAAAATATTGAATATATAAAAGCTGCCAACGCCTTCCTTCTTTCTGGTGAGCATGGGCTTTCTTGACATTACCCAGAAAGGCATGTCCGGATCCAGCCCCCGAAGCTCCGTAAGTATGGCCTTGAGTATCGCTTCGTCGCCAGCGTTGCCCTTTCCGTAGGCTCCGCAGAGCACTGCGCCGGTCCTCTGACCCCTCCTTGCTATGCGCCGTATCACAGCCTCGTATATGGCCTGCTGATCCTTCTTCATGCGGTCCAGGGAGAACTCGCTGCTGGCTTTCCTGTACAGGTTTTCAGCCAGCTGGGAGCGGAGCTCAGGGTCCGAAGCAAGCTTTAATATGTATCTTGCAAAGCTCTCCGCATCTCCGGGCTCGAAAAGATAACCGGTCTCGCCCTGAAGTATCAGGCTCGGGATGCCGCCCACGTTGCTGGCCACAGCCGGACAGTGTTCGTAGGCGCCCTCCAGCAGCGAATACGGGAAGGTCTCAGACAATGATGAGAGCACATTGATATCTATGCGCCTGAAATAGGCCTTTGCATCGGATATCCAGCCCTCGAAGCGTATCACATCCGTAAGACCCAGGGCTTCCGCCTGAGCCTTCAGAGCCTTTTCATCCTCGCCTATTCCTGCTATGGACAGCCTGAGGCGCTTGTCCTGCTTATATGCTATATCGAAGGCTCTTATTACCGTGCCTATATCCTTTACGGGATTGAGCCTTGCGGCAATGCCTATCCAGATCTCCTCCTGATCCTCCCTTATAGCTCTGGGGCCGGGATCGGCCTGGGAGAAATCCATGCCGTTGAAGATGGTGAATATCCTCTGAGGGTCGAAGTGACGCTCTATCAGGGTCTCCTTCATGCGGTTGGCCACTGCTACGTGAAAATCCATGCAGCGCAGTGCAAAGGCATTTATGAGGCCGTAGGTGTATTTCCTTAAGGGAGCTCCCATGTAGTCCAGACGGGGATCCGAATGGACCGTGGTTATGACGGGTATATGCCTCAGAGCTTTTATCATCACTCCGAACATGTTGGCTTTTGAGCCGTGGCAGTGTATCAGCTGAGGTCTGTATTCATCCGCCTGCTGCAGCGCAAAACGGAAGGCAGCCTTCATGCCCTCCTTTGCGTCTATGTCTGCCACATCGATACCCATCTCCCGGGCTTCCCGGGACAGGACCTCGCGCCTGAAGCTGACCAGCCTCAGTTCGTTGTCCTTAGAGAGTTCTCTGGCAAGGGACAGAATATGTGTTTTTCCTCCGCCGATGTCGCCGCCGGCGGCAAAAAGCATAATGCGCATCTACTTTAACTCGTAATCTCCCTTGACCATTACATAACAGAGTCCGCTGCAGCTTATGCCGCGGCCGTCATCTCTGGGAATTACCAGGTAGTGGTTTTTAGTGATCTGGACGCCGTCTTTAAGGTCGGCTCCTGCGGTAAGGTCCGAAACGCCGCCGTTGCTGCTGGCAACTGCCGTCGCGCTGCCGGATCTTAAGATCATCTCGGTTCCTTCTTTGCCTATCAGAAGACCGCCATTGGGAACCTCTACGACAACGAAGTGCGCGGAAGCTTCCGCTGTTCCGCTCTGACCTGAGCCTGTCTGCGCATTCTCCTTAAGCTCCTCAAGATCCTTCTTAAGGCTTTCGAGTTCCTCTCTGAGAGCTTCGTTCTCCGCCTTGAGATCGTCAGCCTGCTGCTGAAGCTCATCAGTCTGGGCTTTGACATAGCTTTTTGTGACCACAGGGTCCAGCGAGCTTCCAGGACCGCTCTCTGCGCCGGAAACGCTGCTGAGCACGCCTAATATTCCTATCAGACAGAGGCAAAGCGTCAAAGCGATGATTTTTTTCTTCATGATCTGTCTCCAATATCTGCGAACTTTTATCTTGAATAATGTATTATACAATCATAGATATTGTACTGTCAATTTAAGAACTCTTCTATATTTAGTCTTTTTTCGAAGCCAAGTATGCTGTTCACATTTGCTGCGGTTTAGTGTAATATAGTGATTGGAAACACGCATCACTTTTTTCTTTTTCAAGGAGGACAATATGGCTGACAAGAAAGAAATCATCATAAAAGCTGCGGAAAAATACCGCGATATGACCTTCGCGGCAGAAAAGTTCATCTGGGAGCACCCTGAGACCGGCTACACCGAATGGACTGCCAATGAATACCTGATCAAAGAGTTCGAAGCTCTGGGCTACAAGCTGGTAAGAGCCGATCAGGATCCCAAGTTCGGCAAGATACCCGGCTTCTATACCGATATCGATACCGGCAAGCCCGGTCCCATGCTCTGCATCATGGGTGAGCTGGACGCTCTTGACATCGCAAACCATCCCCAGTCCGTAAACGGCATGTGCCACAGCTGCGGTCACTGCTGCCAGGCAGCCACCATGCTTGGAATAGCTGCCGCCCTCACCGAGCCCGGCATACTGGACGGCATGTCCGGCAAGATCCGCCTGATGCTGGTTCCCGCAGAAGAAATGATACAGATCGAATTCCGCGAAGAGCTGCGCAAAAAAGGCGTGATCAACTATTTCGGCGGCAAGGTGGAATTCATGTACAGAGGCTATTTCGATGATGTCGACATCTCCCTCATGGTACACAGCTCCAACAACAAGGACGTAGACTTTGCCTGCGGCAAGGGCAACAACGGCTTCGTCACCAAGATCATAAAGTTCAAGGGCAAGAACTCCCATGCAGGCGGAGCTCCCCATCTCGGCATCAACGCTCAGTACGCCGCAATGCTTGGTCTGCAGGCCGTCAACGACCTCAGAGAGACTTTCAGAGAGCCTGACACCATCCGCTTCCACCCCATACTCAAGGGCGCGACCTGCGCTGTAAACATCATTCCCGATGAAATGGTCGTGGAGACCTATGTAAGAGGCTCCAGCAACGAGGCTGTAAAGAGAGAAAACAAGAAGGTGAACAGAGCTATGGCAGGCGCTGCTCTTGCCATGGGCGCAGGAGTTGAGCTCACCGACCGTCCGGGCTACTCCGCTGAATTCCACGATCCCGATTACATGAAGCTGGTTCAGGAATGCTGTGAAGAGCTGGTAGGCAAGGATAAGGTAAAATTCAATTATGAGAGCTGGAGCACCGGTTCCTCCGACTTCGGCGACGTAACCTCCGTAATGCCCGGCGTTCAGTTCAACGCTTCCGGCGCCACCGGCATGGGTCATGGCATCGACTACTATCCTACGGATCTTGAAAAGCTGCTGATCAACTCTGTAAAGGCTCAGATCCTGGTAGCAGACAGGCTGCTCAAGGACGATGCTGCCAACGCAAAGCGTATCATCGAAAACTATAAGCCCACCTATCCTTCAATGGCGGCTTACTTCGAAGACATCAACACTCTGAACCTGGACAAGGATGCCGTGAAGTACGACGAAAACGGCAATGCCACCATCGACTTCCAGAACTAAAGCTGATTCCGGATCCCCAATAGTTTTTTATCTAAGTGTAAAGAAACAAAAATGGGTCACATTCAAATGTGACCCATTTTCCTTTTCGTTCTGATTATCTACTCGACTTCTATCCTCTCCACATTTCTTACGTTCCGCTTCATGTCAGGATCGCCGAAGACCACCAGCTGAAGGCCTTCATCGCCGCTGATGATATATGCTTTTCCGCTTTCGTTTACCTCGTCCTTTGTGAGGGAGGCGGAAAACTCGTCTGCTGCGGTGACCTTGATGCCGCCTATGGAGGAAGCGTCGATCTTCGCCACCTTAAGCAGCGCAGAAAGCTCGCAGCCCTGCTCATCCACAGGGATCTCCTGCCCCTTGCCGTTGATGACGCTGCCCTTCACCGTTACCTGCGTCAGCTTTGAGGGATCAACGTACCTTACATCCTCACCCACATGGATGGCTATGGCGCCCTCAGGCACCTGCTCCCTGATGGCAAAATGCACGATGGCAAGCACTGCCGCCGCAAGGGCCAGTAAAACCAGTACGATCGCAATTGTCTTATTCTGATTTTTCATTGGTTCATATATCCTTTCTTAATTCTCGGCCCAGTATGGGTGCCACCCTGCGGTAGAGCTCGGCAGCAAGAAGGCCGCAGACCGCACCACTGAGCAGGGCTACTGCAGCGTACAGCGCCAGGGGTATGGCCGGCAGGCGGAAAACTATGATATTCGCCATAAGTCCCGCTGAGACTGCGCCAAGCATGTTTGCAAGCATCATGGAAAGCTTGTAGTCTGTCCCGGTCCGCCGACCCACAAGCAGAACGATATCTATCACGATACCGGGCAAGATGTAGCCTACAGGCGACAGAGCTCCCATGCTCCCCACCATGCCGAAGGCGATGGCAAGAATGCTCTGCACCGCACCCATGAGCGTCGCCGTACCGAATTTCGGAAGTATCATGGCCGCCACAACAAGAAAGAGCAGAGAAAAAGACGTTCCGATGCCACCGGGTATGTGAAGCGAGTCTGTGAGGATATTTGCGAAGGGGGCTATTATGCGCTTTGAAAAAAGCCCCAGATCGCAGCACAGCGCCATGAATATGAGGCGCAGAAGCTTCTGATTTTTCAATTTTCACCTCCCTTCTGTCTGTAAAAAAGCCCGTCTCTTTAACAAGAAACGGACATATCAAAACAGACAGAAAGGTCTTTTCTGTTCCAAATGCCGTCTCCTTTTCAAACACGGAAGGTCAGGCTGTTTCCGGCATAGCCCTGTGTGAGCGGTCTGTTGATCTGCAATGCATCCTGCGACCCTCACAGGCCCGGCTGCCATAGCTTATGCCTTAGGCAGAGGGGCTCGAAGACGAAGCTTTTTTAGTTTAATCAATCATAGCATAGGTATACCCGCAGGACTTATACGGAATTCCGATAACATCGCGCGGGTACCTTAAGATACTGGATCACTAAATGATGCGGAAGTCGCCGATCACGGGCAGCGGAGTCTTGTCGCCTGTGGCAGCTTTGTAAATGCCAAGTACCAGAAGTACCAGTATAACAAGTCCGATCAAGCCGCTTGCAAAGCTGAAGATGCCGCCCAGGCGGCCCAAAGCACCGGAAATAACCGAAACGATATTCAGTATCAGCGCCTGATTGATATGCTGTCTTACAAATTCATCGTTTCTGTCCCCGATGAAAAATGCCACGATCCAGCCTATCCATGTGATATAGCTTATGACCGCTGCGAATTTGGAATTACCGTTCATTTTATACCTCCTGATATCAATACTCTGCCATCTGACTCTTGCGCTTTGCAGCGATGATGGCTTTGATGATGCATATGACTGATGAAATTACGAAGAATGCTGCTGCTGCAAACATCAGCAGCATGGAGAAGAAGGGCATGCCGTGGCCTTGAGCTCCCTCCGGGGGATCTGAAAACAGTGCGATGTCCATCAGAAAGCCGCAGAGGATGATCGCGGCGGATATCACAAGATTAATGAGTATCTGAATAAGATAGCGCGCAGCAGATTTCTGCTTTTTAGCTCTTCTCATGATCTACTCCTATTTTCCGAAGCGCTGCTGCCATACATAGGCGGCTCCATAGAGATTTGAGGTGTTCCCAAGACCGGAAACTGCGGTTTTAGCACGAGGGATTACATAAGGGAATTTATCGTAAAGCTCATCCAGCTCGTCCTGTATGGACAGGATGAGCAGAGGCTGCATGGAAAGTCCGCCTCCTATGGAGATGCACTGAGGGTCCAGAGTGCACTGTATGTTCCAGATAAGGGTCGCCAGCTCCTTTGCATATACGCGTATAGCCTCCCTTGCCAGAGGATTGTCACCCTCCGCCATCTCGAAGAGCTGATAAGTATCCGAAGGAGGATCCCCTTCAAACTCCGGACGTCCGGAGCCCGGCAGAAGAGATCTTTCCTGCCACTCCTCCCTGGCCCTTTCCAGAAGCCCCGTGAAGCTGAGCCTCATGCCGGCCACGCTTCCAAGAGCTGGCATGGACATCCAGTCCAGTGTGCTGTAGCCTATCTCGCCTGCAAAGCTGTGGGCTCCGCGTACAAGCTTTCCGTCTATTATGAGGCCTCCGCCCAGGCCTGTTCCAAGCACCAGCCCGAAGCCGTAGCTGCAGCCCTTAAGAGCTCCCGCAGCGTATTCGCCCAGCACCGCGCAGCGGCCGTCGTTCTCCACGCTTACGGGAAGCCCGCTTAAGCCCGAAAGCCTCTTGCCCAGGGAAACGCCGGTCATATAGGGCAGGTTTCCGCCCTGTTCTATACGTCCATCGTCCCCTGCCAGCACCGTACCCAGTATTGAAACTGCAATGCCATCGCAACCAGGACCCTCGCGCTTTACTATATCCTCCGCCGCATTCATGAAGGAGTTCAGCTCCTTAGGGGTATGGTAGCTGTCCTTTTTCAGAACCTGATAGTCCTCCATCACGGCCCATTTGGTATTGGTGGCGCCAACATCAAAAACTAAAAGTCTTTTCACTGTGCTTTCACCTCCGAAATCTGCGTTTATTGCTTTCGCGGACCGGTCCGCGCGCTCTCTGCAGCCTTATCCTACTTTGCCTCTTTTGCATTAATATCGCTGGCAACTGGGCTCACACGGGTGAAGTCCCTCCACTCGCTCATATCCCTGCCCCAGTCAGTGCCGCCGCTTCTTATAAGCTTCTGATACCAGTAGAAGCTGTCCTTTTTGTATCGCTTCAGGTCCCGCAGGTCGTCATCCGTGCGGTTTACGAATACCAGGCCATAGCGCTTGGCCATGCCGTTGCCTGTGGACAGAAGGTCCGTGAAGCTCCAGGGGTTGAAGCCGAAGACCTCCACGCCGTCCATTATAGCCAGGCCCACATTGTAGGCATATTCTCTCAGGTAATCTATTCTGTGATCGTCGTGGATCTCGCCCTTTTCGTCCAGGTCCTCGTGAGCGCCGAAGCCCGCCTCGGTGATTATCAGCGGCAGATGATAGTGATCCCAGAGATAGCGCAGGCTGTAGCGCATTGAGACTGCGTCGATGTGCCAGTCCCAGTCAGTGGTCTCAACAAATGGATTGCGGTCCAGCGCGTATTCACCGGGCCAGTTTGTGTAGATAAGCTCGCCCTTATTTCCTGTCTTGTTGAGGCTTATCTCCTGCACGTAGGAGGGGTCCGGAGCCTTGCCCACATCGCTGCGGTAGCAGTTCAGAGCTATGAAATCTATCTTGGCGGATCTGATCAGCTCCATGTCGCCGGGCTGAATGTCCACGGTTATGCCGTTTTCCTTCCAGTAATTGCGGACGAATGTGCTGTAGTCACCGAAGACATAGGTATCCATCCAGATCTTTTCAGTCAGCTCCTCCGCGTTCATGGCGGCTATCTGGTCCTCAGGCCTTGCGCTCTTCGGGTAGATGGGCACGTACCCGGGCACAGGACCGATCCTGCCGCCCGGAACCATTTCATGGCACAGGGTGTCTGCCTTAGCGTGGCAGAGGTTCATCACGTGGTTCATCTGCCATTTTTCCTTGTCCCAGTCGTGACCGGGCTTGTTGAGCCCCAGCCACTTGCCGTAGACTATCTGCATGTTCTGTTCGTTGATGGCCAGCCAGTATTTTACCCGGTCTCCGAAGTTTTCGAAGAGCACTCTGCAGTAGTATTCGAACTCCTCGATCATGCCTCTGTCGAACCAGCCGTCATACTTCTGATCCACCCAGACGGGCATGTCGTAGTGATAGATCGTGGGGATGGGCGTGATGCCCGCAGCCAGGAGCTCGTCGATAAGGTCGCTGTAAAACTTTATGCCCTCGGGGTTCACCTTCCGGTCCGCAGCGGGAATTATGCGCGGCCAGGAGATGCCGAAGCGGTAGCTTGTAAAGCCGCACTCCTTCATCAGGGCCACATCTTCCCTGAAGTGGTGATAGTGGTCCGAGGCTATGGAGTTATCCGTAAAGGGCTTTTTGGTGCGGGAATTGATATCTATGATGGATTCCGAGCGGCCTCCCTCGAGGGTCGCGCCCTCCACCTGCCAGGCAGAGGAGCTGGCTCCCCAGAGAAAGCCTTCAGGAAATACGGGATCTGTAAGATGCTTCATGGTCTCTTCCTTTCGTGCGGAGCTGTTATTTATTTAATTGTAGCATAAACATGCGTTATGGGGTAAGATTTTAGAAACAAATCGTTTTGGAGGAGCTATGGGCAGGATAATGGATGAGGATCTGATATATCAGATCCTTTCGGTGGTAGAGGAAATACCTGAGGGCAAGGTAGCCAGCTACGGACAGATTGCAAGGCTTATAGGCAGGGAGAGAAATTCCAGGCTGGTGGGCAAGGTGCTTGGCATGGCAGAATTCTATGGACACTACCCCTGCCATAGGGTGGTGAACCACGCGGGACGGCTTGCCCCCGGATTTTTTGAACAGAGAGGCCTCCTCCTGGATGAAGGCGTTGGCTTTAAGGAAAACGGATGCGTAGATATGAAGAAATATCAGTGGGAGCTGTAGCGATCCTTACAGCTCCCTTTCCATTCTTAATTCTGTCAATGGAGTTCAATGAAATAATAAAAAGGACCGCTCAGTGCGATCCTAATATTTTAGCTGATTCATGGCCACTTCGCCTTTTCTGACCATTTGGCCAGGAATTCATATCCCAAACTATACTAAAATTCCTGGCCGTTTTGCTCTTTTGGACCTTTTGGCCAGGAATTTTCATTTCAAGCAGCCTTTAGAACAGTCTTCTCAGGCAACCTAATAAAGCCAGATCTCTTTTTATTTAAAGCTTCCATACATTTTGACTGCTTCATCCACAGAGATCTCGCCCTTTCCTACCTGGAAAGCAGCCACACGAATCTGGACCGTGAGCGGATCCGTAATACCAAGGACTTCCGGGGACATTGTGCGCTCCGAAGGAACCTGGCCAAATGGAGCGTAGACCGGATCCAGAGACAGATCGCTGGTGGGTGTAACCAGACGCTTCACCGAAGCCATCGCATTCAGCTCTTCAGTTGCGATCAGGAAGCGCATGAATTCGTTTGTCATATCCAGATTATCGCAGTCCTTGTTAACAGAGAACTGAATAGAAGGACTGTCGATGAAATATCCACCATCGTCTGTCATTGGTATAGGGTAGAAAGTGTACTCGAAAGGAGTCTTGCTGAAAGCCTCAGACTGGCTTTCCCTCTTCTTGGTTCCGGACACGGTATCTCCGATACAGATCATCATAGGCACATCGCCTTCGAAAAAGCGGAGTATGACCTTAGTATAGCTGTCCTCGATCTTGTCGCACTCAGCCAGATCCACGAAACCATTATCGATCAGACGTTCCACCGCCTCCAGTGCGGGACGCATGTATTCGCCCGCCGCGGGATCCAGTCCATTAGCCAGCTTGAGCGCCTCCGGGTTATCCGACAGAGTCGCCACGAACAGCGGGTATGCGATGGTATACATAAAACTTCCGGAAGATTTGAGGCTGTAACCCATCATGGGGCTGGCATAGCCCTTGCCGCGGAATGCATCGCAGACCTTCGTCAGCTCCGCCCATGTGGTCGGGATGCTAAGGCCTTCCTTTTCGAACAGATCCTTGTTCACCAGCATGCCGTAGGTCCTGGAGAATACCGGTATCAGCATAACTTTGCCATCCGAACCGTGATTGATGAGTCCCGGACGGATGCAGTCCAGATTCAGGCCAAGGGCTGGATCCGAGAGATCCTCCATGTGAGCATATACAGAATCGTACTGCTCATTGCCTATCATCCAGGTGTAGGAAAAGAAAATATTCGGCTTGTCATTGCCCTTCAGTGTGGTGCCAAGCACATTGTTGTAGTCATCAAGCTTAACGTAGCTCAGCTGAACCTTGGGATAGTATTCGTTGAACCGGTCGAATTCAGCCTCAAGCGCTTCAAAGTTATCATAGTTTCCGGCCACAGTGATCTTGCAGCTGGCCTCTGCATCGAGAGCTGGCTTAAAGCCCCCTTCGACTACCTCCTGCGGCTTTTCCCCGCATGCCGCCAGCGACAGGATCATGCAGATGGCCATAATGACACTGATCAGCTTTTTCATGATCTCTCCTCCTTGATTCTGCGAATCTCTTTTATAACAAGTTTAATATCTATCGGCTTTGCGATATGTCCGTTCATGCCTGCGTTGAGGCACTCTGTGACATTTTCCGAGAACGCGTCTGCCGTCATAGCTATGATTGGGATGGAGGACGCCCAGGGATCCTCCAGCGCGCGTATCCTCCTTGTAGCCTCGAGACCGTTCATCTCGGGCATCTGAATGTCCATAAATATCAGGGTATAGCTTCCCTCCGCCGCCTGGCTCATCTTCTCCAGGCAGATGCGTCCGTTTTCAGCGCGCTCGGTAGTGATGCCGAACATGGAAAGCATGGTGGAAATGATCTCCCAGTTGATATCGTTGTCCTCTGCGATGAGTATATTCAGTCCCTCCAGATCTGAATAGTCGGTCTCCGGCTCCACAGACTTGGACTCGGTGCCCAGGAGGTCGTTGATCTTATCGTAGAGCTTAGAACGGAACAGCGGCTTGCTTACAAAGCCGTCTGCTCCGGCTTCCTTCGCCTTATCCTCTATATCCGACCAGTCGTAGGCGGAAACCAGAAGTATAGGTGTTTTGGCCCCGATCTCTCCCCGTATTCTGCGGATGGTCTCGATACCGTCCAGATCCGGCATCTTCCAGTCGATGATAACAACGCTGTAATCCTTTCCGGCCAGGTGTCTGTGCTCTATCATGCCAAGAGCCTCGATACCGCTGCCCGCGCGGTCGGCTGTCACGCCCAGAGACTCCAGAGTGTCAGCCGCAGTCTCAAGAAGGACCTCATCGTCATCGACGATCAGCACATCCATGGAATCCAGCATCATATCATCCCTCTGCCTGTCAGCAATCGGAAGATCCAGTGTCACGGTAAAGGTGGTTCCCTTGCCCTGCTCGCTCTGGCAGTCGATGCTGCCTTCCATAAGGTCGACCATCTGCTTTGTTATCGCAAGGCCCAGCCCTGTTCCCTGAATAGTGTTCACCCGGCTGTCGGTCTGCCTGGAGAAAGGCTGATACATGGTGGCCATAAACTCCGGGCTCATGCCTATGCCTGTATCGGAGACCTTGTAGCTCAGACGCACGCAGCCGTCCCTGGGGCTTTTCTCCTCCCGCATGTCCACACTGACCCGTCCGCCGGGAGGCGTGTATTTGATGGCGTTGGAAAGTATGTTGATATAGATCTGATTAAGCCTGAGCTGGTCGGCATAGAAATATTCCTTTTCCATCTTTCCTGTGCGGAAATTGAAGTCGATATTCTTTTCCTTTACCATCGGCTGGGACATGTTCACAAGATTTTCGACGGTCTCGACTATAGAGAAGGTCAGCGGGCTGAGATTCAGTTTTCCGCTCTCCACCTTGGAAATGTCCAGGATATCGTTGATCAGGGTGAGCAGATGATTGCTTGCCATGGATATCTTACGCAGGTTTTCTCCCACAGACTCCGTATCGCCCAGATTCCGTTCCGCAATGGTCGTAAGGCCGATGATGGCGTTCATGGGAGTCCGGATATCATGGGACATGGTGGAGAGGAAGTCGGTCTTGGCTCTGCTTGCCGCCGCAGCTTCTCTGGCAGTTTCCTGGAGCTGCTTATTGAAATGGAGCATGACCATCAGGTCGAATATGAACAGTATCAGAAGACCTGCGGAAACAACGCTGATCAGCAGCCAGTTCTGGGTATTTATGCCCAGATCCTTCGTTGGCATAAGGCTCAGGAAGCTCCAGCCCCCAGCCGCTTCCACCGGGGTATAGGCGAGTATGCATTCCTCACCGCGGGAATTGTTCATGGTAAAAGAGCCTGTGGACGAGGAAACTTTTTCAAAAAGCGCCTGCGTCGAGGCCGGATCAGAAGTATTGTAAGATCTGTAAAATTCAAAGAAACTGGAATTTTTAAAGGAATGTCCTTTGATGATATAATCGCCGTCCGCATCGATTATGGAGGGTTCGGCATTTTCAAACTCTTCCTGAGGGAAGACCCATCTCTGCTCCAGCTCCGAAAGGGGCAGCACGCGCAGCAGTATGGCTGCACGGGACGCAGTTGTATCAGGATCGTGAAGTGTAATGGAATTGCAGAAGGCGATGGACTGTTCTCCATTGACAGGATTCGTATAGGCGCGGGAAATGTTGATGGCCTCACCGATACTTTTGATCCAGCTGACATCGTTCAAAAGATTAGTGCGTACATAAGAGACAGAATACTCATCCGCGCTGTCCCGTCTGGCTCTGGTAGAAAGACCCGACAGGGTATCCTGATACACGATATGAGCCGAGGCATTCGGCAGTACATGAGAGATCCGGATGAAAGAGATGGCGTCCTCTATGGTCATGTCCTGACTGTTGATAAAGTGAGCCCACACATCGCAGATCCGCTGCTCACCGGCCAGATAGTTTTCCGTGACATGCTCCATGGTGATGGCGGTGTTCTCAAAATGCTCTATCTGCCTCAGGGTCGTATTCCGGGTGGTATAATTGGAATAGAAAACCACGAAGGTCAGCAATGCGATCATAATGACCATATTCACAATGATGATCCAGGTTTTTTTCATAGCGTTTTACGCTCCTTCGGAGATTCCTTCCATGCGAGCTAGCCAATCTCAAAAGAATGAACACGCTCGCTATATAAAACTATACCATAATAATCAGACCTTTCATAGTCATAAAAAACTATGACAGCGCAGATTTGCACAAAAAAGCCGATTCAGGTCTTGCCCGGAGATAATGCTTTAATGCAGCCATTAAATCTTTTTATACTTGTCTCAAGTCAGAAACAATCGCGCCCGGAAAAACAGCTTTATCTAAACATCAAAGTTCAGATGGCCTCTGCCGGATGATGCGATCTCCTCCGCAAAGGCTTCCGGATTTTTGAGATCCCAGTCCTGATGATATTCCTCTGCGGGATAGAAGCTCTTAAATGGCTCTATAGCAATAAAGACCTCACTTCCGGGCATAGCCAGAGAGCTGAGCCGTGCAGCAGTAAAGGGAGGGAAAATAGTAAAATCGCACCTCTTCAATGCCCCGATCTTAGCCTCCGCCGCAGCCTTCTGCGCCTCATCGGTATAGAAGATTGCCAGCGTGTAGGAAAAACCCTTGTCTATGAACTGGCCGTCTCCGTCAAAAGGATCCACATTCGCAAGATAGATGTCCAGCAGCGTGTCAAAATCCACCTGAGCATCATCGTATTCCACCCTGATGGTCTCCCTGTGACCGGTCTTCTGATGCTTTACATCTTCATAGGCGGGGTTTTCTTCATCTCCGCCGCTGTATCCGCTGGTGACGGATCTGACACCGTCATAGAGTCTGAAAACTGGCGTTATGCACCAGAAGCACCCTCCCGCAAAGTAAGCAGTTTTTATCATTTCCGTCCTCCGTCTTATTGAGCCTTGGGCTCCTCACCGAGCAGCTTCAGAAGCTCTTCCGCGCTAAGATCCCTTTCGCAGCTGTAGCGTGAGAGCTTGCGAAGGCACTGGGGCAGCCCCTTCAGAAGAGTATTGTGCTTCTGCACCGTTGTTACAGTGGACCAGGCGCCCTCCTCCGCATAGATGAGTTCAGACAGCAGTGATGATTCCCCGTAAGGATAGGCCACCACATTGAAAGTGGTACCCATTGAGCGCAGAAGACGCTTTTCCTGGGTGCAGTCGTTCCTTAAGGCCTGGATGTATTCGGCTTCCGTCTCCCCTTCCATCTGCAGCACGCCTTTTCTTATGGGCTCTGGATCAAGGCCGCTCACCTGATGCATGTCAAATGTATGGCTCTGTACGCTGAACAGGCCGCTGTGTATCATTTCCTGAGCTTCCTGTACCCCGAAATGGGGGTTCATAGCCACTCCGGTATCCTTATACGTAGTCCTGCCCGCGGATACGCCAATGGCAAAGATCGTGGCCTTGAAGCCGTATTTTTCCAGCACAGGCCCCGCTTCTTCGAAATTGCAGCTGTAGCCGTCATCGAAGGTGATGACTACCGGCTTGTCCGGCAGCGGCCAGCCCTTCTCCACGTAATTCCTCAGATCGTCGAAGCCCACAGCTGTAAAGCCTGCTTCCTTAAGAGCCTTCATGTGGCTCTCGAAAAGCTCCGTGGTTATGCCGTATTCGTGCTGCTCGGCGTAAGTCTCATGATAAGTAAGTATGGGCACGGAAACACTGTATTCGCTGTCATCAAGGCTCTTGTCGCTGTAAAATGCCAGAAGCTGATCGTGAAGTTCCCCGGATTTGGGCGTCTGCATTGCACTGCCCCGGTTCTCAATACCGTTCATGCTGCCCTGCTGCGCCACATGAAGCCCGAAGCCCTCCGGCCTCCACACAGATTTGTCTCCGAAGATCTCAGCCAGAGCCATGTGCCCCAAGGCATTGCGGAAATGGGTCTCGTCGTAGAAGTATCGGGGGTCTGCGCTGAGGCAGCTGTTGGTGAAGTCCCAGAAATCCGTCACATTCGCAAGACTCTCTGCAAACAGCACCAGGTCATCCTTTCTGAAGAACTTCAGGTAATCGCTGTACATTGGGGGACAGATCACAAGAAGGTTGACGTTATTTGCCTCGCAGAGCTCCTTTATGCGCATAACTGAGCCCATGCACAGATCCAGGCACTGTATATTGTACTCTCTCTTGGGATAATTGTTGAAAACAGTGTAGTCCGGCCTGGAAGTGTATTCCAAAAGCTCCCCTATCGGCTCTATGTCCCTGCGGCTCTTGTCATAGGCACCTGTAGCAGGCAGGAAGCAGTCGTGATCCGCCTGCACATAGGAATCGGAGAGCTTCAGCTTTATCTTGTTCCAGCCGTAATGCCAGTCCGCGAAAAGATAGGTCGCGTAGAACTTCACCGGGCTCGAACCATCCGCTTTATAGTGCATCAGATCCGTTATCCTGCCGGTGTTGACATCGTACTGCATGGCATCGTGGGCATGAACGCTCACCACCAGGTTTTTCACCTTGTAATTGTTTATGAGATAGGACGCAGTCTGCTCCACATCCTGCATATCCGATCCGTACATGATCATGTTGAAGAAGCTGGCATTCATGTAGCTGTTAAGGTCCTCCACCGGGAAGGAGCTGGTTGCCGAGCTACCGATTATGTAGGAATCGTAATTGTCGTGGAAACGGTCCAGATAGGCGATCTTGGCGGCCCGGGGATTGTTGGTCATGTCGTAGGACCACCAGTTCATGAACCAGTCGCCGAACACCCCGAAGGGGTCTGTGACCACATTAAAACAGCCGTAGATCAGCGTCATCATGATGATGGTGACGATGAACATCCTTATCCAGGATTTGGAGCTCATGGGAGCCTTTTTTCTGCCTTTCCGGCGGTTTCTTAAGGTCGGTCGCATAAAATATCAAATGATGCGCTTTCTGCGCTTAAAACGGCAATTGCGGGCCTCCAAGAGGCATCAGAATGCCTTGTATATGAATTCTGCGGAAATGTATCCCGCTCTGAGTATTCCGAAGAAAAGGAGCAGCAAAAGCGGAGCAGCCACGAAAATCCACTGTATGAAGCTGCAGCGACGCTCCAGCCAGCTGCGGAACTGCTTGCCGGACAGCTCCTGATACAGCTCGATCAGAAGGATCACAGCAACGCCTCCGGCTATTATCATGTAATCCTGCCTGTTCAGACCAAGCTTCAGCCATTGCTGGCTGAGCTCGGAAAAATGAAGCTGCAGCAGGCTGCGCTTCAGCATGGAAAGCGCTGCCATAACGCCCGAAGCCCTGCTGAAATAGCGTCCGATAAAGACTATGGCAAAGGTCCTGATGCTCTGGAATATGCGCCAGAGCGCGGCTTTAAAGCCCGGTTTTGCATCTTTGGCCTTGGGATCGGGGAGCCCGAGCCTGTTCCTTCCTTTTGCGAAGCTGTCTTCAAAAAGCTGGCTCAGGGCTATTATTCCGCCGTTCCAGAGTCCGAAGACCATGTATTTCGCTTCCCCTCCGTGCCAGAGTCCTATCAGGAAGTAGACTATGAAGGTGGCAGCAAGTGTGGGAAGCATCTTGCCGAGTCTTGCGGCTCTGCCTGTCAGATGCTTTCTGGACCAGCCGCCCAGCTTTGAGAAGGGCTTGCTCAGGACAAGAGGATAAAAAACATAGTCTCTCATCCAGCTGCCCAGACTGATGTGCCAGCGTCTCCAGTAATCCGCAAGTGACGATGCAAATATCGGCCTTACGAAGTTTTCTGTCATGTCGATGCCGAAGATAAGCCCTGCGCCTCTGGCTATGTCTATGCCGCCTGAAAAATCGCAGTAGATCTGGATGCTGTACATCAGAACCCCGAAAACTATCACCGCTCCGCGGTAGTCCAGGTAGTTTCCGAAGACCTTGGAGACCACTACTGCCGCTCTGTCGGCAACGAGCAGCTTCTTAAGATAGCCCCACATGGCCAGCTGAACGCCGTATTTTATCATGCGCCAGTTGGGTCCGCGGCCTTCAAAGAGCTGGGGCGCCAGCTGACTGAAGCGGCTGATCGGGCCTTGGACCATCTGAGGGAAAAACGATACGAAGACAGCATATTTCAGCGGATTCTTTTCAGGCTCCTGCTTTTTTCTGCTGCAGTCTATCACATAGCCCATGGCCTGAAAGGTGTAAAATGAAAGCCCCAGAGGCATCACGAGTCTGTCGAAAAGCGAAACTCCTTCGCTTGCGGAAGCCCCGGCCTTCATTGCGCTGACCACCGGTCCGAATTTGAAGAAAGCCAGCAGGCCGAACATGAGGACCGCGCTGCAGGCTGCAGCGAGCTTCCTGCGCCCTTTGTCCTCCAGCCTGTTCATGATAAGAGCCGCAGCCCAGCTGAATACGATTCCGAAAGCCAGAACAGCCCAGGCCAGAGGCCCCGCCCCATAATAAAAAACTGCATTAGCCGCAAGCAAAACAGGCCATCTCCTCCCCAGTGGGAAAAGATAGTAAATCAGCGCGGCAGCGCAGATCAATACAAGAAACTGAGGCGAGCTGAAGTTCATCTTAGGCTGTATGAGACTCCGTCAGAGCCACTATGGCATCCAGAGAATTGAAATTCTCCGGTTCAATATCTTCCACATCTATTTCAGCGTCGAAATTGGAGATCAGCTCCTGGACTATGGTTATTATATCCAGGGACTCCAGTATACCGTCGTCCACAAGAGCTGTTTCACCCACGAAATCGATTCCGGGGCATATCTCTTCCAGCAGTGCCAGTACTTTTTCTCTCATTTGTCCTCCCTGTGGTGGTTTTATCTTTTGACCATGACGTCCGAACTGCGTCCGTCAGGTCCGAATCCGAGCTTTTCGTAGAACGAAAGTGCGTTTTTATTGTCTGTGTTTACCCAGAGCCTGTGGGTCTTTATGCCTTCTCTTTCGAAGGCTGCCAGCATCATCGCCTCGCCTGTGCCGCGCCTCTGATCATCAGGGGCGACCGCTATATGACGGGTCTCGCTGACGCTTCCTCCTATCCTCAGCTGATGAAGACCTATAAGCCTGCCGCCCTCCTTTGCGGTGATGACAAGCCCTTTTTCTATGTCTTCAAGCAGTTCATTTTCCTCAGGTATGCAGCCTGTCAGAGGGTCAAAGCTCTGCTTTATCAGATCCATCAGATCCGGAAGATCTTCGGGTACAGCGTCCGAGATGACTATGCCATCCGCCGGTTTGCCTGCAGATGAAGCATTTCCTTTAAGCTTTTCAGGCTTTACGCTCAGCCTCATACGTCTCGCGCCAAGCTCAAAACCCTGGTGCTTAAGAAAAGCCGTGGTGCTTCTGAGCTGCCTGTCTCCGCTCCTGTAGGCGGTCTCGCAGACCACCGGAAGCTCCAGCCCATCGGTAAGTATATATGTGATCAGCTCCCTGCCCAATGCAAAGCGCAGGACTATTACATTGCTGCGCTTTTCGAAAAGTGCGAGCCCTCCGGGAATCTCCTCATACAGGAGGCGGCCTTCAGATGCAGCCCTTTTCAGAGCTTCTGACCCCGGACTGATATTGCCGGTGAGTCTCTCCTGAAGTATTCTGTTTTCCGCTGCTTTCAGTCCTTCAGCATCAATCGTCTGCTTCATCGCACAGCTCCTTTTTCAGTAAAACCCTGTCTATCTTTCCGTTGGCGTTCATTGGAAGCGCCTCGTAATTGATGTAAATATTCGGGTGCATGTATCTTGGCAGCAGAGCGCGTATATCCACCGCCATCTGCTTTTTATCTGCAGTTCCGCTGTAAGCGCAGATCAGCCTGTCGTCCTTTGCCCTGTGCAGGCAGACCGCGGCGTCGACTCCGCTCATGGAATTCAGCGCAGTCTCTATCTCCCCAAGCTCTATGCGGTAACCCATATGCTTTATCTGACCGTCGCTGCGGGAAAGGAAGTAGAGATTGCCGTCTTCGCCGAGCTTTACAATATCACCTGTTCTGTAAACTCTGTCGAAATATCTTGGGTTCAGAGGATTCTGGACGAATACTCTGCTGCTCTTTTCGAAATCATCTATATAGCCATCTGAAACGCCGCTTCCGCGGACGTAGAGCTCCCCGGCTTCTCCGGGCCCAGCTTCCGCCGGCACGCCGTTCTCTTCCTTTATGACCAGCAGCTCCATATTCCTGCAGGCCTTGCCTATCGGTATGGGCTCATCATCTGCAAAATCCCTGTCAACGCGGTAGAAGCAGCAGTCCACGGTTATCTCCGTGGGACCGTAGACGTTAATATATTCAGCCTCCGGCAGCGCAGCTTTCCAGATATTCAGTTGCCTTGCGGGCAGCGCCTCGCCGCCCAGCACAACTCTTCTGATGCTGCGGGGGGCCAGCTTTTCCAGAGCCCCCGAATTGGCCAGCAAAATGAAGGCCGAGGTAGCCCAGTTCAAAACATTTATACGGTTTTCATCCAGATACTTAACCAGCTCCATTGGGAACATGAAAAGCTTCTGGGGCAGTATATGTATGGTGCCGCCGGTCTTCATGCAGGGGAAAAGGTCCCTGCCGGAAGCATCGAAATAGAACGGAGGCTGATTTCCGCAGATGTCGCTTTCAGACGAGCCGAACTCCTCTGTATACCACTCGGTAAAATCCATCAGATTCCTGTGGCTTACAGCTATGCCCTTGGGTTCCCCTGTGGAGCCGGAGGTAAAGAAAACGTAGGCGGGATCCACGTCCAGCACCCTGCGCCTTCTTTCTTTAAGCAGTTCCTCATCTCCTGCGATGCAGCATTCTCTTCCGTCGATGATGGTGACAGGATCTATGCGCTCCAGTATCTTCGACCGCCTTGCTTCCGGCATCTTCTCGTCCAAAGGAACGTAATAGTTGCCGCTGGCAAGAACGCCCAGAAAGCCGCAGATGCACTCCGCTCTTCTTCCGGTCAGCACCGCAGCAGGCCTGTTTACGCAGCCGAAGCGGGTGGCGATATAAGTCCCTATGCAGAGCGCTCTGCGGTAGACCTCAGCAAAACTATAGCTTCCGGACTCATCCACAAGGAAAATCTTGTCCGGCAGCCTTTTTGCTGTCCTTTCGAAATAATCAAAAATACTGGTCTGCATATATTTACCCTGAACGCCCCTGCTGATAGAGTCCGCTGCCTACTCCTGATTCATGAAATACTCTTTAGCAAGCATTCCGTATATGTCCACATCCACGATGCCGCGGTTGTTCAGCAGGGTCTGGCGTATGGTGCCCTCATAGCGCATGGCACATTTTCTCATGACCATGCCTGAGTGAACGTTCTCCACATCGTGCTTTGCAGCTACCCGCAGCACATGCACATTGGTAAAGAAAAAGTCCATTACAGCCATCATAGCCTCTGTAGTGTAGTACTGATGCCACCAGGGCTTTCCTATGCAGTAGCCTATCTCCACCTGTCCTACGGGATCGCTTACTCTGACGGCGGCGATGCTTCCTATTGGCTCCCCTGTCTCCTTTAAGCAGATGGCCCACTGATAATAGTCCGGGGACTTGTAGTTTTCCACCCACTGCTCAAGAATCTTCCTTGTGGTCTCCACGCTTTCGTGGGTCTGCCAGCTGAGATACTTTGTTACCTCAGGATCCGAAGCCCAGTTATTATACATGGCCTCTGCATCCTCCACTGTAAAACGGCGCAGCAAAAGCCGCGGAGTCTCTATCTTTCTCGTGCCCTTATGATCCATCATAGCCTTTTACCTCCTGTCAGTTACAGCGGATTGTCCGAATATGTTCCGAAGCCTTCTCCAAGCACCTCTGTTGCGTCGCAGAGTATGAAGAATGCGTTCTCGTCAACTTCCTTTATCATCTTCTTTACAGCCAGCATCTCGCCCTTGCGCACCGCACAGAGCAGCACCGGACGGCTGGCGCCTGTATAAGCGCCTCTGGCCTCGATCCTTGTCACACCCTTTTTCATCTCCAGCAGCTTCTTTTCGATCTCTTCGTTCTTGCTGCTTATTATATAGGTCAGCTTGGCGGTATTCTTGCCGTAGACCACCAGATCCACCACCGAATAGCTTATGAACAGTGAAACGCCGCTGTACATGGCAAGATCCAGGCCCTTAAATACGGAGGAATGGACCAGGATGACTGCGATATCGATGATAAGTCCCAGATTTCCTATGGACAGACCCCCGATATATGGCCGGATAAGCACTGCCAGAAGGTCCGTGCCGCCGCTGGAGGTGCCTTCTCTTAATATCAGCCCCAGGCCCACACCCAGTATCACGCCTCCGTAAACGCTGCTCAGGATAAGGTCCAGAGCCCTGAATTTATATACAGCAGCCCAGAAGTCGAAGCTCAGGGAAACCACTACCATGGTATAAAGAGCCTTGACCAGGAATTTTGAGCCCAGCCTCTTCCACGCAATTATGAAAAGCGGCGCGTTCAGAAGTATGCTGAAGGTACCGATGCTGAGGACAGGTATGAAATGGTGAAAGATCTGAGCTATACCTGAGAAGCCTCCTAAGCTCAGCATCTGAGGCTGATAGAAGCAGTTGAAGGCGAAGCCTATCATCAGACAGCCCAGAGTCACCAGAAGATATGATTTGATATTGCCCGCAATGTCTTTTTTCATGATAAAAGAAATGCGCTCCCTTCTTAATATACTGACAAAATAGTATATCACAAAAGGAGCGCAATAACCATATTTCCTTACTTATCTTTCAAAGTCCCGTATTCAGGGTCTTTACTTCTGTATCCTGATGCTCTGGTGAGCCGTGTATTCTATGCAGGCTTTCCTCACCCAGTTGAATCTGTCGTCATCGATGTCGTTGGGCACAGTGCAGTCATCGCCGAAAAAACAGGTAAATATATACCTTTGATATTATACCATTAATAGGCGGCTCGCGGCCAATTAGATAAAAAAGCAGAGTTTCGTTGGGAATCTCCGCTTTTTTGTTGCAGTACAGATTATGTTGTTTTGATTTTACAGCCCCAGTCCTTCGCAGAGCTTGGCGGCAAAGTCCTGAACATTGGTCACGATGCCCCTCGCAGAGAGGCTGCCCCGGTCGCTGAGCTTGTTTACAGTGAATTCCGAGATATCCACACAGTAGAAGTATACCTGACGTATGGTGCCGTCCGGCATCACCCTGTAGGAAGGCGTCATGTTTCCGGTTGCGATGGAATGCAGCATAGTGGCAAGGCAGAGCACCGTGGTGGCGCCCTTTATCTGCGCCCGCATGGCATCCTGCGCTTCATATACATTTCCCAGGACCTCAGGCAGCGGTCCGTCATCCCTTATGGAGCCCGCAAGGACATAGGGCACGCCGCACTTCTCGCAGCTGTAGATTATGCCGTTGTCTATTCCCTCGGCTCTGATGAATTCGGGTATGCTGCCGTGATATTTAATGCGGTTGATGGTATCCAGGTGATTGTAATGGCCCAGGGGCTGGCTCTCCTGAGTGTAGATATCCTGCCCGAGAGCGGTGCCAAGATAGGCGCCTTCCAGATCGTGGGTAGCCAGGGCATTGCCTGCAAGTATGGCATGCACATAACCTGCTTCGATCAGCTTTGAAAAGTTTTTTCTTGCGCTGTGATCGAAGCTGAATGCAGGGCCAAGGACCCAGACTATCTTGCCATGCTCCCGCTCATGCCGCAGAAGGGCATAGAGCTCATCATAATCTCTTGACAGGGATGTCTCGCGGCTGCGGCCCTTTCTGAATGCAAAAACATCAGATAAGCTGCTTTTTTGCTCGCTGAAGCCTTTGGAATACAGGTAGATGCCTTCCTCGCAGTTTTCGCTGCGGCCCACGGCAACCATGTCTCCCGCCCTGAGTCTTCTGAACTCGCGCACATCTACACGGCCGTTTTCAAGCACCGCGACGCAGTCCATGCGGCTTTCCTCCGCCAGCAGCCACTGCCCTCCGACCTTGAAATACTCAGGAAAAATGCTCATGGCATGATAATTCTCCGGAGCCACCCTGTCTTTTGGAGCAGGCACAAAAAGGGCATCCGGGGCATTTACAAAAATCGCCTGCGTAAAGTCCGGCGCAGTATAGGGTCTCAGTTTAAATTCCATAACAGATCTCCGATCTTGATTATTTGTTATTGTATGATACATTAAGTCCGCTGTTTTTGCAAAAGAAAAAGACGGGCTGCCACTAAATGCCCTCTGGGGTCCCGGCCAATCGGAGGAGATAAGGTCGATCAGAGGAGATTAAACTAGTCAAAAAAGACTCAATCAATTGGAGTAGATCTCGGCCTACAAAAGAGATGCAATCATAGATGATAAAGTCGATCACAGTAGAATACATCTGATCGGAGGAGATCAATTCGATCAGAACAGGTAGAAATATAGTCCTAAAAACTGTAGCAGAGTCGCCGCAATGCAGAAAACATGGAATACGCTGTGCAGATAACGCTTCTTCCTGCCTATGGCGTAGAGCGCGGCGCCTATGGAATAGACCCCCCCGCCAAGAGCTATGTAAAGGACGCCTGCAAGGCCCATCACCCTGAAGAGCCTTGGGATCCCGAAGACTATGGACCATCCGTTTATCAGGTGGCAGGCCACCGCTGCTTTGGAAAAGCGGTCCATATCGATGAGGGTAAGTATTATTCCTATGGCTGTGATGACCGCCACCAGGCTGAAGAGGAACCAGCCAAGCTTTCCTCCCACGGCAATAAGCACTCCCGGAATGTAGGTACCGAATACCAGAAGGAAGACATTGCAGTGATCCAGAACTCTGAAAAGGCGCTTCAGAACCGAACGTTTTGGAAGCGCATGATAGATGCAGGACATGGAATAGAGCATGATCATTGAAATTCCGTAGATCCAGGCACAGACTGTCTCAAGATTTCGCAGGTCGGGAGCTGCTTTAGAAGCTTTTTCAAGCAGCAGTATAAGACCCAGAACGCCAAGAAACGCACCGATTCCATGACTCAGGGCATTAAAAACTTCCTCCCCTTTGGTGTAATCCGGGATGCGTATTTTTGACAGGCGGCCGGCATAGCCATCTGCCGCAGTATTCAGTTTTCCATTTTCATCTGTTGAAGCCATGAACATGTTCACATAAACCGACATACTAATTGTAGTTATTATACTACACGATATTGAATATCTTTACAAGTAGTATTGCAACATAGAGTTTGTATTTAAAATATGCAAAATCCTGTTGATTCCAGCCAGCCCATGTAGATCGTATTAGCAGAATCCTTTATTCATGGCCATTTACCACTTTTCTTGCACTTGGCCAGGAATCCTTGCGTCCATGGATTCGCCTGTCCCTGTCTTTCCTTTCCCCTCGGCAGAGAAAAGAGCAGATAAAAAAGACATGATCCTAAGATCATGTCTTTTTCTGATAACGTTTAACGCCTTACGCTTAGATCAGCTGACTTGGAAATAATTCCGTGCTCTCTCTATACGTATCCCTGAGCGGTCATTGCTTCTGCAACCTTCAGGAAGCCTGCGATGTTAGCGCCTGCAACCAAATTGTAGCCGAATCCATACTCTTCAGCAGCAGCTGCGGAAGAATCATGGATGTTCTTCATGATGTCAGCAAGCATCTGGTATACTTCTTCTCTCTTCATAGGCATCTTGCGTGCGTTCTGGCTCATTTCGATAGCAGAGCATGCTACGCCGCCTGCATTTGCAGCCTTTGCGGGGCCGACACATACGCCGTGCTCCTGCAGGTATGCAACTGCTTCGTTGGTGGTAGGCATGTTAGCGCCTTCGCAGTAGAACTTGCAGCCATTAGCAACGATCTGCTTAGCGTGCTCAAGATGTACGTCGTTCTGCATTGCGGAAGGAATGTACAGGTCTGCCTTGACACCC
>JAEEGL015507170.1_pt1 | contig 33203 bp, 16 predicted proteins | sample 9134231 | NCBI WGS metagenome assembly JAEEGL01 (sample SAMN16246548, study PRJNA631951) | gut metagenome | biome: gut microbiome; feature: rumen; material: fiber-attached | host: Bos | place: Iran: Karaj | collected 2018-10 | reverse complement strand
GGTGCGTGTGGACAACATGGTCCTTTCCGACGGCGGCACGCGCAACAATTTCCCCGTTGACATCGCCCGTGCGATGGGTGCGGACATCGTGATCGGCTCCGAGATGCCGGTCCATCGCACCCTCACGGACCTCAATACGCTGGCGAACCTCGCCCAGCAGAACATCACGATGATGTCGTCCGACGCGGCCGCGGTCAACCGCGAGCGCACGGACATCCTCCTGCAGCACGAACTGCCCGGCTACAACATGCTTTCCTTCGACTCCGAGAGCGTGGCGGACATCATGCGGCAGGGGTATGAACTGGCCGTGCAGAACAAGGACGCCTTCGAGGCGGTCGCCCGCCGCGTGCGCGGCGGGGCGAGCCCGCTGCCGAAGCGCAAGCCGGCCATCGACATCGGCCGGCAGGAGGTCCTGGTGAGCGACATCCGGATCGAGGGCATCCCGGAGCATGAGCAGGAGTACCTGATCGACCCGGTGTTCCTGCAGCGCGACGGCACGTACAACCGCACCGACATCGAGCGCCTCCTCGCGATGATCTACGGCTCGCGCGCCTTCGAGTCGGTGACCTACCGCTTCGAAGGGAGCGAAGAACCCTACGCCCTGGTCTTCGAGTGCCGGAAGGGCCAGACCCACGAATTCAGCGCCGGCGTGCACATCGACAATGACGAGGTGGTCTATGCCAGCCTGCGCCTCGGGCTCGGCACCCGCAAGCTCTACGGGCCCCGCTTCACGGCGGAGTTCAAGATCGGCAACAATGCCACGTCCCTGCTCGACTTCTCCTACAAGCCGCTGCGGCACCTGCCGACGGTCGGCGTCTCCGCCAAGACCTCCTACCTGAACCTCTCCTACACCGACATGGGCCTGGATGCCAAGATCAAAGCGGTCAACACGCGGCTCGACGCATACATCGAGGATTCCCGTTTCGTGTTCGGCAACGTCCGGCTGGGGTATTCCTGGGAGTTAGAGCCGTACGAGAACTACCTGGATATCACGACCTGGTGGAAGGATTACGACTTCCGGAGCAACTGGCACTCCGTGTACGGGATCCTGCGTGCGGACACGCTGGACGACGGTTATTTCCCCACCCGGGGATACCGGGGCGGGATCAACGGGCGCTTTGTCTTCGGCGGGTACTCCATCTATCTGGAAGAATACGGCTCGGATCCGGACGATGCTTACGAGGGTTTCGTACAGCCCTATGCCACCGTGCTGTTCGATGCCACGGCAGCGCTCCCGCTGAGCGAGAAGTTCACCCTCCAGCCCATGCTCTATGCCGGATGGAACTCCCGCTACAACGGCATGATGAACTTCATGCATGCGCTGACGGCAGGCGGGACGATCGCAGGCCGCTACATGGACTACCAGATTCCCTTCTTCGGCTACGGGACCTCGTTCCATGTGATGCAGCGCTATGCCTTGATGGGCCGGATGGACCTGCGTTGGCAGTTCTCCCGCGTCAACCACCTCTCTTTCCAGGTGGCGCACCTGCGCAACAGCCACATGCTCCATGAGCTGTTCGACAAGTACATGGGGGAGACCGCCGTCGGCGTGGAGTTCGGCCGCAAGACGGTGGCCGGGCCGCTGCAGATCGGTGTGCACTGGTGCACGGACGGCGGCTTCGGCGCCACGCTGGGCTTCGGCCTGGTATTCTGATCCTTATGCCTTGAATTGTCGCCCGGGCCAGAACCGGGCGACTTCTTTTTGGTAGCGGGCGTACGCCGGGTACTTCCCGCTGCTGATCTCTTCGCCGAAGGCGGAACTGCCGAGGAAGAGGACGACCAGCAGCAGGGCGCCGGCGGCGCTCCAGTTGAAGATGCCGCAGCCGGCTGCGATGGAGAACAGATAGAAGGAGATCCAGGTGCCTTGCTCCGCGAAATAATTGGGGTGGCGGCTGATGTTCCAGAGGCCTGTCGTGTTGAATCCCAGGTTGTAAGGGGCAGGGAGGTCCTCCAGCTTGCGTCCTTCGCGGATCATCGCCCATTTGCGGGACTGGAAGCGCCATTGCTGTTCGTCGGCAAGGGTCTCGTAGGCGACGAACCCGGCGGTCAGGACGGCGGCGAGGCCGTCCACCCAGCCCAGGGGCGCCGGGGCTCCCATGGCCACGAGCGCCGGGAAGGTGATCAGCAGCACCAGGGCATTCTGGTAGAGGGAGATGAAGAAGAGGTTGAACAGCATCCATTTCCAGTGGGGCTGGAATTCTTTCTTGGCGCGGAGCACGGCCCAGCGGTAGTCTTCCTCACCTTCCCAGAAGCGGAGCTTGTAGGCACCCTTGCGGGCGAAGTTGAAGGTGAGCCGCGCGCCCCACAGGGTGGCGAGCGTGGCCATCAGGACCAGGCGCGGGGCCATCCCGCCCCGGACCGCGATGACCCAGGTGTAGGCGATGGGCAGCAGGCTCCAGAGCTTGTCCATCTGGCTGTTGTTGCCCGTCAGTTCGCCGACGGCGAAGCAGTAAAGGACGCTGCAGCCCATGATGATGAGCAGGATGCGCAGGGTGGCGAGCTGCTCCGCATCCAGTGCGGGGCCGACGAAGATATAGAGGAGCGGGCAGGCGATGAGCGAAAGCCCGAGCAGGGCGGCGATGGGTCCGAGTTTCATGGGTATCCGGTTTATTGGTTTCAGAAGGCAAATATACACAATTCTTGTCAGTCTCCGGCATGAGTCTCCGGCATCCGTTCCCTGCCTTGGTCTCCTGCTCGGTCTCCTGCCTCAGTCTCTAGTTCAGTCTCCTGCTCAGTCTCACCGCCGCCTGTCGGTTGGTGCCGGGCCGTTTGCCGGTCCGCCGATGCCGCGTCGTTTGGCAGCCAGTTGGCACCGGGTGGTTTTCCGGTCAGCAGACGCCGGGCCGTTTGCCGTTCGGGGGCGGGCCTGTCTCGGCTTCCATCCTCGCTTCCCGCTTCGCGGGCACCGGGGCCGTTCCGACGGCCCCTGCTGCGGCTGAGCCTTCGCCAGCCCCGTCCCCGAACGGCTGCACTATCGAGGACAGGTTCTGCTGTCCCTGGCATCGTGGAGAGATGCCTGTCAGGGGCAAATCAAGGCCCCACAGTTCCTGGCAACGTGAGGTGATGCCTGCCAGGGGCAAATCAAGGCCCCATAGCCCCTGGCAACGTGGAAAATCGCCTACCAGGGGCAAAGAGGCCAGTTTTTGCCCCTGGCAGAGAGGAAATCAGGTCGCCAGGGGCGGAGATAGTTCCGTGCGCCCCTGGCAGCGCCAAAAGGCTTGTTGCCGGCAACAGTGGGAAACAAGGAGGCCGCGCTGACGGTCTCAGTCGGGCCCGGGTGTTTCCCACGGGCCCGATTTCGGCCCGTGGGAAACACGGACACCCAGCAGGCCTCTTCCATTGGGTATCCCTGTTTCCCACAACATACATTTGCCGCTGCCGACACTCTCTTGCTCTCCTCTCTCCTCTCACCTCATTCCCTCTCTCCCCTCGGCGACGAAGCGTGATGAGGGAGTAATTGATACTGTGTGTTTTACGAAATCACTGGTATCATTTTCGGGTACCACTGATTTTCGGTTCTTGTTGATAATCATCGACTTCCTTATCACGCAGAAAAAGGATTTGTGCCGCCTCGGACATCTTTGACTTCTGAACGGCAGGAGGGGAAGGGGGGACCATCCGGAGAAGCACCTGGAAATCAGATTGGGTGGATTGTTCTCTTTTTTGGGACGATTGTTACCATGTATACGCCTGGGAATGATTAAACTTGCAAAAGCTAACACCAATTCATTCTAATCAAAATAAGATGAAAACCACATTAAAAACATTCTCGCGGGGCGTTCTAGCCCTGATTCTTACTGCCGGTTTTCTTTCTTTCGGTCCTTTGCAGGCTTCTGCAGCATCGACGGGAATCCCGACCGTGCAGTCTGCCAAAATCTCTGTGTCCGGCACGGTCCGGGATGCCTCCGGGCAGCCCGTCCCGGGTGCCGGAATCTTCGAGAAAGGAACGACAAATGGAACTGTCAGCGGTGCGGACGGACGTTTCTCGCTGACGGTGGAATCCGACGCCGTGCTCGTCGTCTCCTGCATCGGCTACCTCTCACAGGAAATCCCCGTCACGGGCACCCGCATGGACGTGGTCCTGGAGGAGGACAAGGAACTCCTGGAAGAGGTGGTCGTCATCGGCTACGGTGAGACGACCCGCAAGAACTTCACGGGTTCCGTGGCCAAGGTGGAGATGAAGGATTCCCCGCTCGCGATGGTATCCTCCTCCAACGCCTACAACCTACTGAACGGAACGGCTTCGGGCGTGTACGTCACCCAGAACGGCTACGCCGGCAGCACCCCTTCCATCCAGGTCCGCGGACAGCGGTCCATCGGCGGCAACTCAAGCCCGCTGCTGGTCGTTGACGGAGTCATCTTCAGCGGCAGCATCAACGACATCGACGTGCAGACGATCGAGAGCATCTCCGTGCTGAAGGATGCCAGCACCCTGGCATCCTATGGTACGCGCGCTGCCAACGGTGTGATCATGATCACCACGAAGCGGGGTGAGAAGGGCAAACCCGTCATCGAGTTCTCTCCGTCCGTGAGCCTGAGCACCGTAGGTTATAAGCCGCGGATGCGCAGCGCCGAGGGCTATAAGGAACTGATGAACCTCCGCTCCGGCCTGGACCCGAAGGCTGACCCGAGCTGGATGAGCGACCTGGAGCGCGCCAACTACAACTCGGGGGATCTGACGGACTGGATGGACTACGTGACCCGCACCGGCGTGCTGCAGAACTATACCCTGAGCTTCTCGGGCGCCACGGACAACAGCAACTACTACCTGTCCTTCAACCACTGGGACCAGCAGGCCCCCTACTATGGCGACAACTACAAGCGCAATACCTTGAATATCAAGGTAAGCACCAAGGTTAGCAAGTACATCGAGATCGGTGCGAACGCCAACCTGGCCTTCAACTCCTCCGACGGCGTACGGCCTTCCTACGGAACCGCCGTCACGATGTCCCCGTTCGGCGAGCCGCTGCTCAAGAACGGCAACATGCGCAAGTATCCCGACGGCAAGGAAGTCACGACGGTCAACCCGCTGTGGAACACCTTCAACGGCGTGGACAGCGAGTCCAGGGGCTCCAGCCAGGTGATGGGCGGCTTCCTCAACATCAAGATCCCCTGGATCGAGGGCCTGAGCTACCGGGTGACCGGCACCTATACCCGCCGCAACTCCGAGAGCACCTACTTCACCCACGAGAACAACTTCCCGGACATCAACTACGGCGATGACGGCTACACGCAGGAGATTTACAACAAGCAGCTGATCAACACCGGCGGCTCCATTTCCTCGAGCAGGACCAACACCTGGGTCCTGGACAACATCCTGACCTACAACCGTACTTTCGGAGCGCATTTCGTCAACGCCACCCTGGTCTACACCCGTGACGAATCCGTCTCCGAGGGCAAGACGATGACCGGATCCGATTTCACGGGGGTCGGCAACACGATCCTCGGCGTGTACGGCCTCCCGAACGCCGAGGTCCAGAAGATCTCCTCCATCACCAACGTCCGGACGGCCAACATCGGTTACCTGGCCCGCCTGAACTACTCCTACGCCGACAAGTACCACCTCAACGCGGCGGTCCGCCGGGACGGCGCCTCCGTGTTCGGCGAGAACAAGAAGTGGGGTGTCTTCCCGTCCGTGGGCGTGGCATGGAGTCTCGGCCGCGAGGACTTCATGAAGGGCATCGGTTTCCTGGACGACCTCAAGCTGAAGCTCTCCTGGGGCAAGAATGGTAACCAGTCCATCTCGGCCTACAGCACCCTGTCTCCCGTGTCGATGGGCCGCAACGGCCGCAACATCTACTACTTCGACAACAAGGTGTCCTACGGCCAGCGGATCAACTCCATCGGCAACCCCGACCTCGGCTGGGAGGAGACCACCTCCCTCAACGGCGGCTTCGAGACCTCGATGTTCCGCGGCCGCCTGTCCGCCGACGTCAATGTCTACAAGTCCAAGACCGTCAACCAGATCTTCCCGCGCACCATCGCCCCGATGAGTTCCGGCATGACCTCCCAGCAGGCCACGATGGGACGAATCGACAACTGGGGCATCGAAGCCAACGTCAACGGCACGATCATCCGCAACCGTGACTGGTACTGGGGGTCCGCGCTCGTGTTCTCGCTCAACCGCAACAAACTGGTCGACCTGTACGGCAACGGCGAGGACGACATCGCCAACAGCCGCTTCCTCGGCAAGTCGCTGGGCGCCATCTACGGATACGTCTGGGACGGCATCGTCCAGCCCGGCGAGGAGAACTATATGAGCAACCTGACCGCCAAGGCCGGCGACGCCAGGTACAAGGACATCTCCGGGGACGGGAAGCTGACCGACGAGGACCGCAGGATCCTGGGCTACAGCAAGGAGAATTTCCGCCTGAGCATGAGCCATACGGTCACCTGGAAGGGCCTGAGCCTGTATATGCTGTTCAACGGCGTGTTCGCTGGCGGCGAGTACGGCTTTGCGCGGAACAACAGTGCATACCTGACGGAGGATTCCTACTTCTACCACAACACCCTCGACCACCCGTACTGGACGAAGGAGAACCCGAGTGACGTCTATCCGAGCTACAGCTACACGGACGGCCGTTTCACGGCGCTGCAGCGCTACACCTTCATCCGCCTGCAGGACCTCAACCTGTCCTACTCCTTCCCGGCCCGCCTGATCGGCAAGATCGGCATCAGCGGTCTGCGCGTCTATGTCTCGGCGTCCAACGTCTTCTTCTGGGCTCCCGAGTGGCAGTTCAGCGATCCTGAGGTCCGGAGCTACTCCTCGCCCCAGCTCCCCAGGTCGGTTACGTTCGGTCTCAACATCAAATTCTAAAGACAATGAAAGCGATTCACTATATCTCCGTTTTTGCAGCCGCGCTGTTGACGCTGCAGGCATGCAATGACAACCTGTTCCTGGAAGAGCATCCGAAGGCGATGTACACCATAGACAACGCTTTCGAGACCAGTGACCAGATCACCAACCAGCTGACGCTGTGCTACAGCAGCCTGTACAACTGGTACGCCAATACCGGATGGAACATCATGTTCCAGTACAAGAACTTCGGAACGGATGTCATGGACCAGCCCTACTTCCGAAGCAACGGCGTCGGCTGGTCGAACTTCAGCTCCGGCCACTGGACGACGACCAGCGGACATATCTCTCAGACCTGGAGCGAACTGTACCGCGTACTCAGTTTCGCCAACCTGGCCCTGCGCGGCTGCGAGTCCGAGTCGATCCAGTGGGCGGACGAGACACACCGGAAGAACGTCAGCGGCGAGGCCCACTTCTTCCGCGGGCTGTGCTACCTGCGGCTCGGTGAGCTGTTCGGCGGCGTGCCGATCGTGAAGGAGTATGACGAGGCCAACCACGACGACTACGTCAGGGCCTCCCGTGAGGAGACTTACCAATTTGCTATCGACGAGCTGGAACTCGCCTACAACGGCCTGGCCGACTATCCTTCGATGGACGGAAAGGTGGCCAAGGGTGCTGCCGGTCATATGCTGGCCGAGGCCTACCTGGCCATGGGTGTGTTGACCGGCAAGCAGGACTGCTACACCAGGGCGGCGAACTATGCCCAGAGCGTGATCGACCTGCACCCGCTGATGAAGGAGCGTTTCGGCGTGCGTGCCAACTCCGCCGATACTGGCAGCTACCACGGCATCCCGACCTATTTCCCGAACGGTTCCGTGGTCTCCGACCTGTTTACGGCCGGTAATTTCGACCGCAGCGCAGGCAATACCGAGGCCATCTGGGTCATCGAGACTCCTACCTATGAGCAGAGTGACGAATACGGCGGCAGCGTCATCTCCGTGATGCAGATGGGCATGGTCGCCCGCGACCTGAACTGGGCTCCCGAGTACGTGGAGCCCGGCGCCGCGGCAGGTCCCTGGAAGGGAACCCCCCATCCGGTCTACGGCGGCAACTTCAGCGCCTATGTCGGCGGCTTCGGCATCGCCGAGGTCGGCCCGACCAATTACGCCGGCTACGACGTCTGGACGGACCCGGACGACCTCCGCTACCAGGCGGAAGTCACCGTGCGCCGGGATTTCATCTGCTTCGACCAGAAGCACAGCATGTTCAACAAGCCGGTCACGCGCGAGATGCTCGATCCCAACCCCGCCAACATCTCCAAGTACTTCCCGATGTTCGCCAAGCTCCAGCCGCTGGATGACTGGACCTACCGCGACACCGATATGTTCCACATGAACTACTCCTCCGACGCCTACGCCATCCGTTCGGCCGAGACGTACCTCCTGCTGGCCGAGGCCAAGTTGCGGAGCGGGGACAAGGCCGGCGCGGCGGCTGCGGTGAACGCCCTCCGTACACGCGCGAACTGCTCCACGCTGTTCACGGCGGACGAGATGGACATCAACGTCATCCTGGACGAGCGCATCCGCGAGCTGATCTTCGAGGAAGGCCGCTGGTTCACCTTCCTGCGGATGGAACCGCAGGTGTGGAAGCAGCGCATCTACGACCACGCGATGTACTGGAAGGACTATCCGACATACAGTACGCCGATCGCCTGGGACCTGTGGCCGATCCCGCAGGACATCATCGACCTCAACACCGGCGCCCCGATGGAGCAGAACCCGGGTTGGAAATAGTCTTGTCCTATGAATCGACTGTGGAAACAGGCACTCGTTGCCTTGTGCCTTCTGTCTGGTCCGGCATCCTTCGCCGGACCGGACGTTTCCCCGTTGCTGCGCCGGCAATGGGACGCCCGCTGGGTGGAAGTGCCCGGCTGTGACCCTCAGGCCTACGGCGTCTACCTCTTCCGCCGGGACCTGGACCTGTCCGCCAAGCCGGATCGGTTCCCGGTCTGGGTGTCGGCCGACAACCGCTACAAACTGTACGTCAACGGTGTACTGGTCTCCCTGGGACCCGCCCGCTGCGACATCGAGCACTGGAATTTCGAGGAAGTGGACCTGGGTCCGTTCCTGGAAGCAGGACACAATGTCGTTGCGGCCTGGGTCTGGAACGAGGGACCGGGACGCGCCGAGGCGCAGTTCACGCTGCGCTCGGCTTTTATCCTGCAAGGGGCCACCGAAGCCTCCGCCGTGCTGAATACAGGTGCCGGCTGGAAGTGTGTCCAGGACAAGGCCTACACGGTCTCGACCGCAGGTCGCGTGTTCGGCTATTCGGTCGTCTCTCCGGACGAACAAGTTGATATGGCGTTGCGCGAGAAAGGCTGGCTGTTGCCGGACTTCGACGCTTCCGGGTGGCTGGAACCCAGGCCGATCAGCCCCGGGACACCGAAGCTGACCGTCGGGATCGATGTCGGCAAGACCTGGCGCCTGACCCCTTCGCCGCTCCCGCAGATGGAACGGATCCCGCAGCGTTTCCATGCGGTGCGCCGCTCCGAGGGTGTCCGTATTCCCGGCGTCTTCCCGGAGGCACCCGCAGCCATCACCATCCCTGCGCACACCAAGGCCAGCTTCCTGCTGGACAACAAGGTGCTTACCAATGCCTTCCCGACCGTCGTCATGAACGGCGGCAAAGGCGCCCGCGTCCTGCTGACCTACGCCGAAGCCCTGACTGACAACCGTTTCTCGAAAGGCAACCGCGACGAGATCGAAGGCAAGCGCATCGGCGGCCGCACGGACGTGCTGATCGCCGACGGCAGTCGGTTCCAGGAGTATGAGGCCTCGTCCTACCGGACCTTCCGCTACGTCAACGTGGAGGTGGAGACGCAGGACGAGTCGCTGGAGATTGCAGACATCGGCAGCACCTTCGTAGGCTTCCCGTTCTTGATGCGTGCCCGGCTGGATACGCCCGACGAGACGATGCGGCGCATCCTTGAGGTAGGCTGGCGGACCGCCAGGCTGTGTGCGGTGGAGACGTACATGGACTGCCCGTACTACGAGCAGCTGCAATACGGCGGCGACGCCCGCATCCAGGAACTGGTGTCCCTGTTCAACGCCGGGGATCCCCGGCTGCTGAAGAACCTGCTGGACCAGCTGGACCATTCCCGCCAGCCGGAGGGGATCACGCAGAGCCGTTATCCTTCCGTCAATCCCCAGATCATCCCTACCTACTCGATGGTCTATATCTGGATGCTCCACGATTACATGATGTACGTGGATGACCCGGGTTTCATCCGCGAAAAGCTTCCGGGTGCCCGGCAGGTGGTCGATTATTTCATGCGCTTCACCGACGGGGGTGGTTCCATCCGGAACCTGCCGAACTGGGCTTTCGTGGACTGGGCGATGGGATTCATGCGTGGGATGAGCCCCGTCGGCTCCGACGGAGGCTCCGCCGTGCTGGACCTGCACCTGCTCCTGACCTACCAGATGGCGGCGGACCTGGAGGAAGCGCTGGGGATGGGTGACTATGTCCGGCTCTACCGCGAACGGGCGGAGCAGCTCGCAGCGACCATCCGGGACCGGTACTGGGATGCCGCCAAAGGCCGTTTCGCGGACACCGTGGACAAGAATGTCTATTCCCAGCACGCCAATGCGCTGGCCATCCTGACCGGCCTGGTGACGGGAGAGGATGCCCGGCGCGTCGCCCTGCAGATCCAGGACGACGCCACGCTCACCCAGGCAACCCTCTACTTCAAGTTCTACACCCACGAGGCGATGATACGGGCCGGCCTGGGCGATTCCTACCTGTCCTGGCTGGACGTCTGGCGCCGCAACCTCGAACTCGGCATGACGACCTGGGGGGAGACGTCCAACGTAGAGAGTACCCGTTCGGACTGCCATGCCTGGGGATCGAGCCCCAACATCGAATTCTTCCGCACGGTCCTGGGCATCGACAGCGCTGCGCCCGGCTTCAAGCGAGTGGTCATACGACCGTCCCTTGGCGGGATCCGCGAGATCGGCGGCAAGATGCCGCATCCGGCCGGAGAGGTCTCAGTCAGCTATAAGGTGGGCCGTAAGTTGCAGGCCGTCATTACCTTGCCGGAAGGCGTGTCCGGGACTTTCTGCTGGCAGGGCGAGGAGATAACACTCCGTCCCGGCCAGAACAAATTGACACTCTAACGAGCACAGCGATATGAAACGAATCATTTGGATCCTCATCCTGGCGGCGCTGCCCGTGCTGGCGGCCGCCCAGGAGCGCATCCCGGCCTTCCCGCCGCAGGTGGTGACCAACGATATGGACTTCCAGCAGATGCTGCAGCAGATGCACATCAAACTGCCCAACCTGCCCAGTCGGGCCGAGGACCCGAACCGTCCCGCCGGCTCCGTGGTCCAGAATCCGGACAACCCGGAAGGGCGTTACATGTACAACGGACACGATCTCAACCGCTCGCTGTTCGGGCTTTGGGACAACTATGACGATACGGAAGCAGGCTTCTTCCCGGGCCGTGATTCCTGGCGCGTGGGCTCCTACACGCCCATCCCGCTGACCCGGATGGACAACGGCCGGCAGATCCGCAATGCCGAGGACTGGTGGCGGCTGCGCCGTCCCGAGATCCTCAAGGACGTGCAGGAGAGCCTGTTCGGCTTCTTCCCGCCCAGGGAGAAACTCCCCGCAGCGACTTTCAAATCAATGGAATTCGACGGCAAGAAAGCCGGGCGTGAATTCACCCAGGTAAATATCCTGGGCGAGATCGACTGCTCGTCCTATCCCGACATCAAGAACGCCCCGACCGTGTCCGCCACCCTGCGTCTTCCCAAGGGTACGACCAAGCCCGTCCCGGTGATGATCCTGATCTCCTGGGACATGGCCATCGACCAGTACTGGAGCATCATGAGCCAGCAGGGCTGGGGCCTGTGCATCTTCAATCCCAACAACCTCCAGCCGGACAACGGCGCTTCCTTGACCGACTACCTGATCGGCCTGGTCAACAAGGGCAACTGGAGAAAGCCCTCCGACTGGGGTTCCATCGGCGCCTGGTCCTGGGGGATCAGCCGCCTGATCGACTTCCTGCTGACCGACCCGCGCATTGACCCGAAGGGTATCGGCCTGGGCGGACATTCCCGCTACGGCAAGACGGCCCTCTATGCGATGGCCTGCGACGAACGGATCAGTATCGGCTTCCCGAGCGATGCCGGCAGCCTGGGCACCAAGATGAACCGGCGCCACTGGGGACAGGACCTGGAGAATTCCGCCACGCCTTCGGAGTATCACTGGATGGCCGGCAACTTCCTCAAATGGTGCGGCCCGCTCACCCCCGGCGGCTATCTCCCCCGCAAGGTGGAGCTCTGTCCGGTGGATGCCCATTCCATCGTGGCCCTGTGCGCCCCGCGCCCCGTCTTCTTCAACGGCGGCACGACCAGCCAGTGGTCGGATCCCTACGGCATCTACCTGACCGCGGCCGCGGCGTCACCCGCCTACGAGCTGCTGGGCCGTACCGGGCTGGTGATGAAGGATGACAAGCCACAGGTGGACAAGGCCTATATCGACGGTGACCTGGGTTACCGCTACCACGACGGGGGCCATACGGATGCTCCGGACTGGCCCGCTTTCTTCGAATTCGCCAAGAAGTATATAGATTTCTAGGTTTTTGGTTAAACAATCATTGGTTGGAATTCTTGGCTTGCCGGGAGAACGGCGGCCCCGCCGCCGTTCTCCCTTGATTAAAAATTCCTGAATCATGAGACGAATCATTTACCTTGCCCTTTCGGGCCTCTTGCTGCTGGGCGCCTCCTGCGCGAAGACGGAGGATCCGGCATCTACTGCTGAAGATGGCTGTTTCGGGCTTTCCGCCCAGATCCAGAATATCGGCTGCCGGGAAAAGCTTTCCCTGAACGGCAGCTGGAAGGCCTTCATCGACCAGTATGAGACGGGCTATTACGATTACCGGCGCAAGCCGATGCCGGACGCCGAGACCTTCTTCGCGGACCGGAGTTTCCATGCCGACCGCACCAAACTGGTCGAATACGACTTCGACACCGCTTCCGAACTGCGCGTCCCGGGAGACTGGAACACCCAGCGTCCGGAGCTGTATCTTTATGAAGGCACGATCTGGTACCGGCAGAAATTCCAGGCCGCCCCGCAAGCGGGGAAACGGACCTTCCTGTACTTCGGAGCCGCCAACTACGAGGCGGTCGTCGGCCTGAACGGCCATCCCGTCGCCCGGCACCTGGGCGGCTACACCCCATTCAACATCGAGATCACCGACAGTCTGCTTGCGGGCGAGAACACCGTCATCGTGAAGGTGGACAACAAGCGGATGTTCGAAGGGGTCCCCACCGTGAATTCCGACTGGTGGAACTACGGCGGGATCACGCGCGACATCTACCTGGTCACCGTCCCGGAGACCTTCATCCGCGAGTACAGCGTCCAGTTGTCCGGGGACCGGGGCGGCATCGAGGGCTGGGTCCAGTTGGACGGCCCGTCACCCGCACAGGGGATCACCCTGGACATCGACGAGCTCGGCATCCACGAGCCGATGACGGCCGACGCCTCCGGCAGGGCCTCCTTCCGCGTGGCGGCGAAGCCGCAATGCTGGAGCCCATCCGATCCGAAACTCTATGACGTGCGGATCTCCTCCGAGACCGACGAAGTCCGGGACCGGATCGGCTTCCGGACCGTCGAGACGCAGGGGACGCGCATCCTGCTGAACGGGGAGCCCATCTTCTGCAAGGGCATCTCGATCCACGAGGAGATGCCGGCCCCGCCCAGCGGCCGGGCCAACGGAGAGGCGGACGCCCGCATCCTGCTCGGGTGGGCCAAGGAGCTGGGCTGCAACTTCGTGCGTCTGGCGCATTACCCGCACAACGAGGCGATGGTCCGGACCGCCGAGGAGATGGGCCTGCTGGTCTGGGATGAAATCCCCGTCTACTGGACCATCCAGTGGGAGAATCCCGCGACCTACGTCAACGCGGAGCACCAGCTGACGGACATGATCATCCGCGACCGCAACCGCGCCAACGTGATCATCTGGTCCGTGGCCAACGAGACGCCGCGCCTGCCCGCCCGACTGGAATTCCTCCGCAGGCTCATCGCCAAAGCCCGCGAGCTGGACGGTACGCGCCTGGTCAGCGCCGCGATGGAGAAGGAGAACCTGGACGAAGCCACGCTGACGGTCAACGACGAACTGCTGGAGTACACCGACATCATCAGCTTCAACCAGTATGTCGGCTGGTACGACGGCGACAGCGACAAGTGTGACCGGGTGCGGTGGACTTTCCCCGTGGAGAAACCCGTGGTCATCACGGAGCTCGGCGGCGGTGCCAGGTTCGGCCTGCACGGCGACCGCACGGAGCGCTTCACCGAGGAGTACCAGGACTACCTCTACCGGAAGAACATCGGGATGCTGGAGCGCATCGACGCCCTCGCGGGCGTCTCGCCCTGGATCCTCAAGGACTTCCGTTCCCCGCGCCGCTTCCTGCCCGGCATCCAGGACGACTTCAACCGCAAGGGGCTGTTCTCCGAGAAGGGTGAGCGCAAGCAGGCCTTCTATACATACAGGGACTGGACCCCGACGCTGCACTGACAGGGGCCCGTCAATGTTTCTTACCGGCTTCCTGGAGATTCTTCTCCAGGAAGTCTTTTGGTGATATGCCGAACTGTTTCTGGAAGCATTTGGCGAAGTAGGACGGGGAGTTGAATCCGACCAGGTAGCAGGCTTCATTGACCCGGACGAATTCCTGCCGGAAGAGTTGGGCGGCCTTCTTGAGCCGTACGAAACGGAGATAGTCGTTGGGACTCATATCCAGCACGCCGTTGATCTTGCGGTAGAAACTGGAGCGGCTCATGTTGAATTCTTTGGCCATGTCTTCCATGGAGAATTCCGAGTCGGCGTAGTGGGCCTCGATGACCTCGTCGAGATGGCTCATGAAAGCCTGGTCTGCCTTGGAGAGTGCGAGGACGTCGGATTCGGTGAATGGGGACTGTGCGAAGATCCGGCGGAGTTTCTCGCGGCTGTCCAGCAGGTTGGAAATGCAGGCTTTGAGGTACTTGATGGAAAAAGGTTTCTCCAGATAGCTGTCCGCGCCTGCTTCCATGCCTTCAATCTTGGCCTGGAGGTTGGTCTTGGCCGTGAGCAGGATCACGGGGATGTGGCTGAACCTGATGTTGGATTTGATGGCATTGCAGAGCGTGAAACCGTCGATTCCGGCCATCATGACATCAGTGATTACCAAGTGGATATCCTGTTTGTCCAGGATTTCCAGGGCCGTGTTCCCGTTGTCTGCGGTGCAGACCTGGTAGTCCTTTCGCAACTGGCCGCTGATAAAGGCAACCAGCTCCGTGTCGTCGTCCACAAGCAGCAGTCTCCTGCGGTCTTTGGATTCGGAAACGGTATCCTCTTCGGACGGGATGGAAGGGGAGTCGGATACCTGTACCGGGCTGTTCTGACGCAGGGGGAGCGTCAGCACGAAGACATTCGCGTCCGTGCCGGGCGCCATGACCAGGGTCCCGCCGTGCAGGGAAGCCAGGGAACGGGACAGACCCAGGCCAAGTCCGGTACCGGTCGTGATCTTGTCATCCTTGCCTTCGCGGAAACGCACGAAAGGTTTGAAGATGTCTTCCTTCATCCGGTCCGGGACGATCGTGCCGTCGTTCTCGGTCGTGATCCGGAAAGAATCCAGCCCGGCAAGGGTTTCCAGGCTGACTTTCAGGTAGGAAGCTCCGTACTTGGTCCCGTTGTTGACCAGGTTGCTGACGATCTTGGTGAAGGCTTCTTCTCCGATGTCCGCATGGAGGTCCTCCTCGGGCAGGTTCAGGATGAGGCGGATGCCGTTCTGGCGGGCCAGGCCGGAGAATCGGGCGATGGTGTCGCGCAGGATGGCCGAGATGTTGCAAGTGCTGAAAGTCAGGGTATAGTTCCGGCTTTCCATCTTGTTGAAGTCGAGCAGCTGGTTGGTCAGGTCGACCAGGCGCTCGGTGTTGCGCTTCATGATGCCCAGGTCATCGCGGACCTCCCGGTCCAGTCCCTCATGGCTCAGTATGCTCTCCAGCGGCCCGTTGATCAGGGTGAGCGGGGTGCGGATCTCGTGGGCGATGTTGGTGAAGAACTCGATCTTGGAGTCGTAGATAGCCTTCTCTTTTTCTTTCTCAATCGTCTCGACCTTCCGCCTGTATCGGGCGTCATTCCGACGTCGGATGCCGGTCAGCAGCAGCCCGAGGAGCGTCAGGGCTGCCATCCCGTATAGGACCTGGGCTACCGGCGCGAGGTAGAATGGAGGGCGGATCACGATGCCGAGTGAAAGGGCGGCGTCCTCATCCGATGGTCCGGACATCTGCGTTCGGAGGCGGGCTCGGAGCGTGTAATGCCCCGGGGGCAGATTGGAATAAGATGCCACTGGGGTCGGGCCACCGTGCTGCCAGTCGCTGTCGTACCCTTCCAGCATAAATTCGATCGGCCCCGCCTGCGGGGAGGTGTAGTTCGGGGCGACGATCCGGAAGGAGAAGGAGTTCTGGTGGGCCTGCAGGGTAAGGGATTCCGTGTAGGCGATGCTCCTGGAGAGCGGGGAGTCCGGACCGGGATGGATCTCCTGTCCCAGCAGGGAGAAGTCAGACAGGATCAGCGAAGGGGCGATCTTGGGAATGCGGAGGCCTTCAGGATCGAAAGCGATCAATCCCTGGATGCTGCCCAGATAGATCTTTCCATCCTTGGCCAGCAGGGATGACTTGTAGTTGAACTGGTCGCTGAGCAAGCCGTTGGCCGTGGTGTACAACGCGAGGGGAGATCCGGTCCCCGGGTCGAACTGGACCAGTCCCTTGTTGGTGGTCATCCAGAGATTCCCGGCCCGATCCTCCACGATCTGGTAGATGATGTTGTCGGGGAGACCGTCTGAGGTGTTGTATGAGACGAAAGAGTCCGTCTTTCCATCATAACGGCAGCATCCGCCGCCTTGGGTCGTCAGCCAGATGTTTCCGTGCGAATCCAGGAAAGCGCCGATGACGATATCGTAGGGGAGGCTTCCCGGGTCATCTTCGCGGTGCCGGTATTGGTGCCATTGGCTTTCGTGGATTTCATAGCGCCAGGCTCCGTCGGAATAGGTGCAGGCCCAGAGGTTACCCTGGACGTCTTCCTGCAGGGCATAGACATGCTTGCCCCGGAACTCCGGGATTTCCCTGAAGGAGTCGCTTTCGGGATTGTAGTGCATCAGACCGTATTGCGTCCCCAGGAAGATGTCCCGGGCCTGTGTCTGGTAAATGGCGTAAATATTATTGTCATTCAGGATATTGCGGTCTTCCGTGTTCTCGTATTTCCGGAGGATGGTCCCCGTGCGGGTGTCGATGATACGCAGGCCGCGGGAGATGGTTCCGACCCAGAGCTCGTCCCCGACCAGACACAGGCCATGGACATTGTTGAAGTCGAGCCCGGGCTTGAACTGGGAAAACTGCTTCGTATTCGGATCGAACTGGTGGAGACCACCGTCCTCCGTCCCTATCCAGAGCATTCCGCGCGCATCCTGGCAGATCTCACGGATGCGTTTCCCGGTGAGTGATCCCTTCCCTCCTTCCGGGTAGTATTTTTCGAAAGTAGCGAAAGAGGGGGAGTAATAGTTCACGCCTCCGAAATAAGTCCCGATCCAGACCCCGCCTTCGTAGTCTTCGCACATGGAATAGATGGAATTGGCCGCCAGCGAAAGGGGATCGTAGTATGAACTGCGCAGGTGCGCGGTCTGTCCGGAACGCGGGTCCAGGATAAACAGGCCGGACTCCGTTCCGACCAGGAGTTTCTGGTCACTGGCAAGCAAGAGCTCCCGGCAGCGAACGGCCCCGCCGCTGCTGTCTTGATTTAGCATGCCCTCCAGACGTCCGGATGTGAGATTGAGGTTCCATACACCGCTTTTCAGGGAGCCGATGACCAGGTTGTTGTACTGGGCGGCAACGATGCTGGTGATCAATTCGTCGCGCAGCGGCTCCCGGTCGCTTCCGCGTTCAAGCAGAGGGTGGACTGTCTGCAGCCCGTCGGTAGAATAGTAGAGTCCTTTTCCGTAGCTGCCTAGCCACAGGGTTCCGTTCTGGTCGAATGTCATCGATGACACGCTGGCCAGTTCCGGCTGGTCCTGGGCAGAGAAGTGTACGGGCTGGGACTGCGGGCTGTCGAAGCAGTAGATCCCGTCCGACTCTACGGTGACCCATACCCGTCCTTGACGGTCGGAAATGATCTGGCTGACTTCTCCGCGTCCGGGTTGTTCCCCGTCATGGATTGGAAGATGTGTGAAGGATTCTGTCAAAGGGGAATAGAGGTCCAGGCCGGCGTCTGTACCGATCCAGATATCTCCGTCGGAGCCTTCGTACAGGGCCGTGATAAAATTGCTCGAAGGGCCGTTCCCGTCGGGGCTGTGCTTGAAGATCCGGAAGCGGTAACCGTCATACCGGTTCAGGCCGTCTTTGGTTCCGAACCACATATAGCCTTGACGATCCTGGAGGATGGCGTTGACCGTATTCTGTGACAGGCCGCTCTGGACGTTGAGCGTCTTGAAGTAATAATTCTTCCCCGCCTGCAGGGGAAAGGCATGCAGGATGGCCAAAAGGAGGAACAGGATCATCGGGCGGCCCTGTCGCATCGCTGTATTCATACCAAAGTGAGTGTGGTTATAGACAAAGATAAGGATTTTTGTCGTCTATGTTGCTTGCCAGACGGGACTTTTGAACAGTTTCTAAAGAATTAGAAATGAATGCATGTAATCCTTCGCCCGGTTAGGCCGACCGGTGAGCACGAAAAAAGCAGCCCGGAAAGGCTGCCATCGGAGCGAAGCGACCGGGGGAGCCCGAGGGGAACGCCCCTCGGTCATAGGGGACCGGGGAGCACGAAAAAAGCAGCCCGGAAAGGCTGCTTTTTTGTGCTCCCTTAGGGGCTCGAACCCTAGACACCCTGATTAAGAGTCAGGTGCTCTACCAACTGAGCTAAGGAAGCAATATTTCAAACGAAAGCTCGTTTCACTCTTGTGACCCGTTCGGGGCTCGAACCCGAGACCCCAACATTAAAAGTGTTGTGCTCTACCAACTGAGCTAACGAGTCCTCCGTTTTGGGATTGCAAAGGTAGGCCAATCTTTGCAATTCTCCAAACTTTTTTCAAACTTTTTCAAACTTTTTTCGGCGGACGGGTCTTCTCTGATTAATAATCATTAACTTTGAGGACCATGAAACGTTTATCCCTCCTTTTCCTTTCCGTCGTGGCGCTGCTGGCGGCGTCCTGTTCGCAGTCCAGCCGCAGCCTCGACCTGTCCGGTACCTGGCAGGTGAGCCTGGACAGCCTTGCTACGTTCCAACCCATCGGATTGCCCGGGACGACCGACGATGCCGGCCTGGGCACGCCGAACACGCTGGAGCCCGCCATCACCGGGCCGCAGATCCAGCGCCTCACGCGCAAGCACTCCTTCATCGGTGCGGCATTCTACAAGCGGGAGATCAACCTCCCGCCGTCCATGGCCGGCAAGCCGCTGGCGCTCAAGCTGGAACGCGTAATCTGGCAGAGCAGCGTCTGGGTGGACGGCAAGCAGCTGGCCGGGGCGGAGGAGAGCCTGACCACCCCGCATTACTACCTGATCCCCGGGGGACTGGAGGCCGGAAAGCATACCCTGATGCTGCGCATCGACAACCGCCAGCGCTACAACGTGAACCCTTCGCTGCTGGCGCATGCCTATACCAATGATACCCAGATCATCTGGAACGGCGTCCTCGGGGAGATATCCCTGACGGCGCTCGCGCCCGTGGAGGTCGCGCAGGTGGACGTCTATCCCGACGCAGCGGCGCGGACGGCGCGGGTGCGCACCCTGCTGGTGCGCCATGCGCCCGAGGCCGCTTCCGCGAAGCTGGAATACCGCCCCGGCGGCCGGACGGTCCGCCAGGACGTGGCCCTGCAGGGGGACACGACCGTGGTCGAGCAGACGCTGGAGCTGTCCGGCGCGAAGCCCTGGGATGAGTTCGCCCCGAACCTGCAGACGCTCACCGTCCGCTGCGGGCAGGACTCCCGCACGGTCACGTACGGCCTGCGGGACTTCAAGCGCGCGGGCGACCACATCGAGGTCAACGGCCGCCGGATCTTCCTGCGCGGCACGCTCAACTGCTGCGTCTATCCGCTGACCGGCACCCCGCCCCTCGACGAGAAGGGCTGGGAAAAGGAGTTCCAGGTCGTCAAGGACTGGGGCCTGAACCATGTCCGTTTCCACTCCTGGTGCCCGCCCGACGCGGCCTTCCGCGCAGCGGACCGCATGGGCCTCTACCTCCAGGTGGAGCTGCCCGACTGGGCGCGCAACATCGGCCAGCCGGAGATGAACCGCTTCCTCAAGGACGAATACGACCGCATCATCCGGGAGTACGGCAACCACCCTTCGTTCTGCATGCTGACCTGCGGCAACGAACTCGACCGCGGCTACGACTGGCTCAACGCCATGCTCCGCTACATGAAGAAGGCGGACCCGCGCCATATCTACGCCAACTCCTCCTACTCGATGGGGACGGGCCACAAGGGCTACCCCGAGCCGGAGGACCAGTTCATGGTGGCCTCCCGCACCTACCTGGGGCAGATCCGCGGCCAGGACTATATCGACTCGCGCTCGCCGGATTTCACGCAGGACTTCTCTGCGTATACCGCGGATTTCGACGTGCCGCTGATCTCGCATGAGGTCGGGCAGTATTCCGTGTTCCCGCACCTCGCCGAGATCGACAAGTACACGGGCGTGCTGGACCCCCTGAATTTCAAGGGTATCCGCAACGTCATGGAATCCAAGGGCCTGCTGGACAAGGCGGAGGACTGGACGATGGCGTCCGGCCGGCTCGGCGCCCTCCTGTACAAGGAGGAGATCGAGCGCGCGCTCAAGACGCCGCGCCTGAGCGGCTTCCAGCTGCTGGGCCTGCAGGACTTCAGCGGGCAGTCCACGGCCCTGGTGGGCCTGGTGGACGCTTTCTGGGACAACAAGGGGCTGGTGAGCCCGGAATGGTTCCGGCAGGCCTGCGCTCCGGTGACCCCGCTCGCGCGCTTCTCCAAGCCCTGGTGGGCTGAAGACGAGCTGTTTACCGCCACCGTGGAAGTGGCGAATTACGGTCCGGAGGACCTGACGGCGGACGTCCGGTGGATCCTGCGCGGCAGCGACCAGCGGGTGATCGCCAAGGGGGTCTTCGAGGACCAGTCCCTGGCCACCGGCGGCAACGCCCTGATGCCTGAGCCGGTGCGCATCGCCCTGGAAGGGTTTGCGAATCCGGAGCGGCTGGACTTCGAAGTGCAGGTCGCAGGCACGCAGTGGCGCAACAGCTGGAACATCTGGGTGTATCCCGATGATCCGGCCGACGACCTGGGCGGGGTGGTGACGGCCCGCACGCTCGAGGAGGCCCTGCCCGTCCTGCAGGAGGGCGGCACGGTGCTGCTCTGCCCCGATCCCCAGACCGTCAGGGGAGAGAAGGGCAAGTTCGTCCCCGTGTTCTGGAGCCCGGTCTTCTTCCCGCGCGAGGCGGGGACGATGGGCCTGCTCTGCGATCCGACCCATCCAGCCCTGGCCGGATTCCCGACCGAGGAGCACAGCGACTGGCAGTGGTGGTGGCTGACCAAGCATTCCAAGGCTATCAACCTGGATGCGATGCCCGGCGCCGCGGCAATCGTCGAGGCGGTGGACAACTTCACGCAGAACCGCCGTCTGGCCTATATCTTCGAAACCCAGTGCGAGAGCGGACGCCTGCTGTTCTGCGCCATGGACCTGCTGGGGGAGGAGGCGGACCAGCGCTCCGACGTGCATGCCCTGCGCAGCAGCCTGCTGGCCTACATGAACTCCACGGGCTTCCGGCCCGAGGGACGTACGAAGAAAGAAGACCTGGAAGAATTGTTCCGTCAGGAGGACCCGTTCGCCTGGTGGCGCCAGTTCTTCGGCCAGCCCGGCGCGAACACGGGCGCGGCTCCGGACTGGACGCATGAGCCGGGCCGCGTGGTGCCCGGACAGGGCGCCCCGCAGCGCCGGGGACGCTAGAGAAGCTCGGACAACTGCTGGTAGAACTGCTTGCTGACCGGGATGGAATCCACCTCGGGATGCAGCAGTTCTGCCGTAATGATGCCGTCCTTGTTCTTGCTCAGCATCTTGACGTACTTGGGATTGACGAAGTAGGAGCGGTGGCAGCGCACCAGGCCGTGGCCCGCCACGGTCTGCTCGACGCTCTTCATGGAAGCGCGGAGCATGAACTCCTTGATGCGCCCGGCGTCCATGTATTTGATGATGATATAGTTGGCGTCAGCCTGGATGCAGATAACCGCGCCCGGGTCGATCGAGAGCTTGAGCCGCTTGTGCTCGTCGTAGAACTTGACGAGCGTATCGGACGGCTCCGCGTTGAGGTCGGAGTCCTTGTTGCGGATGACCTGGATCAGGCAGAGGAACAGGTACGGGTAGACCAGGATCAGGTAGCTGAACTTGAAGCTCTTCGACAGGGCGACAAAGTAGTTGAACTGCCCGCCGTAGAAGAGGGTCGTGTACAGGGCCATGAAGCAGGCGAATATGAAGGTCTCGCCGAAGCACCAGAGGACGTAGTGCCACCACTTGAAGGGGATGTGCTTGTAGAGGGCGCTGAAGACCAGCCTCGTCAGGGCGAGGATCGCCAGCAGGATGCAGGCGAGCATGATGAAGTGGAAACCGAAACTCATCCCGCCGACCTGGTAGAATGCCTTCATACCGAAGGGGTCGTACAGGAAGCAGAACCCGACGAAGAAAGCCGGGATCAGGACCACATACAGGAGTTGGGACAGATAGGTCTTGCCGATTCTAAGCTGCGTGTTCATGGTGGGACGAACTGTGTTTTTCCTTAAACTCGTCCCAAAGTTACGGCGAATTTCCCGCAATTCAAGGTTTTCGTCACTTTTTTTGTCCGCCGGTTCCATTCTTTTGCGCGTGTGGGGATTCGGGCGTATTTTTGCCGAGTTTTTGAAACAACGAATCTAAACCCGAAGCAAATGATCAAGATTGACAACTTCATCAAGCTCTTCGAAGGAGCCGTCCGTGAAAGCTGGGAACGCCCGGCGTTGAGTGATTTCCGCAAATCGACCATCTCGTACCGCGAGCTCGCCGAGCGGATCGAGACCCTGGATATCATCTGGAAGAAGGCCGGCCTGAAGCGTGGCGACAAGGTCGCCATCAACACCCGGCCCTGCGCCCTGGGCGCCTCCCTCTACTATGCCGCCGTCAGCAAGGGCTACGTCGCCGTCGAGCTCTACAACGCCTTCACCCCGGCCGATACCCAGAAACTGGTGGCCCACTCCGACAGCAAGATCCTCTATACGGAGAAGCGCATCTTCGACGCGATGGATTTCGAGCAGATGCCCCAAGTGCTCTGCGTCATCGACTGCGCCACGGGCGCGGTGCTCGCCAGCCGCGAAGGCGTGGGCGAGCTCTACGCCGCCGGCGCGCAGCTGCTTGCGCAGAAATACCCGACCGGCATGCAGCCCGCCGACTTCAAGGTGATCGACGCCGACCTCGACGAGGTCTGCGCCATCCTCTATACCTCCGGTTCCACCGGCAACCCGAAGGGCGTGATGCTGACCTACCGCAACGACACGGCCAATGTCCAGGCCATTACCCCGGGCTTCCCGTTCCACAAATGGGAGAACTACCTCAGCCTGCTGCCGCACGCCCATAGCTTCGGCCTGATGTGCGACGTGGTGATCCCGCTGACCCTCGGCATGCACGTGACCGTGCTCGGCCTGCCGCCGATCCCGATGAACGTCAAGGACGCCCTGATGGAGGTCAAGCCGCGCATCTTCTACGGCGTGCCCCTCATCTTCGTCAAGCTCATCGAATACATCCTCGGCCCGGACATCCACAGCCCGGAGGGCAAGGAGAAATTCAATGACTACAAGAATCATCCGGAATACTGCAAGAAGCTCTATGACAAGCTGATGGCCGAGACCGGCGGCAAGATCGAGGTCTTCGCCACGGGCGGCTCCGCCATCCCTTCCGAGGTGGAGTCCCTGCTCGTCCACAAGCTCCAGGTGCCGTTCATCACGGGCTACGGCCTGACCGAGCTCGCTCCGATCGTCTCCTATGGCAAGGTGGGCCGCTACGTCCCCAAGTCCTGCGGCGAGTACCTGCCCGAGGTGATGGAGCTGCGCATCGATTCCCCGGATCCGGAGAACATCGCCGGCGAACTCTACGTCAAGGGTGACGTCGTGTTCTGCGGCTACTACAAGAACCCCGAGGCCACGGCCGAAGTCCTCAGGGACGGCTGGTTCCGCACGGGCGACATCGGCACCGTGGACAAGGACAACAACGTATTCCTGTTGGGCCGCAGCAAGAACATGATCCTCTCGGAGAGCGGCCAGAACGTCTATCCCGAGGAGATCGAGGTAATCCTGAACGAGCTGCCCTACGTGGCGGAGTCGATCGTGCTGCAGCGCGGCCACAAGATCGTGGCCCTGATCGTCCCGAACATGGATGCCCTCGACAAGGCCGGCATCGGCGCCGACGGACTCGACGCCATCATGCGCCAGAATATCGTGGCCCTGAACAACAAACTTCCCGGCTACTCCGCCGTCAACGATTTCGAGCTCCGGTTCGAGCCGTTCTCCAAGACCCCGAAGGGCAGCATCCGCCGATTCATGTACAAGTAATGGAAGAGAGAAGAGTCGTCATCACCGGCACGGGCGTCATCTCCCCGGTCGGCAACGATATCGCGCAGTTCTGGTCCGCCCTCAAGGCGGGCCGCTGCGGAATTACAACCCTCCCCGAACTGCAGGAATGGGGTCTGCCCGTCCACGTCGCCGGCGTGGTCCGGGATTTCGATCCCGTGCGCTACGGCCTGACGGTCAAGGAGACCCGGCGCAACGACCGCTTCTGCCTGTTCGCCCAGGCCGCCGCGGCCCAGGCGATGCAGGAGAGCGGCCTGGAGGCCGGCACCAACATCGAGCCGGAGCGGCTCGGCATCTACATCGGCACCGGCATCGGCGGCATGCAGACCTTCATCGACCAGACGAAGGTGATGCTGGCCGACGGCGCCGACCGCGTCTCGCCACTGTTCATCCCCAAGATGATCGGCAACATCGCCGCCGGCAACATCGCCATCCGCTACGGCGCCGAGGGCGCCAACCTCACCACGACGGCCGCCTGCGCTTCCAGCACCCAGTCCGTCGGCGAGGCTTTCCGGGCGGTGAAATACGGTTTCGCCGACGCCGTGATCGCCGGAGGCACCGAGGCCGTGCTCAACCCGCTGGCTTTCGGCGGCTTCGTCAGCGCCCACGCGCTGACCCACGCCGAGGACCCGCTGCACGCTTCGCTGCCCTTCAGCGTGGAGCGCGGCGGCTTCGTGCTGGCCGAGGGTGCCGCCATGCTGATCCTCGAAGAATACCACCACGCCGTGGCCCGCGGGGCGCAGATCCTCGCGGAAGTCACGGGCTACGGCAACTTCAACGACGCCTACCACGCGACGGCGCCGCGCCCGGACGGCGTGCCCGCCTCCCGGGCCATCCGCGCCGCGCTGGAGCAGTCGGATTTCCGTGCCGGCGAGCATCTCTATATCAATGCCCACGGCACCGGGACCCTGCTCAACGACAAGACGGAGACCCTCGCGATCAAGCTCGCCCTCGGCGAGACCGAGGCGCGCCGGGCTTCCGTCAGCTCCACCAAGTCCATGACCGGCCACATGGTGGGCGGCACGGGCGCGGCGGAGATCCTGGCGAGCGCCCTGGCGCTGCGCGATGGCATTATCCCGCCGACCATCGGCCTGACGGCTCCGGATCCGGAATGCGACCTGGACTACACGCCGCTGCAGGCCGTGGAGCGCCCCGTCACCGTGGCGGTGTCCAATTCCCTGGGATTCGGCGGCCACGACGCGTGCGTCGCCCTGCGAAAATTCGACAATTAATCGTATATTTGACCGTTATTTCGAACCGGATCATCATGAATAGAGAACAGATCAAAGAGTTCCTTCCACACCGGGAGCCGATGCTCCTGGTGGACTGGACGGAGAAGGATGGGGATGCCATCAAGGCGACCTACCATGTCACGGGCGAAGAGTTTTTCCTGCGCGGCCACTTCCCGGATTTCCCGGTGGTGCCGGGCGTCATCCTCTGCGAGATCATGGCGCAGTCCTGCACCCTGATCCTGGGCGAGAAGCTCAAGGGCCACACGCCTTTCTATGCCGGGCTCGACAAGGTGCGCTTCAAGCACATGGTCCGTCCGGGCGACACGATCGAGGTGAGTGCGAAACCGATCGCCGTCCGCGGCGCCCTCTACGTGATCGGCGCCGAGGCCAAGGTGGACGGCCACCTCGCCTGCAAGGGCGAACTTACCTTCTATCTGATGGAGAACGGGAAGCTGGACAAGTAACAGCCTTCCCCCCTTACTTGAGTTTATTCATAAGCTGGACCAGCTCGACCGTCGAGTTGATGCCCAGCTTTTTGAATATATTGTTCTTGTGGGTCTCGACGGTGCGTTGGGAGATGTTCAGCCGGTCGGCGATCTCCTTGCTCAGCAGGCCCTCCGCGCAGAGGATCGCAATCTCCTTTTCCCGGGCCGTCAGGGTCGATTCCGGCGCCCCGGAGCCGATTTTGGACAATTCGTCCACCAGCCGGCTTGCCTCCGCGGAACGGGCTGATTCGGCGTCACCCCCCCCTAAAATCAGCATCTGGTCCTTGAGCTGGTTCTCCTTGCGGAGCAGGTCGTTGCTGCGGTTGCGCAGCGCTAGGGCACGGATCAGCAGGATCACGGCCAGGACGGTCATCGCCAGCAGGGCGATCAGCGAACTGATGAGCAGGCGGCGCGTGCGGAGCATCTTCTGCTGGCTGGCAATCTCTTCCTCCTTGCCGGCAAGGTCATTGCTGACGGTCATCTCGGCGATCTTCCGGGCCGTTTCCTGCTTGTACAGCGTATCGGACAGGGCCACGGCGTCCTGCATGTAGGCGATGGCCGCCCGGGGGTCAGAATCCTTGAGCACGACGGCGAGTTCCTGGGAGATGTTGCGCTGGAAGAGGAGGTTGCCGGTCTGCCGCGAGAGGGTCAGCGCCTCGCGCAGGTAGTGGGCGGAGCCGCGGAAATCGCCCTCCTTGGCCGCGATCGTGCCCTGCTGGTGCCGGCAGACGGACAGGGAGTGGAGGTTGCCGGTCGCGGAGAAGATCGAGGCGGCCTTCTCCAGCAGTTCCTTGGCTTCGCGCAGGCGGCCGGTCTCGAGGTAGGCTTCCGCGAGCTGGGATTGGCGGACGGCGGCCTGGGCGGTGCGTCCGGCCCGGGTGTCGATGTCAAGGGCCTTGGTCGCGAACGCGATGGCCTCTTCGGGCTTTTCCTTTTTCAATAGGATATCCGAGGCCATCCCGTACCGGACGGCCAGGGCGGCGGATTCGCCCAGTTTCTCTTCATAGGTGATGGCCTCGCGGATGAACCGCTCGGCATCGTCGTAGTTCTCCATGGCCAGGAAGATGCCGGCCATGTTGTTGAGCGAGGAGGAAATATTGGCCGGGTCCCCGCCCTTCAGGTCCAGCTGGTAACATTCCTGCTGGGCCTTGAGGGCCTGGTCGAACAGGCCCAGGCGCGTGTAGGAGATGGACAGGAGGCTCAGGCAGTCTGCTAGCGTGGCGTCGTCCCCTGCGTCGCGGAGCTCCGGGAGGTTTTCTTCGATCACCGAGACGGTCTGGCGGTAGTCTCCGGAATCGAACAAGGCGCCGGCCTTGTCGGAGATCTCTTGCGGTGTGATGACGAGAAGCAGGGAAAGAATCAGTTGCAGCATTTTCTTTTCGCGTTTTGGTTGACAAAGATAGGAGAAATCATACTTACTTCCCTACGTAATCCGTACTTAAAAATTACGTATTGCGTATAATTACTTATGTCCTGTAGTGCTTTCTGGGGCTGATTGCCTGGTTCAGACGGGTTTGCGGAGAAGATGTGCGTGGCGGGTAGGGAATCACGATGGATTTGCTATCTTTGTATAAATATTCCAAAACCATGAAAAGATTACCGATCCTCCTGCTGCTGGCGCTGTGCGCCTGCGCACCCAAAGCCCAGGTTTATCTCTGGAACGAAGCCGACGCGACCGTGGACCGCGCCGTGTATGACGAGCAGTACAAACTGAACCAGTCCGAGTGGGACGCCGTGTTCGCCTGGCTCTCCAAGCCGGAGAACCTGGCCCTTCCCGCCGGCCGTTATGATGTCACGGAGAATACCTGGGTCACCGTGCAGGTCGACAGCACCCGCGACCGGATGAACTTCGAGGACCATCACAAGCGGATCGACCTTTTCTATATTGTGGAAGGCCAGGAACTGATCAACGTGGCGAAGCCGGAAGACATGACCGAGCAGGTGAGTCCCTACAACGAGGCCAAGGATGTGGAGTATTCCCGCTCCGCGTCGAAGTTCACGCCGGTCGTGCTGACGCCGGGCAAGTACATCGTCCTCTTCCCGTCCGATGCCCACCAGCCCATGCTGCCGCCCGACGGCAACCGCGCCCCGATCAAGAAGATCGTGGCGAAGATTCCCTTCGTGCAGCCTGAGAAATAAGCTTGGACGGATGCCGTGCTAACGGCGCGGCCATCCCGGCGGATCCGGCACCCTGACGGGCGGATCCGCCGGGATGTCGTATGCGTCGGGCAGCGGAGCGGGCCGGGCCGTGTCGAACCGGGCGTCGTCCGTCAGGTACTCCGCGACCGGCAGGCCGGCTTCGCGGATGCCCTCGGCGATGCAGCGGGCGAGCAGGTAGCCCCCGTAGGTGTTGGTGTGCAGCCCGTCCACGTAGGCCTTGCGGGCGGCCTCGGGACCGAGGGATTGCATGAGCTTGACGCTCATGGCATTGAGGTCGATGAAGGCGCACTCCGCCAGGGCGGCCGCTTCGCGTGCGCCCTGCGGGTAGTCGCCGAGTCCGGCGGTGTTGAGCGCGCCGGTGCGGATGTCGATCTTGGTCATCGGCGAGACGATGACGGGGATACCGCCGTGGCGCTTGACTTCGAGCGCATCCATCGCAAGCTCCCATTTGTAGTCCTTCAGGGCCTCGGAGTAGGTGCGGACCCAGTCGCCGGCCGCATCGTCCAGGGCCCACATGGCGTCATGGCCGCGGCTGTTGAGGTCGTTGTGGCCGAACTGGATGAAGACGTAGTCGCCGGGCTTGATGAGTTCCATGACCTTGTCCCAGCGGCGCTGGAAGCGGAATCCCTTGGCGGTCTGGCCGGACTCGGCGTGGTTGGCCACCACGACGGGCAGGCGCAGCCAGCGGGTGAGGTGCTGGCCCCAGGTGCCGTAGGGCTCCGTGACCTGGTCCGTGACGGTGGAGTCGCCGATCAGGAAGAGGGTGACCGCGTCGTCCATGGGCGCGATCTTGAGCGCGCAGACGCAGGGATGTTCGTCGCTGAAGGTCAGGGTGAGGCGGTCGTCCCAGGTGTTGGTGACGGGCAGGTCGGTCGCCGGATCCCATTCGCGGACGTCGAACTTGATGGCGTTGCCCTGGGAGAGGGTACGGTGCCGGATATTGACGCCGAAGTCGATCCGGCGCGTCTCGCCCTGGTCCGTGCGGACGCGCTCCAGCATCAGGCGGCGTTCCTCGGCCTTCACGGTGGTGCAGGAGGTGCCCTGCGGGTCGCCGAGGATCACGGTCACGCGGTAGTTGCCTTCCGGAAGCCGGACCGAGAATTTGAACGGCCCGTCGGAAGTGATGAAGTCTCCGGTCACGGGGTCTCCGCCCCGGAGGGAGGTGGCGCGCGTCGGCATCACGTCGAAGCCGTAGCCGCGCGCCGCATCGTACGCCATGTCGGGCGTGACACCCATCCAGCCGTCGGCCACGGGCCCAGGACCGAAGTCGAAGCGCCAGGATTGCCCCCGGAGGGGAAGCGTCAGGGTAAGGGCCAGGACGGTGGCCGCCAGCAAGGATTTCGGGTGCATGGTCTTAGTCTTTCAGTTCCAGACGGATATAGTCGTAGAGGAGGCCCGAGTTGAGTGAGCCGGCCGGGACGGTGAGCGTGAGCTCGTTCCAGCCTTTCTTCAGCTTGCGGCCGTCGAAGGGGAAGTCGGTCTCGTACCAGATGCCGTGGGAGCCGTGGCGCGTGATGACGCCGTCGCGGGTCTGCTGCAGCGCCACGTTGCCGGCCTTGGCCCCGTTGACGGAGACCTCGAGCGCCGGGGCGGCGGTGCCGCAGATGGCGAGCCGCAGGACGGCTTGGGCGGAGGCGGCGGGCGCCTGGTCCAGTTGGAAGCGGATGCGGTAGGGCGTGGCGCGGCCGGTGCCCATGATGCCGAAGAACGGCAGCACCTTGACGTCGTCAGCGGTGTTGTGCGGGACGTGCAGGTAGGGCCAGTCGCGGGCGGGATCGCTCTCGCCGACCGTGAAGGTGACGTCCTTGGGGAATTCCTTCGCATACTTGAGCACCACCTCCGGGTCGCGGAAGTCGCTGCCCATGCGGAACTCCGAGCCGTTCCGGTTCGGGGTGCCGATCCCGAAGACCTCACGGCCTTCGCGGCGCGGCTTCCAGGCGAGGTCCTGCAGGTCCAGGGTGCCTCCGGCGGGCACCTCGATGCCCTCCTTGACGAATTCGCCCAGCACGCCGTCGGCAAAGGCGACCAGCGTGTAGCGGCCGGGACGGACATTCTTCAGGCTGAAGCTGCCGTCGGATGCCGCGGTGCCCCAGAACTGGTAGTGCTTGGCGTCACGCTGCCAGAAGGCGTCCGGTGCGGTGAGGCCGACCTGCAGGCGGGTGAAGGCCTTGGGACCCTGCGGGTCGTCGAGGGCGATGCGGCCGGAGACCGTCGCGCGCTCCGCCGGCTTGGCGTAGGCGGGGCTGTCCACCCAGGCGTAAGGCCAGGCCTGCGCCTCCTTGGCGGCTTCCGCGCGCGCGTCGGCGTAGATGGCGTCGTGGTCAGGGCCTTCGTTGAGGTAGATGACGAACGGGCCGATGACCTTTTCCCAGGCTTCGCCTTCGGCCACGGACACTTCGGCGCCGCCGTAGTGGCTGCTGCGCCAGTAGTTGAGGATGCAGGGCGCGGCGGCCTGGTTGGTGTCGCGGTGGCCCATGAACTCGACCTTGGTGGGGCCGCCGCTCATGTATTCCATCGAAGGGTTGAGGATGAAGCAGCCGATCCCCTCGGTGGTGCTGGACCAGCCGAAGGCGGGGTTCTCGGACTGGACGGCGGTGTAGACGTATTTGTCACCGGCGAAGTGGTCCTTGGGGTAGTGGAAGTCGACGGACTTGTCCACGCTCATCCAGTCGAAGATGGGGGCGAGCTTGGCGCAGAAGCGGGCCTCGCCGATGGCGGAGGCGGGATAGCTCTCCGGGTGCGTGAAGATGCAGTAGGTCCAGACCTTCGCGGAGCCGTCCTCGATGGCGTAGCGGATCTCCACGTCGGCAGCGAACTGGCCGTCCTGCGAGGCGCCAGGGCCCGTGCCCATCTTGCGGCCTTCGGCGATGCCCTTGACGGACACTTCGGCCCGCTTGCGGCCGTTGCGGGCCGGGTTGATGGTCACGGTCGCGACGGCGTCGCGCGTGTCGCGCGGACCCATCGCGTCGTGGGACCAGAAGCCGTACTGGTGGTCGGTCATGCCGGGGTTGAGGCCGTGGGGGTTGGCGCCCGGCGGGTCCAGCGCGAGGTCGGGATGCCCTTCGGCATCCATGCGGGTGGCCAGCATCTCCTGTCCCTTGTACTGCAGGGACACGAGGTCGCCGGACGCCTTGGCGACGACGGCGGTGACGATGCCGTTGTCCAGGGTATAGGTCTGTTCGTCTTCGACCAGGGTGACCTGGCCGCGGTTGCAGGAACAACACAAACCTGCTGCCAGCAGGAATGCCGTAGCGATACGGATGATTTGCTTTCTCATGGGAACGCGGTTAATAATTCAAACTGCAAGTTACTCAATTTGGCTGAAAAAAGGAAATGCCGGCTAATGTTTCTTGAGCCAGTCGATCAGCGGGATCTGGGTCATGGTGGTGAGGCGGCCGTAGTCGTCCGGCTCGCGCAACTCCAGCTGCTGCGGGGCGCCGGCCCAGGCGTAGGCGGCAGCGGCATGCTGCACGGCCTGCCGGACCGCCGCGGGATCGGCGTCGCGGTCCATCGAAGGCTGGACGATGAGCACGCCGCGCGGCGCGGTCAGCGCGATCAGGTCTTCGAAGTCGTAGGGGAGCCGTTCCTCCGCGCCGGCGAACAGGCCCAGGCGCGGCAGCAGCCCGTGGAGGTGGCTGTAGCGCGTCATGCCGGACATCCCGTCCGCGCCCGTGTCGGTGCGCATCGGCGTGAAGCCGCAGACCGACACGACGTTGCGGATGCGCGGATCCAGCGCCGCGGCATACAGGCCGACGGTGCCGCCCAGCGCGAAGCCCATCAGGCTGATGCGCTCCGGATCCACCAGGGCGTCCGCGGCCAGCGCGGTGACGGCGTCCTGCACGTCCGCGACCATCCGTCCCATCCGGGACCACTGCGGCCAGCGGTCATAGAATGTCGCGGACTCGCCGCAGCGCGAGCCGAATCCGGTCTGGTCGAAGGCCAGCACGGCGAAGCCTTCCTTCACCAGCGCCGGGATGGGGTGCGTGTCGGTATGGTAGACCCACATGTATCCCAGCGGGAAATGGTAGCCGTGCAGCCAGATGACCACCGGCAGCCGGGTGCCTTCCGGCGTGTCCTTCGGATAATAGAGGTCGCCGCGGATCCCGTCCGGACCGAAGCTGATGCGCCGCGAGGCCATCCCTTCGTTGTCCGAGGCGAGCCAGCCGAATTCCGGAATCCCGCGCCCGATCACCCAGGCGGGTACGTCCGGCGCCAGCTGCCCGGGATTGTATTTCCCCTGCAGGCTCTCCATCGGTCCGGGAATCACGCGCGGACCGAACGAAAAGCCGCGCCCGGCTGCGGGCGGCACCGGAGCCGGCGCCTGTCCGAGCATCTCCTGCACGGCCTCCCGGACGGCGGGCTTGCGCCGCTCCCATTCGCGCGCGTTGCGCGCCAGGGGAGCGTCCGCCTTGTGTGCCGGATAGTCCGCGAGCCGGATGCTCCGTCCTTCCGCCCAGGCCTTCCAGTCCCAGCTGAACAGGGGATCGTAGTGCCACTTCCGGGCGGAACGCCCGAACTGGATGTCCAGGAAGTCCAGGCAGGCCTGCATGTCGTTGCCGCCATGGAACCCGGGCACGCGCAGCAGCGCGAGCCGGTCGGCGGCGCCGTAGCGTTCGTAGATGGGCAGGGAAGCGTCGTAGACGCGCTCCTGCGCCCAGCCGTTGGCCACTTCGTCGTTGAGGCCCCACTCCATCAGCACGGCGCGCGGGGCGATGAGGTCCAGCAGCAGGTTGGCGTCCACGGGCAGGCGGTCCTCCTTGCCGCAGAAGAAGCGCAGGTCGGGGATGAACCAGTCGGGGAACATGCGCGTGGTGCTCTCGATGCTCTCGCCGCCGCCGCGCTCGCCGGCGTAGCGCCAGGGCACGAACCCGCCCACGCCGGTGCTGCC
>JAEEGL016650925.1_pt1 | contig 33204 bp, 23 predicted proteins | sample 9134231 | NCBI WGS metagenome assembly JAEEGL01 (sample SAMN16246548, study PRJNA631951) | gut metagenome | biome: gut microbiome; feature: rumen; material: fiber-attached | host: Bos | place: Iran: Karaj | collected 2018-10 | reverse complement strand
AGGCTTGCCCGCTGCATCCACAAGCTTCCACTTGCGGGTAACGGACTTGGGGTTTACCGTAATGGTCTTCATGTAAATCCTCTAGTTAGATGATTCCGGGACAAAGGCGTCCCGAGAAATGCAGGCTAAATATAGAAGGTTTCGGCCCCGCCCACAAGGGTAAAAAAGTCGTTTTTTATAAAAATCCTTGAAATATAGGGCTTTCCAACTCTATCAATTATACCAATTGTATTAATTGATATATTATTTTGACCCCTATCTTAACGCCACGCCGACCTGGATTCCCACCGAAAAGCCCTATTTTCTCTCGGAAGCGGCCTTTCGCATAAAGGCCAGGGCCTTGGACCTGCGACGGGCGGTCTCCTGCAGGTTCACGGACTCGTCGTACTCGTCCACAATCTCGCGGCCGAGGATTTCCTCCAGCACGTCTTCCAAGCTCACGATACCCGCGATGGCGCCAAACTCGTCCACCACGCCCACCATATGGCCGCGCTGTTTCAAAAAGCGGAGCAACAACTTTTCCAGAGACACACTGTCCGGGATCAACTGGAGCGGCCGCATCAACTGACGGAGTTTCACGTCGCGCTTGCCTTCGGCCAGGCAGTTGTAGGCATCACGGCGAAGCACAATGCCAATCCATTCGTCCTTTTTCTTGCCATACAGGGGCACGCGAGAGAAGGGCCAGTTGCCACGCTCATCCAAAGTCTCGCCGATGGTCGTGTCGGCAGGGAGGCTAAACACCACATGCCTTGGCGTCATCACCTTACGGGCCGTTACAGATTTCAGGGCCAGAATGTTCTTGATGACAGCAGCCTGGTGCTTGTCAATCACTTCTTCGCGAAGACCGAGGCTCACCAGGCTGTTGATGTCTTCAATGCTCACCTCTTTCTTCTCTTCGTCTTCGTGAGTCCAGTGCTTGGTAAGGGTGAGGCAGAGCCAAATGATTCCGGTCCAGCTTAAAAGCTTGGTGATGTAATAGAACGGCACCGCCACAATGGGGGCCATCACCTTGGCCTGCTTTACACCCAAAGTCTTGGGAGTGATTTCGCCAAAGAGCAAAATGAGGATGGTAAGTGCGATGGGGAGCGCGAACTGCCCCGATTCAGGCAGACGGCGCACGGCCAAAGCCGTGGCCAAAGAAGCACCGATGGTGTTCGCAATAGTGTTCACCACCAGCACCGAGGCAATATAGCGGTCGATGTTCTCTTTTACGTGAGTCAGGTACTTGGCGGTAAAGGCCTTACGGCGCTGCAACGATTCCACCGTGCTTGGAGGCACGCTGTAGAACGACGCCTCCGTCACCGAACAGAAGGCAGAAAAGAACAGGCAGCAAAGAACTGTAACAATTATAGCGAGCATAAAAATTCGTTTTCCACGTCATCCCGGCCTTGAGCCGGAATCTAGTGTTTAAGGTTCATAATTCAACAAATCAGGTTCAACAGCAAAGAATTGGGTGCGTTCCGCCTCTTTCATAAAGTCCACAAGCATCTTGGAGCTAGGAACCGGTACCAAGAAGGATTTTCCTGCAGAAAGCTGTACCAGTTCCACGTCGGTAGATTCTCCAATCTCGGCGAGGGCCTTGGCCTCGGCAATGGCAACGTCCAGGCCACCCACCTTGTGGACCAGCCCCGCCTCCATGGCCTTCCAGCCTACAAAGACCCGGCCACCGCCGTATTCGCTGTCGATCTTCTTCTTGTCTACGCCGGTGGCCTCAGACACCACACCCACAAAACGATCATAGAATTCGTCCATGTAGTTCTGCAGGGCCTGCTTCTCCTCGTCGGTCCAGGGCCTTGTATAAGCCTCGGCGTCGGCGTGGTCATGAGTCTTGACCGTTTCCGCCTTCAGCCCAAGCTTTGAAAGCAAGCCAGAAGCATCCACCTTGCCACCGTAAATGCCGATGCTTCCTACAAAGGCGAAGGGTTCCGCCACAATCTTGTCGGCGCCACAGGCAATGTAGTAGGCTCCGGAGGCGCCCATGTTCCCGATGCTCGCCACGATAGGCAGCCCCTGCTTACGCAGGTTCTTGAGGGCGGCCCAAATCTTGTCGGAGGCGATGGCAGAGCCGCCCGGCGAAGAGATACGCACCACCAGGGCCGACACTCCCCCGCCCGCAAGGCGACGCAAGATTCCAGAAACTTCCTTTTCCATGGAGCCGTCAATAGAGCCGTCGATATTCAACAACCCAATGCGGGCTCGGTGCGACCAGCTCTCGTTAAATATCTTGCGGTCGGTAGGCTTCCAGGTGACATAGCCTGCGTAGGGGGCATCCAAATCGAAGAAGGTCTTCAGCGCATAAGACGGCACCAGGTCTATGTAGAGGATCGAATCGATGACGCCTGCCTGCAGCGCGGCCCTGGCGCTCACCACAGGAACCTTCGCCAGGGAATCCAGCGCAGACGCCGCCTGCTCCACCGGAACATGCTTGCGGAAGGCCATGCGGGTCGCCACGTAGGCGTTCATCATCTTCCAGAAGTCGCTGAAAAGTTCAAGCCGGTTTTCCCGGGCCTCCACCGACATGGAGTCCGCAATATAGGGCTCCACTGCCGACTTGTAGGCACCATGCCGCAAGAACTCCACCTTCACGCCCAGCTTGTCCAGCAGGCCCTTGTAGTACAGCGTGTTTCCGCCGACGCCACGCCAAGAAAAGTGGGCAGAGGGTTCCACCACAATCCGGTCCACCGAAGATGCCGCCAACAACACAGAGAGACGCACATCGTCCATGTAGGCAATGACCTTCGCCCCACGGGCCTTCAGCTTCATGACGCCCCGGTTAATCTCGTTAGAGATTCCCACGTTGCCCTTGTAACCCGAAAAGTCCAACATCACGATACCTGCCGAAGGGTCACGAAGCAGATGCTCGAACAGGGTACGCACCTTCATAATACCGATGGACTGTGGCCGTATAAAGGAGAGTGGCCCTTCCACTTCGGAAACTTCCATGTCCAGCGGCACACGGACAATCTGGGCGAACATAGAAGCATTGGGGTTGCGAGCTGCATGATAACCCCAAGTCACCCCCTTAGGCAGGTAATCGTCATAGAATTTCACCGCCAAATTATTGTACCCGCCGAAAGACATGGACATAGTGAGGGTGTATTCATCATCGTCGCCGTAGACAGGCATCTTGAAGCCGTAGCGGGTGCCGTACAGCTCCAATTCGAAAAGCAGACGGTGTTCTTCCCAGTCTTCCACATCGTAACTCACACTCAGGTTTCGACCAAGACGAAGGGTAGCACCCGCATTATGGACACGATCCATAGAGGCGGTTCCTGCATAAAGCAGATTCTCGCAGGAATAACCTAAAGACAAGAACCTGAAAGGCCGAAGCATCACGCCCTGGGTGTAGGACCATTCCGTACCTTCGAAGGCGGCACTGCGGAAAGCCGTCAGACGGCTACCCCAAAAAAAGTAGCGCCGAAGCAGGTCGGTAGAATAGGTCAAATGCCAACGGGATTCGTCTAGGCCCTGATCCGCATAGCGGTACTCAAAACTCGCTCCCAGGTGATCAAGATTTCCGCCAACGCGAAACCTAGAAATCTCGTCGTCGTACTGGTAGTCCAGCAAAGTTCCCCAAGAATCAAGAGCCCTAAGCCCAGCCGGGTTGCCAAAAAGCCCGTGATCCCCTTCCAGAGAGACAAAACCCGATTCGCCAGGCAGGTAGGCGAAAGCGGGTGCGAGCAGAAAAAGCATGCACCCGAGTAAATAGCGAAAAGAAACTTGCCGCATTCCTTACCGTCCTATAGTTTACGGGAATTCCGCCCTTAAATAAAGTTCCACCTTGTGGCCCGTCTCAAAGCCGAAAAGGTTTCCGCGATTCATCTCATAGGCCATGCCTATGCCAAAGGGGAACGGGAGCCAACCCACGTAGCGGGCGATATCGCCCCGCATCCGCAGTCCCCGGTAAAGATCGTCCATCTTCTGGTAATCCTTCGCCAGGTTATGGTTTTCAGACTCCTGAATACGCCACCGGAAGAGGAACACGTAGCCAACCTGCCAACCTGTCCGGGCATGCTTATTCCAAAAAGCATTCCAAACAAACGAAGCTTTTACACCAAGTTCGTCGCCGGGCTGGTAATTCTTGTCTTCAATAAAGGAGTAGTACTGCCCTGAAAGTCCAAGGACCATGTTCGGGCTAAAACGGTACACTCCCATAGGCTCGACTCCCAGGCGTTCAAAACGCTCCACACGGCTTCCGTCGCCGGGCTTAAAGCGCCAGCTTACGTTCAGGCCGAAATAGTCCAGCGGAAAAAACTTCATGCCCACGTAAGATTCGTTGAGGCCGTTCACCTGCAGATTCACCATCTCGTGAATCTGGTCGTGCAACATGGTCTGCCATTCGTAACTGACAAACCGGTACGACATGTCGGTATAAAAGCTTAGGCAGTTGCAGGGCGCCACTTCCACAGACCATTTCAGGTCGGCGCTATAGACATCATCCCGAAGTTCACCCACACCACCAACCGCGATGGCACTCTGGGGAGGCAACACCGGCTTAAGAGGCTCCGTCGCAAAAGCAGAAGCTGCCAGCGCAAACAACGAAAGTAGCGAAAGCGCCAAGCGCAGTGCGCCCGGCAAACGCAACTTAGTACTTGCCGTACTTGTAACCGTAACCATCCTGGTTACCATGCTCATACTTGTTGATAACAATAGAAGCATGGGCATTGGGATTGCCCTTGAGAATTTGACTCATACCGTCTTGGATGGCCTCGATGGAATGCTTATTGTACTCGATAACCATCACAATCTGGGCTGCCACACGACAGGCAAGGGCAGCATCTGTCACAAGCATGATAGGCGGAGTATCGATGATAATCAAGTCATACTGCTGCTTGAACTGGTCAATCAGTTCTACATAATGCTTAGACCCCAACAATTCAGCCGGGTTCGCCGGTACATTTCCGCAAGGCAACACAAACAGGTTTTCCACTTCGGTAGAGAATATCACCTTATCGACTTCTACCTCACGAAGCAACACCTGAGAGAATCCGTTGCCGCGCTTGATGCCAAATTCCTTATGCAGACGGCCCTTACGCAGGTCCGCATCTATAAGCAGAACTTTCTTGCCAAGGCCTGCATAAAGGGCAGCCAGGTTCACCGAAATAAAGCTCTTACCCACCCCCGGAATAAGACCGCTCACGCCAATTACCGGCTGGTCCGATTCCATCATGGAGAATTCCAGAGAGGAACGAAGGGCGCGCAAGCTTTCCACGGCCACATCATCAGGTTCAACAACCGCCAGCGGACGTGTGCCCTTTGTACCCTTGGGGTTGCCCTTAGGCACCTTGGCATAGACGGTAAAGCCTGTTTCCTTCTCAATAAAGGTTGCGCTCTTGACGCCGCCGCTAAGCTTGTCCTTGAGCGAGACAAGGGCAGCACCAAGCAAAAAGCCCAGCAAAAGGAAAATGGCAACAATCACCTTCTTCTTGGGCTTTGCAGGCCTCGTAGTCTGTTCGGCAAAATCCACTATACGTACAGAACCAACCTCACCAGCAGACACCAGGCGAAGCTGCTGCACGCTGTTCAGCATGTTGGTATACAGGACCTTGTTCAACTCCACTTCACTGGTCAGCTTCAGCACTTCTTGCTGCGTTTCCGGCAAGTCCTTCACATCCCTCGACGTTGCGACCAGTTCGCGCCGTATCGCGCGCTCCTGGTCTTCAAGAGTCTTAACCGTGGGGTGCTCCGCATGGAACAAGCGGATCGCCTCTTGCTTTTTCTGCTGGATTTCCAGGATTTTCTGTTCCAGCTGCATCCTCTTCTGGAGCACTATCTGGGTTTCGGCAGCCACGTCCACAGAACCCACCCTATTCTGGTAGGCATTCATGTTCATCAGGGAAGAATCCAACCTGGCCTTCAAGTCCGGCAGCTGCTTTTCCAGGAACTCCAACGTCTGTTGGGCCTCGGCATTACGCTCCTCCACATTCTGCCGCAAATAAGAGGTTGCCACCTCGTTCAGCACGTCCACAGCACGGTCCGGATAAACATCCTGATACGAAAACTCCAGAATTCCAGTACGCTTGCCCTTTTCCTTTACATCAAAAGCCTTGCGGAACGCCTCAACAGCATCCAGATACCTCATCTTGCCAACATCGAAACGCTGGCCCTTCTTGGCCTCCATGTGGTATATGCCAAAAGTTGCAGTGTCACCAGCATACGGGAAACGGTAAGTCTGGCCCACCACACCAGCCAGCACCTTCTGCTTGTTGTGATCCATCAACACAAAATTCACCGAATCCAGCGCACGGGCCACCCACGGTTTTTCCCTATCTTCAAAAGGAACCCGTTCCCAGGGCACTTCGAAATTCATCAACTCCATGCGGCCTTCACGGTGGAAAAGCCGATCCCACTTTCCCTTGGGGATGGCGTAATACTGTAACCGCTTTTCCTCTATGGTGGAACCAAGGACCTTACGACTCTTGATCAGCTCAATTTCTGTTTCCGAGGGGCTTGTCGTCGTGAAAAGCGCGGCCATATCCCCCATCATGGAGGCGCCCTTGCCGTTCTTGGTCTCAATCTGGAGCAGGGCATCTACCTGATACACGGGTCTTATCCACATTGCAACGAACACGCCAATAGCCGCCATAAAAAGAATGCACGGCAGCATGATATACCAATTTCTGAGCAAATTTTGCGCCTGTTCGAAATAATCTCTTTCTTCTGTCTTTTTGGTAGCCATAATAAATCCTGTTGTGCTCTAAAAATAAAAAAAAGGAACTTTTTTAGGGGTTCCAACTTGCGATTCGTACAAAGAAACGAGCCTCAAAAGTGGTTTGTGGGCAAACGGGCCTCCAGATACTATATTTTACAGAAAGAGGAACACCTATGAGAAAGAATGTGGCAGTCATTTTCGCCGGTGGAGCGGGCGTACGAATGAACACGGTATCACGCCCAAAGCAGTTTCTGGAATTGAATGGAAAACCGATAATCATCTACACCCTAGAACTATTCGACAACCACCCTCAAATAGACGGGATTGTCATAGCATGTATCGACTCTTGGATTCCCTTTTTGAAAAAGCAAATAAAGAAATTTGAGATAAGCAAGATCATCGATGTTGTCCCTGGTGGTGCAACTGGTCAAGAATCCATATACAACGGACTAAAAGCGGCCCAAAAATTTGATTCCGATTGCAACGTACTGATTCATGACGGTGTCCGCCCCTTGATCAAGGAACAAACTATCGCTGACTGCATCTCTACAACAAACGAAAAAGGCAACTGCGTGACCTGCGTCCCGGCAACAGAAACCTTTATTGTCCGGCAGGCTGACAATTCCCTTGAAATTCCCGAAAGGGAGGATTCCCTAATAGCCAGGGCACCTCAGTGCTTTATCCTCAAAGACATTCTAGAAGCTCACGAAAAGGCTCGTTCCGAAGGAAAGAACAATTTCATCGATTCGTGTACAATGATGAGCCATTACGGACACCAGATTCACACCATCATCGGACCCATGGAGAACATCAAAATCACCACGCCGACCGATTTCTTTATTTTCAGGGCAATGGTCGAAGTACACGAGAATCAACAGATCTTTGGTTTTTAAGTCATGAATAGCATTGTTCAAGAAGACGTAAACGCTTTCGTGAAGAATTTCAAGGACGTTTTCCCACTTAACGGGGACTCGTTTCTGACAACAGGGGCATCGGGCCTTATCGGGTCGACTCTCATCCACTGCCTTCTCGCCCTTGACAAGTCTATTACAATTACAGCTCCCGTAAGAAACCTTGAAAAGGCAAAGCAGCTATTCGACGAATCTGAACTCAAAAACATCAAATTCATCGAATGCGACTTTATCCATTTTGATTACAGCAACCTGGGCTCCATCCATTATATCTTCCATTGCGCCGCCCCTACCGCCAGCAAGTTTTTCGTTGAGCACCCGGTGGAAACTTTCAGCACCATTATGGACGGTACAAAGAAAATGTTGGAAGTTGCAAGGGATCTTTCTGTGAAAGGGATGGTCTACCTTTCCTCGCTAGAAGTATACGGTGAAATCCACGACGACACCAACGCCGTTACCGAAGAAGTCCAAGGATATCTAGACCCCATGGCAGTGCGTAGCAGTTACCCCATGGCCAAACGGGCCTCGGAAAATTTATGTTGTCTCTACGCCTCTGAATACGGAGTCCCCGTAAAGATTGCCCGATTGACACAGACAACAGGCGCAGGCATCGCCAAAGACGACAACCGCATCATCGCCCAATTTGCAAAACTGGCCTCACAAGGCAAGGATATCGTCTTGAACACCACCGGAGAATCGGCCAGACCTTATTGCTACACAACCGACACCATTTCGGCCCTTCTCTTTATCCTTTTCAAGGGCGTTCAAGGGGAGTGTTACAATGTCGCCAATGAATCCACGTATATTTCTGCGAGGGGCTTGGCGGAATTCATCAAGGAACACATAAACAACAATATTCAAATCAAGTTCAACCTAGACAACAGCCTAGGATACGCCCCTCCAACAAAGCAAAAGCTGTCTGCGCAAAAGCTGTCCCTTCTGGGATGGCAACCGCAATACGATCTAAAGTCCATATTTGATCAGCTGATCAAGTATATTCGCGCCCAATGAGATTCTGGATTTTCGCGTTCTTTGCCACATGCATATTGCAATCTCTCTGCGCCTGCGTATGGAGCTCAACAGAAAGCGATTCAGACTACCTGCCTTTTGACGATTCCGAATTCCCCTATGCGGGCTTGCCAAGAGTCGTTATAGAAACAGAGAATTTTTCACAAATTCGCGATCAAAGCACGGAACATCCCGCCAAGTTACAGATTTTTGCTGATAGCGTCCCTTTAAGCAGCATCATGGAATTATCCATCAAGGGAAGGGGAAATTCCAGCTTTACTGGGATGCCCAAAGCCAGCTATAAAATCAAGTTTGCCCAAAAACAGGGCTTTTACGGCATGCCCAAAGACCGGGACTGGGTATTACTGGCCAACTCGTCAGACAGGACCTTCCTAAACAACTTTATCACGTACAAATTATCATCCCGACTAAGCAAGGGTTATTCACCCAAAGCAAAATATGTTGAACTATATTTGAACCGCCAGTACCAAGGAATATACCTCCTGGCCGAATCCATCAAAGTCAGCGAAGAACGGGTCAACATCCAGGAATGCGAATTGTGCTTCTTGGTTGAAAAAGGAAAATACTTTAACGACGACGATGTTTTCATAAAAACCAACAACAATCATCTATTTTTCATCAAGTCAAAAAACAAGAATTCACCACAGGCTAGGGAGTCGCTAAAAAAACATCTTGACTCCCTAGAGAGCAAATTCAGTCATAAACAACTTGACGATATAGACCAGTGGATTAGCCTTGACGACTACATCACCTATTACTGGATTCAGGAATTCTCAAAAAATCTAGATGGTAATTTTTACAAGAGCATCTACTTCACCTACGAAAAAGGAGGCCCTATCAAATTTGGGCCCGTGTGGGATTTCGACCTGGCCTACGGAAACACTTCAGAGAGCCAGGTACAAAAGTACTCCGGCTGGTATGTCAAGGATTCCCCCTGGAACCGGGAGTTACTGTCCCAGAAGCAAGTTATAGACAGATCCGTAGACTTTTGGCATAGGAACCTCCCCTATTTTGAAGCCCTCGTCGATACCATCGATAAGTATTCCGCGCAAATTAGACGGGCAACAGACAACGAATTTAAACGCTGGCCCACCCTAAGCAACACGGAAAACTGGATGTACAACAAAAAATACGACAGCTACGACGATGCCGTCGAAGATCTAAAACAATGGATAAAGTCCCGAATTACGTGGATTAACGAGAATCTGGGAAAATAAACTTTTTTATATTATGGGGAAGGTGATTTAGAAAATGAAGGCTTTCCTAGGACACATTGTATATTTCTTGACCGGGCTGGCGGCCATTTTCGTACGTCCGAATCTGCTTTCCTGGTTCAGGAGGCAATACGAAAAAATCTACGGATATTGGGCTTCCCATTTTTTCAAGCAGGCCGGCAAGCAATGGCTAATCAGCCCTTTTGCTGACCTACGGGGAGCAAAATACATTTCCATGGGCGATGACATCATTTTCGGAAAGCTCTGCTTCTTGACTGCTTGGGATTCCTTTTCAGCCAAAGATGGCCCCCAGGCGTTCACGCCGTCCATAACCATAGGAAACAACTGTCACTTCGGGGCATTCAACCACATTTCGGCGACAAACCGGATAGAAATCGGGGACGGCTTTTTGTCAGGGAAGAACGTCACCATCGTCGACAATTCCCACGGGAAACCAGGCGAACAGACTGACGTTTCGCCCAACAAGCGCGAGATTTATTCAAAGGGCCCCGTCATCATCGGGAAAAACGTCTGGGTCGGCGACAAGGCTACAATTCTACCAAACGTGAACATTGGTGATGGAGCCATCATCGGGGCTAATTCTGTTGTCACACAAGATATTCCCCCCAACGCCATCTGGGTCGGAAACCCTGGACGTCTGATAAAGCGAGATTAAAATGAAAGTCAAAGCCCGCATCATTGCCTTTTACCTCCCGCAATTCCACCCGTTCAAAGAAAATGACGAATGGTGGGGCAAGGGTTTTACCGAATGGACAAACGTAGGTAAGGCCAAGCCCCTATTCCGCGGCCATTACCAGCCACGTGTCCCCGCCGATTTGGGGTATTACGATCTAAGACTTCCCATTGTTCGGGAACAGCAGGCTGAACTGGCAAGAAACGCAGGCATTGAAGGTTTCTGCTATTGGCATTACTGGTTTGGCAACGGAAAGACTCTGCTGGCCAACATATTTGACGAGGTCGTCAAATCCGGCAAGCCAGACTTTCCATTCTGTCTTGGATGGGCCAACCACGACTGGAGCCGTCGCACATGGAATAGCGACGCTGCCATGCAAAAAGATCTTGAACTCATGAAACAGGAATATCCTGGCGAGCAAGATCATATCAACCACTTTTTTACGTTATTGCCCGCCTTCAAGGACAAGCGCTACATCAGAGTTGACGGGAAGCCTCTGTTTGCCATATACGACGCAGAAGCGTTCCCCGACGTCCAAGGATTCATGAAGCTTTGGACAAGGCTTGCCCAAGAAAACGGCCTGGAAGGTTTTCACTTTATAGCGCAGACCCATGGCTGGGCCAGTCGCTACGAGAAAGTTCTGAACATGGGCTTTGACGCCTTGACTCTCGAGAACTTCTGGCTTGCCCAAAGCAAGGTTCGCGGTGGCTACATCCCGCAGATGCTGCTCCACAAGTTCCGCAAGTATTTCCCGAACCTCGCGCCCCTGGACAAGTACAGTTACAAAAAGATTCTCAAGCATTGGTTTACGGAATACGACAAGATGGAAAACGGCTACCCGACAATCATCCCCAACTGGGACCGTTCTCCTAGAGGCGGAAGACGAGCCGTCATCTACACCGGATCTACGCCAGAGCTGTTCAAGAAGCACGTCGAGGAAGCCCTTGACCTTGTCAAAGACAAGCAGCCAGAACACAGAATCATATTCCTGAAATCCTGGAACGAATGGGCCGAAGGTAACTACATGGAACCCGACCTGAAGTTCGGACACGGTTACCTTAACGCACTTCGGGATGCCATTGTCGAGAAGTGAGCTTTTCAATGCTAGATGACAACCAGCTAAAAGCACTTCACCAGCGGCTTCTCGTCATTATGGACGAAATCCATAGTATTTGCGTTCAGAACGGCATTCACTACACACTCATCGGTGGTTCCCTGATAGGCGCACTAAGGCACAAGGGATTCATCCCTTGGGATGACGACATGGACATAGGCATGCTATATGCGGACTATGTACGTTTTGAAAAAATCGTGTCGAACATGAAACACGAATGGTTGGAATTTTCATCGGCACAAACCGATCCGAACTGTTTCAACCCCTTCATTAAGGCCCATGACACGAGAACCACTTTGATAGAAGGCTTTGAACCCGAAGCCAGCGGCGTCTTTATCGACATTTTCCCTTTTTCATATGCAGGAAACACAAAGGAAACCGCCTTGCGCGAATTTCGGAAACACCGTCTTTTGCAAGCCCTCTTGAGAAGAAAAAAATACCGTTTCAAAACCGGGAAGGTCAAGGAACTGGCGCTAAATACCGTTGCAAATTTTATTCCCAGACAGAGCCTAATAAAAAAGATCAACCTTCAGTACGAGTCACTGAACCAAGGCAAGACCGCTTTTATATCGGACATGGACGGCAAGGAACGGGGTATCGTCGAATCCCATTATTTTGACGATTATACAGAAGCCCCATTTGAAGATCGTCATTACATGGTCATCAAGGAAGCGGACCAATATTTGAGGGCGAATTTTGGGGATTACATGCAATTACCTCCCAAAGAGGCCCAAACAAGTTCCCATATAGAATTTATGGACCTCAACACTCCCGCTAAGAATTATCAGAAAAAAGGCTAAATCCACATGAAGATTTTCGAAATAGGGACCGGATACACCTCTATTCCTGCGCAAATGGGCGCAGCTACAGAAATTGTCGTCGAAGAGCTTACCCGAGCCTTTAAAAAAGCGAATGAAGACGTCACCATCGTAGACATTAAAGACAAGAATCGCCCCCAAACAGACCTTCCGATTGCAGAAGCGTACATGCCAGGGCTTTTCTCGACAAAATCAGTTGTGACACTAGGCATAGTCCACAAACTCAAGCGCGTTCTTTACAGCATCTCTCTGACCTTTAAATTACACAAGCTTATTAATGAGACACCAGCCAACGAAAAGATTGTACTGCATTTCCACAATCAGTACAACATGTTCTTCTTTGAAAAGTTGACTAGCAAAAAAATCCGTGAACGGGTATCTATCGGATACACCGTCCACAGTTATATCTGGTTTGGCCAATGGGAAAACATAAAAGGCATCGTAAAAAAGAAATATTTCCAAGAAATTTACTGCTGCCAGCACGCTGAAAAAGTATTCGTATTGAATTCTATTGTCGAAAAGATGATGGCAGACAATCTAAAGGTTCCACAATCTCGAATAACAAAAATCATCAACGGAGTGAACACCTCCGTTTACAACGAATCTTCTGTTGACGTCCAGATTCAAGACGCCATCAAAGAAAAATTCAATCTAAACGGCAAAGATGTAATCCTTCAGGTAGGGTCTGTTTGCGACCGCAAGAATCAACTTGATTCTATCAAAAGCCTAACCCCTTTGATGAAACAGAATAAAAATGTCGTTTTCGCCTATGCCGGCGGCATTATTGACGCAGAATACCAAAACGCCATCTGCGACTACGCACGACAAGAAAAGCTAGAAGGCCAAATCATTTACCTTGGCGAAGTATCGCCTGGCAAGGAACTGAACGCCATTTATGCTCTTTCCAAAATCGGCATTGTCAATTCCAAATCCGAAGCGTTTGCACTCGTCATAGCAGAAGCACTTTCTGTACCCAGGCCTGTCTTTATTGGAGCTACTCTCCTAGACAATCTGGAACTATGGAACCAATACGAAGGTGAAGGAATTATCAGAATAACAGAACACTTTACCGAAGAAGTGAGCAAACTTATCAACGATGGCGAATACTACAAAGCCATGCAAGAGAAAGGACGCAGCTTAATCGTCAATCGCTACAGCTGGGAAATTGCGGCACAGCAGTACCTAGAATCTTTCAAGGCTCTATAGTCTACTTTACGACCTGTCCATCAATCCACTCTATCCGGCGCAAAATCCACGCCTTCAGCGAATCTGCGGCCTCGGCATGAGAGCCGTATTTTTCAACATATATTTCATTATCTGTATTAGACAGCACTGGCCACCTTTTAAATTCATTTTTCGACACAAGGTCAAGCCGACGGGCCACCGCATCAATCGTGTCTATTATGGCCGCAAAATTGGCCTTATTCTCTACCCAATATTTATTCGCCTCTCGAAGCAATCTCGGATTTGACAGTACCTGTTTGAACCAGTCTCCACCACGAACATACCAGCCCGATGTCGCTCTTAGATAATCCTTATCCCAATTACCAAAAGCAGCGTCAAAATCCCATACAGGCCCCATATGGAGCGGCTGGTCCATATATCCATAAATGAATATACTTCTTATAAAGGGGGCATCAAAATTCTTGGACAGTTCCTGAATCCAGTAAAAACTGAAGAAATCCTCAAGATCCATTCTTTCTTCGATATCGTCAAATTCGCCTTTCTTGAGATATTTTTCAAACAACTCCATTTTGTTTTTCAAAGAATCTTGCTTTGACTGGCTTGGATTTTTGGGATACTTGATTTTAAAGATGTGATTCCAGGAACTAGTCACATATGTTTCGCCAGACTTGGGCCGGGTCGTTTTTTCTAACAAGTAAGACCCTTCATTTTTCGGAAGATTCAGTCTATTGCTATTCACCTTGATGTGTTCAACCACCAAGTACGCCCCTAAATACCGTCGATTCAGATACACTTCTGCATATTTTGCGCGAGGCGTATAAAGCGTACGCAACGAAGAAGACAAAGCAAACGCTATGTAGTTTCTCATCATCGTCTTATCAGAACTATTTGAAACAAGATCCCACTCGCTATCTTCAGGCATATCCAGCAGAGGATATTTTTCATCGAAGGTCAGCTTCAAACTGTACTTGGGCATACCCTTGAAAGACGCATTACCACGCCCGCGAACACTACCGTTCAACACTGCCGAAACAGGAGCTGTCTTATCGTATACCTGTATTCTAGCCGGGATATCCGTTTCCGTATCCCGGATATCGTCAAAATCATCGGTTTCGATTACAATCCTTTGGACATTCGCATAAGGGTATTCCGAATCATCCAAAGGAAGAGCGGAATCATGGCTTGCACCGGTGTCCCAGACACAGCCAGACAAAAAAATGATTATTATGCACAGAACAGGAATCTTCATCATCCCTCTTCCGACTCATCGATAATCCTCAAAAACTAGATAATACGGATGCATGCAGGATTCATCTGACAAGGTCCAGTAAGAGCACTTGATATACCAGGATCTACCAAAATAGATGAATATAAGCAATGTCAACAAATACAGCAATTTGGCCTTTTTAACATTCTGTAAAACTTCCTTAGAAAAGCACCATGTAAACACAATGCTGCCGAACATAATCATCGGAAGGACCATGCGGTGAACCATTGGAATTGTAGCCAAGAAATTGTACAAGACGATCCCTATAAGAAAAATTTTCGAGAACGGGTGATTCAGCATTTCCCTCTTTATAAAGGCAAAGGTGATGAGCCCAAGCACAGACGGACGTAACGCAATCGTAATTGCACTCAGGTCATTCTGATCATCGCCAATAAGGTATCCGTCAATTCTTTGAAGGACCGACAAATTCAAAGAAGAAATTGAAGACAAGAAATCAAGCACATCATATTTTTCAACAATAAAGCCAACCAGGGCACTCACGATAATCAATATTACATACACTTTTCTTTTTTCAATTTTTATCATCAAGGCAAGGAAATAAATCAAGCCATAAATTAAACCCGTCGCATGGAAGCCAAAGGCGACAACTGATGCTAAGAAAAATAAAAGTGCCTTTTTGACTTTTGAAATATCGTTTTCAATGCAGTATACCAGCGCAAGAATCAGGGGAACCAGTGCAAACACCTGACGCAACCCAACAAAATACAGAATAAGACTATTAAGATTGACAAACATTAATATTGACAGCGGCGCATTATAAGAATACTTCTTGAATATTATGTACAGGGGGAACACGGAAATAAAGGTATTTATCACCATCACCACCATAAACGAAGGCGACAAGAGCTTTATAATGTTCCTATATCCAACGAACAAGAATTCCAATGCTCGGTCATCCCATTCACTATAATAGTCCCGCATTCCCGTCAAATATCTCACGTAATTCCACGTGTCAGCGCCCACTACGGGGGCTCGGAAAGCAAAGAAGACAAACGTTACCACGAAGGCCACATGCATGGCCAAAGTACTTCCATTTTTCCAATAATGAAGCGTACATACTAGCAAAATCAGATAAAACACAATATAAGGCATATCTGTATACATCGTGTTACCTCTTCTGACCTGCTATGCTTCTATATGCATTCAACAATTCACTTTTTATATTCTCGGGGTTATGTCGCTGTTTAACTTTCTCATTCGACACTTTTATATTTTGCGATGATTCGTAAATCCGCATAATTGCACTGGCCATTCGCCAGGGATCATTGGCGGGGACCAATACGGAATTTTCGTATCCTTCGAGCAATGTAGATATTCCTCCTACATTGGTCGATACCACGGGAACACCCAAAACCTGGGCCTCACATATCGAATTCGGACTGTTTTCAATATAGGCCGTATGGACATAACATGTAGACTCCGTCAACAAATCTATCAGGGCTTCTGCGCCCATAAAGCCAGCCAGCTTCACATTGTTTTGTTCAAAGGTTGCCTTCTCTTTATTTTCCACATATTTCTTTATATGACGGGGCATATTTCCAGCAACGACCCACTCAAAATCGCAATCCATCTCTTTTAGGATTCTGGCCGTTTTCAACATCATTTCGGGGCCCTTCCAAAAACTGGAGATTCCCGTGGAGACCAGCCTCATTTTCTTGCTGGGTTTCCATACCTTATCTGTCGACAAGAAGATGGGGCGAAGAGCTTCTTCGACATGGAAATACTTGCAACCCTTATGCAAAATCTGCGACAGGGACCAATCCCAATCGGTGCGGCCCATATAATATTCAACCACCCCCCAGACCTGTCGCTCTATGGATTCTCTAGATTTCGTCTTGCAGTAGTCGCAGAAAAACCTGAACATTTTCTTAATATTCGGGAAGGTATACAGCAGCTGCGAACTCAGGCTATAATTAGGGGGGAAAAGGGCATTGTTGTAAGGAACCATGCTACCCTGGATATGGACTACCGTAGGAACTTTCGTACACTTGGCAACCAAACCGAAGGGCCACTCCGTACCGAACACCTGAATCAAATCCGGCTTGTAGCATTCTACGACAGAAGGCATTTTTTCCAGCAGCCCTTTCATCATGGGCTTCCAAGAAAAACGGCCAATAAAACGGTCTAAGATGGACTGCCGTGTAGAAATCGGCACATAGGTGACATTCCCGTTTTTCTTGACCTCCAAAGAACCTGTCTTGTCTTCAAAGGCGACAATCAGCTCAATATCTTCAGATGCTAGTATTTTTTCTAGCGAATCTTGCCAGCCTGCAATAACCAAGGAACTATTCCGATATCCGCTTGGCTCTGTCACCTCAAACCAAAGTACTCTCATAGGTTCAAAAAATATAACAAAAAAAGCCGACACCCCGTTTTAAGCAGGCTTATTTCCCCAATATCCAAAGAGCCCTTTTCTCACAAAAAGAAATTAGGGGGTAATTAAGCAAAATAATGGCGATTGTTGAGATAATAGAAACATAGCCACCATAGCAAACCCCAAACACTTTGAGTATTCGGAAAAGAACTTCATACAAGATCATGTGAGAACCCAGAAGGGCCAAGGTGCCTGTAGAATAAAGGCGAACAAAAAAACGGGCTTTCAATTTTGCCGTCCATACAAATAAACTTAAAGAAGCGATAACCGCATTGATGTAAAACAAGAAACAGTTAAGACCGTAGTTGGAGGCGCTCATGTCTATGCGGCCATTCACTAGCGAAACGGCCCCCGAAATAGCCAACATCACAACAGCCGGAACTATCGGAATTTTAGAAAAATCAATATTCCTTTTTTTTAGAAAAATACCAAAACAAAAAAACACCATCGCAACCAAAGTGTTATATAGGTATGTATCCTTAAATAGGTAGCCACCACCCAAATAATCGTCTATTACAACATAGATCAAGCATAACACGCCGACAGCCCAATAGTATTTTCCAAAAACTTTAAATAACCCAATATCCCCCATGAAGAGGCGGCAACCCATCAAGGCGAACAGAAACCATTGGCCGGTAAATAGACTTGCGTGTCCGGTATGATTGCACCAATAATTATTGAAATCTACTAGTTTCCCTAAACAAACCGTCCCAACATGCTGATACTCAATTACTGCCAATTCGGCTAATTTAATTAGTGAAAAAAACAAGACCGGTAACAAAAAAGCCCTCAGCGTATTCCACCACGCATGGGGCTTATACAAAAACCCCGAGATAATAAAAAATGCCGGCATGTGAAAACAATATATGAACTGGGCAACAATTCCCCTCGCATCATCCCCTTGCATTCCCGTATGGCAAAGAATCATCAGGGCTATACAAATAAATTTAGACCAATCTACCCAACTGTAACGCACTTTGACTTCGGGCATTTCGTCACCCCTTTTTGCGCGCAAACAGGAAACCTAATTTTTTCTTAAGCATTGATTGCATCAAGGTTCTTTCTTCTTGACTTAACCCAATCAAGTAAACCACAGGAACTAAAATTACAAAAAATGCCAACGAAGAAGCAATCAGCCTAACCCAAGGAGATTCAACCTTGCAAGCAATAAACATTGGCAAAGGAAGGACCAGGGCGGTCACCAGGTACACAACGCCCCACACTTGCAACATGTATTTCCCTAGCGGAAGTCCGTACAGTTTCCGTACATAACAGGGCCTAGCTATAGAACAAACAACATTCAACCCCGCTTTCAACGCAAGGGCAGTCCAAGCCGGACACCCCATCTTCAGCATAACATAGGCCAACGGTATATTCAGAACCTTGATGCAGGACATCAATATCTGATGAGTCCTCAAGTTACCCGTTGCATGCACGCCAATCCAAAGAGGAGCGCTATAGGCGTCAATCAGAGCATACGCCACAACCAAAATAACGAAGGTGGAGGTCCCTTCCGGAGGATTCTTCAGCCATACGCGTAGGACCAAGTCAATATTCAACAGGATAGGCATAGACGCCATCAGCAGCAGGTAATAAGAAATCTTGCTCGTCGAAAAAATCAACTTGATAAAATAGTTTCTATCTCCGGCAGCATAGGATTTGATAATCTGAGGATTATACGACTGCGTAAAGCTGCTCAAGAAGCTGGTCAAATGCCCACTGACCTGGTTCGCAATACCCATGGCGGCATTGGCCACCACACCAAAGAAAACGTTGAAAAAGAACAATATGGACTGGTTTACAGAAACATCCACCCCATTGACGATAATGCTCCAGCCAGAATACTTCAACATTCCCTTTATCAATCCGCCGTCCCACACAAACCTGTAGCGGCACTCTTCGAACTGGCGAATACAATGGACCACGTACCAAACCAACAGGATTACCGCTATGCCAAGGGTCAGTATAGAATACAAAACAAGCTTGTCCATAGCAAAATAAACCAGCATATAGACAATACCTAATTTCATCAGCACTTCAATAATGCTTGTATAGGCGAAAAAGCCCATCCGTTCGTGAACAATAATTGCCGAATTGTAGGGTGTCTTGATAATGTTCAGACAAAAGCAAGCCATGGACAGGTGGAATGCGATATTCGCCGCCCCCATACGGCCCTCCGGAACAACCAGCTTATGATTCAGAAACCATATACCGGCAATTTCACACAAGACAAAAACTATTACGGCCAGGATCACATGGGCGTTCAGGGCCATGGCAAAAGTCTTTTTCAGCTGATCCCCATTGCCCCTGCCAAGTTCATACGCAAAAAAGCGATAGGTCGCATTGTTCAAGGCCGTCTGCAAGAACGAAAACAAAACAACGACACTACCCACAAGGTTGTAGATACCATAATCTTCAACCCCCAAGGTACTCAGCACAACTCTAGAAGTAAACAATCCAACAAACAGAATCAACGCCATTCTAAAAAACAGAAAAAGCGTGTTCTTTGCTATTCGCTTGGATTTGTCTTGGCTAGTTTCCATTCTTTATCTTTTTTATTTCTTCAATGGATAGGCGTTGATCCAGGTCAACAAAATAATGAAAATGCTGAGAAACCCTTTTCTCCTCAGGAGGTGGAGTCATGTAGTCGCCGTAACACTGTTTCAAGAATGCATCATAATTCTTTGGAACCCGAATGCGCATACTTTCGTAGGGGACTTCTATGCACTCATCAAACCAAGCGGCATCAAATTTTGACCGAGAATAACTATCCCTCGATCTGTAATACATCCTATAGGGCCCCCGTTTGCTCTTAATCTGTTCTTCAAGATTTCGCAACAACTTCCTGTTAACGATCAATCCAAAATATACAGACTTCAAAAAGCTCTTCAAGCCCTTCAAAGACAGCAAGTCCTTCAAGCAGAACTTTCTTAAGGAATGGATATACCTTTCAAAGGACGAAAAATACCTATTGCGCAGCCTGACGCATTCTTCATCATTTTCTTCGACGTAGTCCAACGGAAAGACATCAATGAAAACGCCCAAAACAAACGGAAGATTTTCTACTTCCCAAATAGTGGTTTGAGCATCGCAGAACTTGGCAAAAGGCAGATAATATCCTTTATCGTCCAAATCAACGATTTCGTAGCCCGTGCCAGCCATCGACCCTTTCAACCGCAAAAACTTTTCATAGTTTTCGCGAGTCATAAAGACATCAATATCATCGTCCCACGGAATCAACCCCTTATGTCGAATCGCTCCAAGAACAGTTCCATAAGCACCAATATACTCAATACCATTCTGGTCGCATACCTTGATAAATTCCGACAGCGTTTTAATAAGGAGTTCCTTGTATCGATTCTTTGAAAAATTCTTTTGACACTTGGACATGCCCCATTCATAGACGACGTCTATTTTCGGGGTTTCAACGCCATGCTTTTTCGCCAAATCTACAATAAAGCGCAGGCCGAACGGGAAATCTTCGGTAAAATAGCGGCTTTCAAAATCTGGAATCCAGCCGTTTTCTGCTTCTATCATAGGAGCTTTGATTGTCTCAAAAGCCTTGATAGAACTTAACTTCGCCGCAAGGGATTTTGCATCTGTTGATTCGTAGTATTCCAAAAGCGGCGGGACTGCCTTCTGGTTCATGGGAAGTTTTTCCAACAAACGCATAAATTCGGCATCCATATCTATTAACCATTGCGCCGCATCTTCCGTCCATTCCTTATAAAAAAGAATGCAATGGTCATAAGGCTCTCCATCCCAATTGCGCCACATGCTATAAAGACGGCCAGTATGCAAAATCGGGTTGCTGTTTGTAAGGCAAGCCTCGTAAAAGCTCTGCAGCAGGTTAACCGGAGTATTGAAGGAAGCCTCGACAAAGGATCTGAAGGACTCTTTATCCTCCACATTTTCGACAGCAATATTCAATGACGACTTATAGCCGAGTAAATTCGCATTTCTACCATATTCCACAACGCGCGCAATAAACGGGACACGCTGGAAACCGAACAGTTTAGATTTCTCTCCAAGGACTTCATGCGCAAAGAAGAAAAAACCGGTGCTACTCACAATTGAGCCAACCACGGCCTTTTCAGAAATATACGGTTTGATTTGTTCCAGCGTCTGCTTTATCAGGAATCCCGGCAAGCAGAGTATAACCACATCCGCATCAGGAATGACCTCTTGCGGATTAGAGGAAATCCTGCCCAAGTGGCCCTCAAAAACTTTTCCATTTGCGTCCTTTACTAAAATCTCACGATTCCATTTTTCAGGATGGCTTGTCAACAGGTCTACAGAAAGATTTTCTTGAGAAGAAAGAAAACCTATGCAAACATGACCTAAGGAACCCCCTCCACAAATGGTTATCTTTTTCACTTGTCTAGTTCCTTAAAGGCATTGAGAAGTCTTGCATTGTCTTCGTGGCTACGGACAGCGATTCGCATGTACTGTTTGCCGTCAAATCCCTTCTTGTCGCTACAATCGCGCATCAGAATGTTGTACTTCTTGAGCATCGTGAGTACAAGTTCATTCGCTTTCTTGGGCGGAAGAATTTCGCACAAGAAATAGTTTGCTTCCGACGGCATCACCCTCAGGAATTTAATCTTGCGCAGTTCGTCTCCAAAGGCATCCCTTTCCTTGATGAACTGCTCGCAGGCAACCTTGTAATCCTTTTCATACTTCGTATAAATCTGCATGAAGAATTCGGCAAAGCTATTGAGATTCCAGATGCTCACCACCTTCTTCATTTTGACAATAAGGTCCTTGTCAGCGGAGCAAAGGATGCCCAGGCGGATTCCCGGAACGCCATAGCTCTTGGAAATGCTCTTCATCACCACCAGGTTAGGGTAAGCCTCCAAAATCCCATCATCCAGAAGGGTATTTTCTTCGTAGCCATGGCTGAAGTCCACGAAGCTTTCATCAACTATCAAACGAGTGCCATTCTTTTCGCACCAATCGGCCAATGCCAAAACGTCCTTTTGGGGGATAAAGTTTCCTGACGGGTTGTCCGGATTGATCAACAGCAGGTTGTCAGCATGATTCTTGCCGAAAAATTCCATCAAGTCCTGTGCAGAATAGCGGTAATCGGCGTTGCTTGGAATGAACGTGACAAGGGTTTCCGGATTGCGGCGGTTTGGATACTCCTCAAAAGTGGGACGGGTCACGCCCAGCGTACCGGGAAGTTCTTCCATCAGGGCCTTAATCAGTTCGGCGGCGCCATTGCCAGGTATCACGTACTCTTCCTTCACTCCCCAGCACTTAGAGGCGAGAAGGGTGTTGACCTTCATGCCAGAGGGATATTCGCCAACAAGGGTCTTGAAGTTGGCGTTCATCTCGTCAATGATGCGGGAATAACGGAAATACGGGTTTACCAGATAGCAGTAATCCAGCATCTTCGGGAAACGCCAGAATCCGCCATAACGGCCGTAATACTTGCGAAGGACATCCTTCTCTTCCGCAAATAGAGCCTCGGCAATATCAAGGTCCTGCTTGTCGTCAATTTCGTACCATTTTTCGTTGGTAATCGGCAGGGCTTTCAGGTCGCTCTTGCTCAGGAACGAAATGATTCGCAAGACGTTCTCGTAATACTCGTTGTTTCCTACGGCCTTGCTATAAGCATCCAGGAAGGGAACATACTTAGAGCAGGAGAATTCCTTGCTGAACTTGTAAATATTGACCGTCTTGTAATAGCTATTGACTTCATCATAGTCAAATGCGGCCTTCGTCACGAAATTGACGATATTGTTGTCCCTGTCAATCTTGACCATGGTGCCGTCCATCCAGGTCTCATATTTTGCAACCAGGGCCAAATTGGGGAACGGATTATCCAAGAGAAGGTCGAACATCCCGTCGTCAAAGATCAGATCGCTTTCGATAAGGAGCGTATCGTCTTCCTGAAGCTGTTTTTTTGCAAGTGCAAGCGAATAAATGTTGTTCGTCTTGTCATAAATCGGATTGTTTACATATTCTATCCGCAATCCGTTACGTTCCGTGCCAAGATAGTCCATCAATTTTTGGCCTTCATAGCCGACAACGATTACGACACGGTTCAATTTCAGCTTGCTCAGCTGATTAAGCGTTCTGTCAATCAAAGGGGTCCCATTCACAGGAACCATGCACTTCGTATTATTCTTGGTGTATTCACCAAGACGCTTACCCATTCCGGCCGCCAAAATTATCGCTTGCACATTTTCTCCTGGATTCAGTTTCCTAAAGATTTCTGGGAATCGTCACTTTTGATTATCGAGTGCTACTCTTCCTGCCTCAAGTCGCCCTGGCGAGGATCCTGACCCACATTAAATGTCGGGAAGCAGGAGCAATCGATTTCTTTACCGAGCAAGCTCTTGAGCTTTGCCTTCAGCACCCACGGGGCCACCTGAGCGATGTATTTCTTCATCACCGGAGCTGCAGTACCCACCATCCAGCAATTCTTGGGGCAAGTGCGCACCTTTTCGCGAACCTTCTGGGCCTGCTCACTGAACCAGATTTCCTCAAAGTTCTTGGCATTGTGAATGTTGCCCATGCTCTCTTGCCAATAGCGCGGTTCAAGACCATTACAAGGGTAGACTTCGCCCCAGGGATCCGTAAAGAAGTTCACGGAGCCCGCTTCACAAGGCAGCATACGCTTGCCCCCCTGGATATACTTGATGAGGCCAAGGTTGAAGAACGCGCGAAACCAGGACTTCGGGTGGTTTTCCTTGAGCAAGCGGTTCACCAACTTGCCGATATTGTCGCAGAGTTCTTCCTTGTTGCTAATCTGGTTATCTTCCTTGTGGAAGTAGTAACTGTTGTGGAAGGCGGCCGTCGCGAATTCAAAGTTCATCGAAAGGGCCAGCTCGTAAAGGGGAATCAGGTCGTTGCTGTTCCAGTTGCTGAGAGTCTGGCCAAAGCCGATGTCCTTGACCCCCATTTCGTGGAGGGTCTTGAGAGTCTTCATCCCTCGTTCAAAGCCGTCATCACGACCGCGCAAAAAGTTGTTAGTGCCTTCCAGGCCCTCGATACTCACACGAATACCGATATTCGGAAAGCGTTCCGCAAGTTTGATGACTCGATCCACCCACCAGCCGCTGGTGCTGATCACAATACGGGGAGCCTTGGTATAAAGGACTTCTACAATATCTTCTAGGTCCTGACGAATGAATGGTTCACCACCGGTCACGTTGGCAAACTTGAGCTGCGGCAAAATTTCCAGGTCCTTCGCCTGGATTTCTTCGCTCTTCTTGGTAGGATTTTTCCAGATATTGCACATCTTGCAACGCATCTGGCAACGATACGTCGTTATCACCGACACGTCTGTCGGCATCTGGATTTTACCACCATGACGATTACAATTTGGACAGGACATAAACCCTCATCAAAAACGCATCCACAATAACCATAACGTCCTTTTAATTATAGAAATTTTAGAGGCCGATCATTTAATCCAATCACTTCTATACAAGAAAAAGACGGCCACCCTAACCAAATGTTCGTCGCCATCTATAGGAAAGGACATTTCTGGACGCACACACAAACGGCCCGACTCTTTCTTTTAAAAAGCGCAATACAATTGCTATATCGATCTATAAACCTCAAATGTCTGGTCTGCGATCCTATCCCAATTATAGTATTCCTCAACAATCTTCCTGTAGTCTCGCGCCGACTTCAATTGCATAAACTGTTTCAACTTGGCCGCCAAAGCCTGCACATCGCCCACCTTGAAGAAGCCCTCTTCCGGCAGCGGAACTTCTGTATTTGCCGGAATATCGCTCGCTATCACATCCAGATTGTAGCTGAGCGCCTCCAGCAGCGCAATGGGCAAACCCTCGTGGTAACTGGGAATAACGAACAGGGCGGCATTCTCAAAAACAGCCTGCAGTTCTTCGCCATGAATAAAACCGGGCAACACAACACCTGCTTCACCCGCCATCTGACGGAGTTTCTTGGAATAGGCGCTCTCCTGGTCGGCGGTGCCCGCAATAACCAATGAAACATCTGGAATATTGGCGGTCTTGTAAGCGTTAATCAGATCGTGAAAGCCCTTCTCTTCTACAAACCTTCCCAAGGCAAAGATGTACCTCTTGCCGTACAACCCATGCTTTTCAAGCCACTTCTTTGCGACATCATCATCCAGATGCTGCGGGATATTCACTCCGTTCCGGATAAAGGCCGTCTTACGGCAACCGTATTTTTTCTGCAGCCAGGATTCCAAGTACTTCGAGATGACAATGACCCGATTGGAGAACAGCGTTCCCGTCCGTTCGCTCAACCGCAAGACAAACTTGGCAAACGCGCCCCACTTAGCCCGATTGTAGTCCTGACCATGATGCGTATAGACCACCTTCAAACCGAGTATTCTGAACAGCGGGGCAACAAATGCCGGACCTATAGCATGGAGATGGACAATATCTGGATGCATTTTCCATATTTTGACAATGCACCTAAACGTGTGTACGAACGCCTCAAGCCCCGCCGTGTGGGGGGATTCAACGGGAATAACCTTCACCCCCTTGTACTCGTAGGGCTCGTCTTTGGGGGTATAGCCTTTTCTGCCAAAAATGGTAATGTCAGCACCCCTCTGGGCAAGCCGCGGGTACAGTTCTTGACAATGGGTTTCAATTCCACCCATTACATCGGGTATCCCCCGTGTACCAAGAACTGCTATTTTCAATCCCAACTACTCCGCCTTGCCCTTTCCGATGCAGGACACCTCGAAACCGATCTTACGGAGTGCGTCGGCATCTAGGATGTTACGTCCGTCAAACACAAAGGCTGGCTTGGCCATACCCTTGTAGATGCGTTTCCAGTCCAGCTCGGCAAAGCACTTCCATTCGGTACAAACCACCACGGCATGCGCGCCTTCGGCGGCCTTGTAGGGGTCTTCCTCGAACTGTACCTGGTCCAGCACGTCCTTCAGATCGCGCTTGGCATCGGGAATAGCCTTCGGGTCAGTCACAACCGGCTGAGCATGTTCGTTAAGCAGGTCACGAACCACCAGGTTTGCCGGGCTTTCGCGGGTATCTCCCGTATTGGCCTTGAAGGCAAAGCCGAACACGGCAATCTTCTTGCTCGCGATAGTGTTGAACATGGTTTCCAGCATGCGGTCCACCACGCGGTGGGTTTGCCATTCATTAATCTTCACCACGCTTTCCCAGTAGGCGGCCACCTCGGGCAGCCCGTAGTAGCCGCACAGGTACACCAGATTCAGAATATCTTTCTTGAAGCAGCTTCCGCCAAAACCAATAGAAGCCTTGAGGAACTTCGGGCCAATGCGGGTATCCTTACCCATCACATAGGCCACCTCGTCTACATCGGCGCCGGTCTTTTCGCAAAGGGCGCTGATAGAGTTGATAGAGCTGATACGCTGGGCCAGGAAGGCGTTGGCGGTAAGCTTGGTAAGCTCCGAGCTCCAGAGGTTCGTCGTCAAAATGCGGTCACGGGGAACCCAATGGGCATAAACATCTACCAGCTTCTGGCAAGCGGCCAGCCCAGACTCCGTCTGGTGAGACCCGATAAGCACGCGGTCCGGTTCGAAAAGGTCCTTGATGGCGGTGCCTTCGGCAAGGAACTCGGGGTTAGAGAGCACCTCGAAATGCAAGCCCTTGTCGTTGCTGTTCAAAATCCGTTCCATGGCGGCGGCGGTACGTACCGGGAGCGTAGACTTTTCCACGATAATCTTGCCCTCATTCGCAACATCCAAAATGTTACGGGCCGTCTTTTCCCAGTACTGCAAGTCAGAGGCCTTGCCAGCACCATGACCAAAAGTCTTCGTAGGCGTGTTCACGGAAACAAAGATAATGTCCGCTTCCTTGATGGCAGCGGGGATATCCGTGCTAAAGAAGAGGTTGCGGCCACGGGCACGCTTTACCACATCGTCCAGGCCAGGTTCAAAAATCGGGAGGTTATCGCTATTCCAGGCGTCAATTCTTGCCTGGTTGATATCCACCACGGTCACCTTCACATCGGGGCACTTGTCGGCAATAACGGTCATGGTGGGGCCACCGACGTAGCCCGCGCCAATACAGAGAATTTTCGTATTGAAGCTCATAGTGCTTACAATGTAGAAAAATCCCTATATCTACTTGAAAATTGCCTTTAGAGAAGACACCTTTTCAGGGTCGATAACCCTGGTCTCTTCCTTGACGCCATCACTCCAGCCGCTGAAGGAACCGCCGTTGGATTTCGCCGTCAGTTTTACGGGAGTTCCCTTGAAAAACGACACCGTTACCGAGCTACGATCCAGGGGCAAATTATGGACCAGAATCGCCCCTTGACCTTCGACAGAAAGTGTCACATTTGCGGTAGATCCTAGACCAAAGTATTCCGTCATTTCAGACAAAATAACAGCTTGACGAGTCCCAGCAAAGGTCTTCATCTTTTCAAGCTGGCTGTTCATACGGTTTGCGCTCAACTTCCACCGTTGTTGGTCTCTTGAAACTTCGGAATTTATTTCCGACATCATTGTACTAATACGGGCGAGCAGACGAGATTTTTCGAAACTGGTGGCCAGCAGAACAGGCATCCTGTTGATAAACGCCGACTTAAAGTCCGCATTTTCTAGCAACCGACGGAGCAACAAGGTAGAGGCAGGACCATTGGGCCAATCGGGGCCATCCTCCGCCGTTGCAAATTCGAATATGTTGTTCTTGAATTCGCTGTATTCGTTACCGAATCCAAAATCCATATCGTAAATGAACCACTTCCACTTGGTCTTGGGATTGGTGCCTCTCCATTTTTTCAGGTTGTTAGAGGGCCAGTCCCTATTGTTCATAAACAACTCGGAGTGAACGTAATTGATGAAATTATCCACATCCATCTGGGATTCTACGTAGGAATAATTCTTGTCGTTATCCAAGTGGTTCGTCTCTAGCCAATCCATCATGGCCACATATTCCGTGGGCGAGCCCGCCGTCGCCGAATTGTCCGCCTTCAGCAGGTCAATCTGATCCGGATCAAGACCATAATGGGTCTCAAAATAATACTGGGTACTACGTTCACGAATATTATGGATACCGTAGTATTCCCCATTGTAATAAACCACTACCCCGCGGCCACGCTGGTAGTCTACACCTAGCCCTTCCGTTACCGAACTACAGAGCCTATCGCGGATATAGTCTTGCCCATAGTTACTGCCATTACTACGCAGCAAAAAGACCTTGAACTTTTTAAGGTCCGGAAAATCTGGAAACAGCGGGTATTCTAGACGCTTATCACCATACTTCTCGCGGAAAGTGATGGCTACAGATTTCTTAGGATTGGCCCTGCTGTAGTTTCCAAATATCTGGAGTCCCGCATTCTTGGCAAAGGCCGGAGATTTCCCTTCTTTCTCCAGCAGTTCCACGAACACCGGAATTTCGCGATCTTCCCAGTAGTTGGCTCCGTAATGGGGTTCCTTGGCCTGGGCGTTTTTACCGGTCATGTACATTCCCGTATCGGGATCAAACAGGGAATTGGGATTAGCAGTCAGGAATACCACAGGAACCTGCGGGCGGTTTTCAAAGACATAGGTCCTGGTCACCACGTTTCCGGGAATACTTCCCTGGGCAATATTGGCGCAGCGAAGTACGGTAGTCTTTTTAACTAGAATATTACCTCGATGGGCTAACCGCTCCGTAGGAAGCCCCCCACCGATTTCACAACGGACATTGGGAAGATTCTCGAAACTGATGGTAAAAGGTGTGCTATAAAAGCCCGAGGCAGGGAACGTAACCTGCTGTTCAATATCAGGTTCCCGAGTGGTCACCACCGGGCTTTGCATGTAGCCGTACGGTGTCGGATCGGCGTAGCCCCAACCCTTCTCTGCGTCATGGCTCCAGCTTTTGCCTAGGGGCAGTTCTGGATAGGTAACGGAATCCGATACAGAGCCGTCGGCACGCATCAGGAAAAGTGAGCCCCAGGACTTTTTCAACTTGAAATTCGCATGGGGTTCATGACCGCGATTCCGAGCAATATAAGAACTCACCTTGAACGTCAAGGAATGCAGTTCCTGATCTTCAGGACTAAAGCGAGTCCCGTAAATGTGGGCAAGATCCGGCATGGTCGTGCCTACCGGAAGCGGAATACGGTAAGTATAAGACGAATCTCCCGTTCCCTTGAGCGTCTTGGCCCAACCCTTCCAATCGTCTACATCGGGCTGAGCCAAGCGCAACTGAAGCTGCCTATCCTTTTCGATATAACCCGTAAGCAAAATCTCGTTGGTCTTGCTCAGGTCCGTGGGGTCGGTCTTAGAAGAACTTCCTGTCCCCACAAAAAACGAAATGGAATGCCAGCCAAGTGCTGCATTTTCGCCAAACTGCATAGTTCCGCCAAACTTGCGGACACCATCTTCATCAAAACAGGTTGACGACCCCTTAAGGAATTTCACCGTACTCTGGCCCGCGACAGGGGTATTCTGAGAATCCGTCCAAGTCCAGCAACCATTACCTATCAAGTCGACCGTATCATGAGGAGCTTCGTAATCAGGAATATCCTTGCCCGAAAGAAACACGACCATGGTGCCGCCAGGTGGTATAGACACATTCCCGAAAGTCCACTTGGAAGGATTATCTATCGCATCTGTCAGGGACATCCCGGACAGGTTCACAGGCTCCTGAGACTGGTTCATGATTTCAATCCAGCCGGCATCATCTCCTTCGTGATCCTTGTAGACCGTATTGACAGGGTCCACCTCGGAAATGACAATTGGGCCTCTTGCATCACAATCCAGACACTGTTCCTCTGTCTTCGTCGAATTTTCCGAAGAGCACGCCACAAAAGACAGCGCTAGCAAAAGCATCAAAAAGGGATATATATTCCGCACCATAATGAGGAATATATATTATTAATTTAGAAGTAGTTACTCTACCTGCGGTTTTACCTTACGGCGGGGCCTGCGGACAATGAATAGACAGGCACCTATAAGTACCAGGGTCACCGAAATAGCCTTCCCTAGGGAGAAAGCCTCCGAAAACACCAAGGCCCCTGCAAGGGTGGGGACAGCGGCCCCCACGGCGGCACTGAAGGGGATAATGAACAGGGCGCGCCCGCGGGAGAATGAAATCTGGGAATAGAGGAACGCTATGCCGTAAGTCGCGATATAGCCCAGAGTCCTAAAGTCCAAAAGCAGGCTCGCCACCGAAGAAAGTTCAATATGGTCCAGGTCAAAGTCCATGGCCAAGCTCTTGTAAAATGCTGCCGAAAGACCAAAACCCACCCCCATAATGAGGGAATCCACCATCTCGCGGTCCTTCACGAACAGGTGCGCAAACAGGGTCACCAAGCATAGCCCGCCAGCATATGCCCAAAGCATGCCAATGTTCTGCATGGCCGTAGACTCGCCCAGGTTTTCCACAGAGTACAAAAGACCCGCCACCACAAAACAGATGGCCACTACAATACGCTTGGTCAGGGCCTCTTTCAAAATGCAAAAACCCATCAACGCCGTAAGCACAGGGTTCAACACCATCATAGGCTGAACCTGGCTCAAGTCATACTGGGCCATGGCAATGTAGTAGCCTACCGTAGCAAGGCCCGAGCAGCTGATACCGAGCCACCAGAACTTGTTGGTAATGATGCCCTTGAAAAACTCCCAAGGTCTAGACGTACCGCCGGTACGCTTGCCCACGGTAGAAACCCCGGACTTTTCCAGGATGTTTCCGCAGGCAAAGAGAAACGCCGGGCCGATTGTCAAAAGCAAGAAAAGCATTGCCTACAGCCCCTCGTAAATCTCTTGATAGATCCAGTAGTTCCCCATGACACGCTTTACGTAGTCGCGGGTTTCCCAATAGCTAATTTCTTCGGCACGAATATCCCAGTGCTTGCCCTGTCCGGCCGCCTGCCAGCGTTTGGTGGGCTTGGGGCCAGCATTGTAGTTCCCCAGCACGTACATGTAATCGTCGCTATATTCAGCCTTCAAATCCACCAAGTAGCGGATTCCCAAGCGAATATTCATGTAGGGGTTGAAAAGGAACAGCGGGTCAAAATCGGGAATTCCTTCCTTGGCAGCCACCATCTTGCCAGTAGCAGGCATAATCTGCAAGAGCCCGCGGGCACCTACCGGAGAGGCGATTTCGAAATTGAAGATGGATTCCTGACGCATGACGCTATAGACAAAGAAGGGGTCGATGCGATCGCCAGAGTGGAACTTCACCTGTTCCTTGAAAGGAATGGGATACAGGTAGTGCAACACACCGATGGGCGGCGCCATCAGACGGCGACGGTCGATATTGTTCTGGAACTGCCTTGCAAGCCTGTAGCCGGCAGCCACCTCACCCATCTCGTAGAAGAGCATTCCGTACTCGTACAAGAAATCCAGACGCTTGTAGTTCTTGCGGCGCACTTCGTCGTATAAGGCAAAAGCCTCGTCGCTGAAACCGTAAAGGAACAGTTCACGAATGCGGTTGTAACGCGCCGGATTGTAGGTCGTATCCGGCTTGCCGATTTTTTGAGAGGCACGAATCCAGGCCAGAGTCTCTTCGGGAGTCATGGATACCCCATGAGCATACGGGATATCCTTCTCTTCCATCAGCTTATATTCTGCAAGCTTCAAGCGGCTACGGTGGGCGTAATAAGCCAGCGGGAAATCTCGAATGCAGTCCAGATAGGCTTCCCGGGCCAGAGAATCCTTGCCCAGCTTCATGTAGGCATCGCCAAGGAACATGCGGGCGCCGCTACCACTCCAGAGGAACGGCTCCTTGGCTGCGTCGATAAAGGCGTCTACGGCCTCTTGCCACTTTTCTTGCTTGAAATAAACGAAGCCTATGCGGAACTTCGCCCACTGGCGCTTCACGTTGTTCTTGAACCTACGGTGAGAAAGCTTCTTGAAGCACACTACAGCACTGTCGTATTTTTCGTTCTGTTCGTACTCAAAGCCTTTTATCCAGAGGTTGTTGGCGTTTTCCTTGCTGAACTGGCTTGCGTCCTGCAACAGGGAATCCGTGGTCTTGATTTCCTTGGCGTATTTTTTTGCATTGTTGCGGTACAGTTTCAAGATAGACTGCATCCACAAGGGTTTCGCCTCCACAGAATCCAGTAAGAACTTGAACTGGGCTATGGATTCATCATCACGTTTCAAGTTACGAAGGGTCACAGCACGCTTTTCCCACAAGGCGATGCGGGTATCCATATCCAGCGTACTGGGTGGCAAAAGCTTCTGCAAGGAATCTTCCGACGGCGGCACTGCCAGAGCAGGATTTTTTGCCAGCTGGATAGAATCCATAATGGCAATGGAATCCAGAAGAACTAAGCAAGCCGACGCCTCGTCCTTGGCACAGGCCATCTTGGCATAGGCGATTTTTTCGGGAAGGGTTTCGGGAGTGCCCTGAACCTTACGCAAACGCCGTATAGCGGCGAAGGCAGAATCCTTGTAAACCGTAGAACTAGCCAGCAGCTGAATATAGAGCTTCTTAGCCTGAGCCGGCTGTTTGAACTGTTCCAAGTACAGTGCGTAGCGGTACTTCAGAGCAGCAGCATCTTCACCCTTCGGGTATTTTTCTAAGAATACCTTCAGGGAATCCGCATGGGCCGCATCGGTAAGGCTGGTGTCCGCCATGGCGGCCTCGATACGCATACGGGAGGCGGACTTGTCAAAGTCGGAATCCTTGGCGTACTTGTCCCCAAGAGCAAGGGTAGCGCGCATCTTGTTGTAATCGCCCAGCATAAAGCAGGTGCGGGCCATACGCAAGATAACGCTCTTCTCCAGAACAGAATCTCTACCCCGCAGGGAATCGTAGGCAACGTAGGCGCTATTCCAAAGTTCCTTGTAATAGTAATAGGCAGCCTTCGCAAAATCCTGGACGTTTTTCGAGACGCCAAAGTCCGTCGAAGCCCGTTTTGAACATTCCGCACGGACCACCAGGTTCTGGAAAGCCTTAGGCAGAATCTTTTCCTGTACCGAGAAAGGATCGTTCAAAGAAACCGTAGCAATCAAGCTATCAGTGCTTGCAAAAGTCGCAGGGAGCGAATCCTT
>JAEEGL017380218.1_pt1 | contig 33207 bp, 27 predicted proteins | sample 9134231 | NCBI WGS metagenome assembly JAEEGL01 (sample SAMN16246548, study PRJNA631951) | gut metagenome | biome: gut microbiome; feature: rumen; material: fiber-attached | host: Bos | place: Iran: Karaj | collected 2018-10 | reverse complement strand
TTTCGGGGCTTCTACGCGGCAGGACCACCGGAAGCGCGCTTGCTGCCGTGTTCAGGAACAAGGACGCGAGGAGCGGGGATTATGCCTTTGATTTCGCGCGTCCTTCACACGCGGACCTGCCCGCATTCATTAAGTACCGCGGCTATAACGACCGCCGCGGCGGAGGCGCATTCTCCGGGCGGCTGACGGCGCCGACGGTATTTGCGGGCGCCGTTTGCAAACAGCTGCTTAATAAAACAGGGATCGAGGTATTTTCGCATATCGCTTCTGTCGGCGGTATTGCGGATGAACGCTTTGATCCTTTGATAAAAGAGAAACCGATGCTCGATCCCATGTTCCCGCTGCTGGATACGGGTTTAAGAGATAGGATGACCGGGTTGTTTACCGAGTTGAGGGAATCGGGAGACAGCACAGGCGGAACTGTGGAATGCGCGGTCCTCGGCATGCCTGCAGGAATAGGAGAACCGCTGTTCGGCAGCCTTGAAAGCGCGATCTCGAATATCGTGTTTGCCGTTCCGGGCGTCCATGCGATAGAGTTCGGCGCGGGCTTTGCGCTTTCCGGCATGCTCGGCTCCGAGGCCAATGATCCTATACTTGAGAGCGGAAGAACGCTTACAAACAATTCGGGCGGCGTCAACGGCGGCCTGTCGAACGGGATGCCGCTGATTTTCCGTGCAGCTTTCCGCCCCGTGCCTTCGATCGCAAGGCCGCAAAGAAGCGTCACTCTCGGTACGCTTGAGGAGTGCGAAGCGGTCATTCCGGGAAGGCACGACGCGTGCATCCTGCCCCGCGGCTGCGCCGTCATAGAAGCTGCCGCCGCCGTTGCGGTTTACGACCTTTTGCTGATGAACAGAGGGACCTATGGAGAATAACGAAGGGAAAGTTCTTGAAGAGCTGAGACATGAGCTCGATGAGATAGACAGGGATATGTTCAGGCTCCTTGAGGAGCGCATGGACGTTTGCCTCGATATTGCAAGGGAAAAGCGGCGCCGCGGACTTGCCGTCTTTGACGCCGCACGGGAATGCAAGGTTATAGAGGATGCGGAGGCGAACTGCCGGAAATACTCCGAAGCGGCCAGAAAGACCTGTGAAACGATCCTTGACAGTTCAAAGAAACTACAGCGCAGCGCAATGAATATCTATCTTGTGGGCATGCCGAACTGCGGCAAGAGCAAGCTTGCGGGCAAGCTCGGGATAGAGCTGAACAGGCGCAGCATAGATACCGACAGGCTCGTTATGAAGAGCGAGAAGATGACGATAGACGTTATCTTCGACAGATACTCAGAGGAGTTCTTCAGAAAGGCGGAGCATCTTGTCCTTGAAAGAGCTGCGGCGGCGGGTTCGCTCGTTGTGGCGACCGGGGGCGGCGTGCTGACCTACGAACCGAATATTCAGCTGCTGAAAAACAGCGGCATCATCGTTTTCCTGAACAGGTCGATCGATTGCCTGCTGCATGCCAAGCTTAAAAACAGACCCCTTATCCGCGCCGGAAAGGAGTCGATAATCGAGCTGTATAACGAACGGCTGCCGATTTACAGTGCTTTGAGCGATATCACCGTCGATCCCGATTCGGACGACGCGGTGCGCGGCATCATTTCATATTTCAATAGTTTCATCGCAGGAAACAATATCGGCTGAACGCCGCCGGTCATACGTTGAGCAGTATAAGTGCCGCAATGATCATGGCGAAGCCGATGTATTTTCTTGTGCTCGCTTTTTCTTTAAAGATAAGGATCCCGGCAATTCCGATAAGTATGATCGCGCCGATATTATAGACGGGATACGTCACGAACGCGGGTACCGTTTCAAGCGCTTTGAGCAGGAATCGCGTTGAAAAGTAATTCGGGATGCCGATCAGGATACCGAAAGCGATATCGGCGAAGCAGATGGGCTGACGCTTTATCAGCACGAAAACAAGCGAAATAAGCATGGCCGAAGAGAATACGCAGACCATATAGAGGTCCTTGAGCGATTCGTTGCCGAGCTTATTATAGATGTTCGCGAGCGACTCCACCAGGCCGCTGAGCAGGAGCAGCGCGAGCAGGAACAGGAGCGATGCTTTAGATTTTTTCGAAGAGAGCCCGTTTCCATCGGATCCCGGATCGAAATAGATAACGACGATCGCCGCCACGGCTATCGCCATGCCGATTATCTGGAGATAGGTCGGAGCTTCCCTGAAGATGATGATCGCCATCAAAGTTGGAACGAGTACGCCGAGCTTCATGAAAACGGACGAAAGCATAACGCCGTTTTTGCCGATATTGAATTTGAGCAGTATGAAAGCGGAGAGGTACAAAAGACCTCCGAATGCGCCGAGGAGGATCGCGAAAGTCATTCCGGGCATACCGGGAGCGACGGTCTTTCCCGAAGTCAGCAGGAATGAAGCCGCGATAGCGGCGCAGACGAAGTAATTGGCCATAAACATGGCGAAATTGTTCTTCACGTGCTTTTCGGATATGCGCATGAAGATCGAGACGGATGAACTTGTGAGAACGGATGCAATAAGGTACAGCATGATCCCTCCGCGGCGGCTTGGCAAAACGCCTGTCTACCGCTGAATTATACTATGACCTCAGCTTTATTTCAACATTATAGAAATGAATCTGCTTTATTTCTTCGTTTTAGGTGTAAAGATCAAAGCAAACAGATACCCAAAGAAAACGGCAGCGGTTATCCCCGCCGCGGTCGATCTTACTCCGCCCGTCAGCGCGCCGATGAGCCCTTCGTTCCTTGCGCCTTCCATCGCGCCTTTTGCGAGCGAATAACCGAAACCCGTAAGCGGAACGGTCGCCCCGGCGCCGGCCAGCTCGACGAGAGGCGCATATACGCCCATCGCTGTAAGGACCGCTCCCGCCGTCACGAATGCGACGAGTATCCTTGCGGACGTCAGCCGCGTATAGCAGAGCAGCAGCTGCCCGACGACGCATATCGCTCCTCCGACGGCAAATACCAATATGTAATCCTTTAAAGCACTCATTGAAGCTCCTTATACGTGTTCGATAACGACTGCGTGCGCGATCGAGGGGATGCTCTCGCCCTGCATGCTGCTGACAGGGCTTAACAGGGCGCCCGTAGCGAGAAAGAGCACCCTTTTCAGCTCCCCGCACTCAATCATGGGCAGAAAATGGCTGCTCATCACAACGGCGGAACAGCCGCAGCCGCTGCCGCCGCAGACGGCGCCCTGCTCCTCGCCGAATATCAGCTTCCCGCAGTCCTCATGGACCGACTGGATATCCATACCTTTTTCGGCCAGCAGCTCGTAGAGAAGCTGTGTCCCGAATCTGCCGAGATCCCCGGTTATTATCCTGTCGAATGCGCCTGCGTTCGTGCAGGTATCCCTGAAGTGTTCCGTTATTGTTTTGGCCGCTGCGGGCGCCATGGCGGCTCCCATATTGTTTGCGTCCGTAATGCCGTAATCCGCGACGGTACCGACAGTCCCGCCCGATACGGCGATATGGCGATACATCAGCTCGATGTCGTTTTCGAAGAGCTCGGGTCTGCCGAGCAGCATGCAGCCGGCTCCAGTGACCGTGCGCTGGGACGTGGGAAAGGGCTGCACACCCATTTCGAGCGGATAGCGGTACTGCCGTTCGACCGATGAATAATGACTGCTCGCGCAGCAGGCCGTCAGCGATGCGAATCCGCCGTTTATCAGCATGCCGCCGAGCATCAGCGATTCGCTGATCGTTGAGCAAGCGGAATACAGACCGATGAAGGGCGCTTTAAGCTCCCTTGCCGCAAATCCCGCGGAGATGATCTGATTGAGCAGATCACCTCCTATCAGCATGCTGAGGTCCTCCGGCGTCCGCTTGATCCGCTGCAGAGAAGAGCGGACGGCACTTTCGAACATACGGCTCTCCGCCTGTTCCCAGCTGCCCAAGCCCAGCGTATCATCCTTCACGACGCAGTCGAACTCCTTTCCGAGCGGCCCCTTCCCCTCCTTCTCGCCCACGTACGCGCAGGAAGCGATTATGCGAGGCTTGGATTCGAGCAAAAAAGAGTGCTTTCCTATCGAGCTCATATGATCCTCCTTCCGTTTTCGCGTGCTTAGTATCTGCCGTATCAGCTTCATTATTCCAAAAAGCAAAATGACCCAAGCCCGCTTGACGGACTTGGGTCAAAACCGTGTTTCAGACCTTAAGCTTTATTCCTCGCCTTCGCAGCGGAGGACTTCGGTTGTGGCGTCTATCCAAAGACGCTCAACGTTGTAGTACTCGCGTTCCTCGGGATGGAAGATATGAACGAGGATATTGGAATAATCGAGCACGATCCAGCGCCCTTCGTTATAACCTTCCCTGCGGCGAAGCTCAAGCCTTGCCTCCTGCGCCTTATCCTCTATCTCATCGCAGATGGATTTGACGTGGAGCTGTGAGGTACCGCTCATGAAAATGAACCAATCCGCGATAATGGTCTTGTCTGCCACGCGGACCGCGATTATGTCGGTCGCCTTCTTTTCCTTTGCGGCGTTCATTATAAGCTGAACGCAGCTTTTGAGCTCCTCCTGAAGCTTCATTTCAAGCTCTGAAATGAAGGATTTGTTTTCAAAACTATTTTCCAAATTCTGCCTCCTTGGTGTCATTGGTTTTATTCTTTGATCTGGTCTTAAAGAATTCGAGGGTATCGTAGGTCGAGGGATGGATCCCGGCTCCGCGCGATAAGTTATAGGCGGTATTGCTCTCTATCACCGCGGCGACAGCGGCGTCCATATTGCGGTACGCGAGCTTTCTGATCGAGTTGATCTTTCGGTAGTCGCGCGTGGGCTCGAGCTTGTCGGCAAGGAATATGACCTCGTCAAACGGCGTCATCTCCTTGCCGGCAAGGGTATGCCTCTCTATCGCCGTCAGTATTTCGGGATCGGACACGCCGTATTCCGTTTCGGCGATAATCGCGCCGAGGCGCGCATGGATAAGATAGGGGCTCTCCTCTTCCTCGGGAGTCGGAACGAAATCATGCGCTTTCATCGCCGCTTCGAGCGCCTCGCCTCTGAGCTTCCCGCAGTCGTGAACGAGCGCGCAGAGCCTTGCCTTCTCGGTATCGAGCCCATAGTGATCGGCAAGCAGTATCGCTTCGCGAACGGTCAGCAGCGAATGCCTCATCCTGGAAGGATCGAGCGTGCAGGCGAGCTTATCGGAGACAGCCCGCAGCGATTCGGGCATATAAAGCCTGTTCTCATAGATGAAAAGCTCCGTCTCGTAGTTTACGAGATCGTTTATGGGCTTTGCGTCGCGCATGCGGTTCCGAATCTCGGTGGAGGAGATCTCCGGACCGCAGGCGTTTGAGACGACGATCCTTCCTCCGAACTTTTCGACTATCTCCTCGGAAAGCTGTTCAAGGTCGGCACTCTGTCCGGTGCGCTGAACGGCCGTCACGACAGCGTTTTTAAGGATCAGCTCTGGGTGATACCAGGTATGGAAGCTCGCAAGCATGTCGGCTCCCATGATGAAGAACAGCTCATCCTTGGGATGGCGCTTTTTATAATCGGCCAGAGTCTCGGCCGTATAGCTTACGCCGCCGCGCTTTATCTCGATATCGGAAGCGAACAGCCCTTTGATGCGGCGCAGCGTATTCTTTGCCATATCGAAGCGCACGGAAGCGGGCGTCCTTGCGGGATCGTGCTTGTGCGGCGGGTCGGCCGCAACGACAAACAAAACACGGTCAAGTCCGAGTTCGTCCCTGACTGCTTTTGCGATCTCTATATGCCCAAGGTGTATCGGGTCGAATGTTCCGCCGTAGATGCCGATCTTCATGCGTTTATTATACAACATATTGCTCTTTTTGTGAATCCTTATTTAACAGCGGAGAATACTGGTATTATGAGGAACGAAACAGTAAAGCTTATCCGGCAAAGCTTTTATAGGAGCGACAGGTTCATAAATGCCGCAGTCGGAACGGCGTTATTCAGCACCGCGGCGGTGCTTTTTATTCACGCCGTTTCCGGTTTAAGGAGTTACGGAATGGGCATATCGGCAGTATCGTGCGTTTTGGCAATATCGGTGATCCTGCTTACAGGCATACTTCGTATTAGAAGAGCGCTTCAAGCGCATGAGAGAAAAACTCTTTCTTCAGTCGGGGAAGAGCTCCTGATTTATAGGATAATGCTGGCGGATGAAAATGAGATCAAGGAGATTATCGGAGCGGCGCAGGAATGCAAAGAGGCAGAAGAAAGGAGAGTATTGATACGAAAACTCGGCACGATAACCCCGGACGACGTCTTTTCCGCTATTTGCTCTAAGAGCGGCACTGGTATGTTCACGGGAAAACACGAACTCTTTGTGCTCGGCAGGCTGAGTGATGAAGCGGAACGGATGTTGGAAAGCTCATTCCCGCAGATCAAGTTGACCGATATAAAAAGCATAGACGCTGTCAGGCAAAGGTTTAAGCCTTCGGATGAAGAGATCGAAGAACTGATAACGAAAAGGCATGGAAGGACCGTAAACGCTAAGAAGCACAAAGCCTGTCTTAAAGCCGAGCCTATGCTGAGAAGATGCCTGATCTGTGCGCTGCTGCTCTTTGCGGCATCGTTTTTTCTGCGGTACAGATACTATCTTCGGCTCCTGTCGTTTATTATAATAACAACTGCCGTACGTTTCACTCTGAGAAGAAACGTACGGCAGGAGAAAACAAGTCTGTAATCCGGATCACGGATTGGACGGCGGCGCGTTCGGATCCGGCTGATCGTTGAACTTGAGCAGCTCCCTCGCGATCTGGAACTTGAGCGTGGAATAGCTTGTGGTATCGGGAACGTCGAGCATGACGATGACCACGCGCTCATCCTCGGTGTCAACGTTGAGACGGAAGCCTGCAAACCAGGAGATGATCCTTGATTTGTCGCCGCCGATCTCGGCTGAACCGGTCTTGCCCGCGACCTCGACGTTGGTAACGCGCAGTGATCGGCCGGTGCCGTTTTTCGTGGGATCGACGACGGCCTTGAGCATGGGGATGATCGTCTGAATGGTCCCTTCGGTGATCGCGTTCTCGATCCAAACGGAGTATTCGGTCTCTTCAACGCATTCGTATTTAACGCCGTCGGTCCTGTAGAACGATTCCGTCAGGCGCGGAGCGGGCAGATCGCCTTCGTTGCAGAGCGCCGAATACATAACGGCAAGCTGCAGCGGCGTTACAAGGACCTGGCCCTGGCCGTAGCCGGTATCGGCCAGCATCTTGTAATTCATGGTCTCGCCGGAGCTGAGCACCTGAGAACGCGCGGTAGTCAGGTCAAAGGGCATCTCGGATGACATTCCGAGATCGTTAAGGTATGAAACGAAGGTATCGGCGCCCATCATCAGCGCGGCATTCGCAAAATAGATGTTGTCGGAATGCAGCATGCAGTTGGTCATATTGAGAGGGAGCGTCCTGTTGTTGACCTGCGTGCGCTTGATGCGCGGCCAAATCCACGCGCCGTAGCCTGTCGGAGTCCAGTAATCCTCATCGATCCATCCGGTGAACTCATAGTTGGCGGTCATCGTATGCGAATCGAGCGCGGCGGCAGCGGTAAAGACCTTGAAGGTGGATCCCGGAGGATATAGGCCGCGCTTGGTCCTGTCTAGGAAGGGCGTGTTCTTTTGATTGACGATCGCATCGTATTCCTCTGAGGAGAAGCCGGTGACGAATTTGTTGAGGTCATAGGTCGGATAGGAGGCCATGGATTCGACCTCGCCGGTGACGGGGTTCATAACGATCACGGCGCCGGAGGTATCCTCGCCGAACAGGACCACGTCGAGCAGCTCCTCGGTCCGCTTCTGAAGATCGAAATCGATGGTAAGATGCACGTCGAACCCGTTCTCGCGGTCCTTGCGGTAGAGCACGGTCTTGATGGAGCCGTCGGTGCTGCGGATGTAGTAATAGAAGCCGTCCCTGCCGCGCAGCTTGGTCTCATAAAGCCTTTCGATACCGGCCTTGCCGACGATACTGTCGGTAGTATAGAGGCCGTCCGCTATCGAGCGGCCCTCGTTGAGCGACTTGACCTCCGATTCGCTTGCCGAGCCGACGTATCCGAGGTTGTGCGCCAACAGCTCGCCGTAGGGGTACAGGCGCGTGGTGCCGTAGTTTTTGGTATCTATGCGTACGCCGTCGATCTGCTCGAGCGCGTCGAGCTTATCGCTCGTGATCTCGTCGGGCCTGAACTGCTTGATGAGCAGGAAATCGTTTACAACGCTTTTGAATACCTTTTCGATCGTTTCCTTTTCCGAAAAATCGATATAGAAGCCGACTTCGTTGTAGAGATCGGTCAGTTCCGCATTACAGTATTTGTGGAGCGTTTCGGTTTTTGAAAGATAGCTGTTGACCTTATTGAGCGCGTCTTCAAAGGGGATGCTTTCCTCGGACGCTATGCGTTCGGCCACGGTGCGATAATCTACGATATCGGAGAACACGGCATAGATCGTCACAAGGTTTATCGTTTCAGCGATGACCGTGCCGTCCTTTGTGAGGATGTCTCCGCGCTTTGCGGCGAGCGTCGCGCGGCCGAAGGTCTCCTCCCAGTCAAGATCGGGAAAGATGTTGGAGGGCTGCCAGTGCACGCGCCAGAGGTTCTCCTCGAGAACGATCGGCATGACGCATTCAAAGCTGAGCTCCCCTGCCTCCTCGCAGTCATAGGTCAGGGTATAGTTGATATTGCGCCGCGACTCGTTCACGATCTCCTCGAAATTGATCTTATAGCTGATCTGATTGATGCGGAAAACGTTGAGAAGGCGGTTGTAGATGCTCTCAAAATCGAAGATATCTATAGTGTGATCATTCGCCTGGATCTTGCCGGATGAACTGTTAGACGGCGCCACTCTTGCGGAGATGAACGAAAAAGCCTCTATGAACTGCTTGTTTTTAACGGCAGTCATGAACATATTGAAAACGTCGGTATCGGCTGCTGTGCTCTCCGGCGTACAGCCGGAAAAACAGGCGGCTATGAACAGCAATGCAAGAATGAAGCTGAGCAGTTTTTTCATCGGGCACCTCAAAAATTATGTCAAAGCCGCCGAGAAGATCATTCGGAACGGCTGCGGTTTTAGCTAAACGACTTTAAATGATTATATCACTATTTCGGATCGAGTTCAATCGAAATGTATTCAAAATGCTTCACCAAAAGAAAAGGAACGCATCAGAGAACGACGTCCTGCAGCGAAGGCTCCTTCGTCACCTTTTCACCCAGGCGGTTGGCGGAGCGCTCGGTCCAGAAAGCAGAATAAGGCAGGCCTCTGTCGCGCTTGGCACGCTGCTTAGGGGAAGTTGCCCAAACAAGCGAGGGTATGCCGATCAAAGGGAGATACAGCGGCCCGAGAGCAAGCGACTGAACGGTGTGACCGTATTCGTGCACGAGCAGCGCGCGCGAGGCTTCCTTTGACCCGAGACGCTTCTCCATGCGTTTGGCATAGATCGGGCGGTTCGTTACGAACACAAAAAGCCCGAGGGATACGCTCGATGGCGACGGCCACTCGGTCACGATGCTGCCGTGATATAAATAGTGCTTCTTTGTAATGTTGACAAGAAAAAGAACAAATCCGGCAAAGGTCTGAGGCAGACCCCAAACACACTGTATGATAAAGTATAATATGCGCTTAAACATCGAGATCCTCCCAAGGAAGGCAGAAGATATCACGCGTAAAGGTGACTTCGTTTATATGAATTATTATATCATCTCAAATGATGGTTTTCAACGAGTTTTGATCCGAATTCATAGCGCTGAAAACGAAGAAAAACCGTGCTGCAGATTAATGAGGGGGTTTGGTTTGCGAAGATGCGATTTGTGCTCGCACATTTTACTTCGCACTACGCCTTCGCAAACCGGGGCGGAAAAACGAGTCGCAGTCGCGTTTTCCTACGCCCTTCAAATCCCTATGAACAATGGACCAAAACCGAGGGGGAGGCTGAGCTGCGTGAAGCGATTTAATGGGGGATTTGGTTTGCGAAGATGCGACTTGTGCTCGCTCGCTCCGCTTCGCACTGCGCGCCTTCGCAAACCGGCCCTGCAAAAGGCCGCACTGCGGCCTTTTGCGACGGGCTTCAAATCCCTTTGAACAACGGACCAAAATCGAGGGGGAGGCTGGGCTGTAAAATGCGATTGATGGGGGGATTTGGTTTCTCGCGATGAGTCTCATGCGCCGCTGAAACCGCGGCGCATTTCGCTCCGCTCGAAACCGGGGCGGGAAAACGCGTCGCAGGCGCGTTTTCCTACGCCCTTCAAATCCCTATGAACAACGGACCAAAATCAAGGGGGAGGCTGGGCCTCCCCCTTGATTTTGGTGCGGATGGGGGGATTTGAACCCCCAAGCTTTCGCCGGCGGATTTTAAGTCCGCTGTGTATGCCGTTCCACCACATCCGCACGATACAGCTATTATATTCTCAGAGACGGGATTAGTCAAGCTGTCGCAGCTCTTTCCTGTGCCGTAAAACACAAATTGATGTTGAAAGAAGCGTTCGGTTATGGTATCATTTAAACGTTAGGGACGGTCCGTCCGTTCCGCAAATAATCACAGGGAAGGATAAAGCAATGAGCGAATACAACTACGATATCATCGTCCTCGGCGGAGGTCCGGGCGGCTATGAATGTGCGATCCGCTGCGCACAGTACGGAAAGAAAACTGCGCTTATCGAGGCACGTGAGCTGGGCGGCACCTGCCTCAACCGCGGCTGCATACCCACGAAGGCGCTGCTTCACGGAGCGGAAGTATTTGAGACTGCGAAGAACGCGTCCGCCTGCGGCGTGAATACCGGTGAGATAAGCTTTGATTTTTCAAAGCTCGCCGAATACAAGGACGGCGTCGTTTCAAAGCTTCGCAGCGGCATAGCTTCGCTTGAGAAGGCGCATGGAGTTAAGGTGATAAAGGGCTTCGGCAGGATAGTCGACGAGCACACCGTTTCCGTTTTCAACGAAGGAAATGAAGAGACCTTCACCTTCGATAAGCTGATCCTCGCGACCGGCAGCGCCCCCGCAAGGCCGCCGATCCCCGGCATCGACGGGCAGAACGTCGTGACGAGCGACGATATCCTTTCCATGACCGAGCTTCCCGAGAGCTTCGTCATCATCGGCGGAGGCGTTATCGGCATAGAGTTCGCGACCTTGTTCGCTTCTCTCGGCAAGCCCGTTACCGTTATCGAGATGATGCCTTCGATACTGCCCGGAGTCGACGCGGATATAGTCAAGCTCCTTTCGAGGGTTCTTAAGAAAAAGAAGGTCAGCGTCATCAATAATGCGAAGGTGACCGCGATCGACGGAGGCGATACCGTTACGGTCCATTATGAACTGAACGGCGAAGCGAAGACGGCCGAAGGCGCATGCTGCGTCGTATCGGTCGGCCGCAGGGCGATGACGGCCGATATCGGGCTCGACAGAGTCGGCATCGAGATGAACCGTGCGTTCGTGGTCGTGGACGAGCATATGAGGACCAATATCCCCAATATCTACGCCATCGGCGACATAACCGGCAAGATCCAGCTTGCGCACGTCGCCACCGCTCAGGGCTTCATAGCTGCCGCCAATGCCTGCGAAGTCGGCGAAGAGAAGATGGATTACGGCATTGTTCCCTCCTGCATCTACACTTCGCCCGAGATCGCGTTCGTCGGCCTTTCGGAGGATAAATGCAAGGCGCAGGAGATCGAGTATAAGCTCGGCACGTTCAACGTTGCCGGCAACGGCAGAGCGATGATCATGGGCGATGCTATGGGCACCGTAAAGCTCATTGCCGCGCCGGACGGAAAGCTCCTCGGCGCGCAGATCATGGCGCCGCGCGCGACGGATATGATCGCGGAGCTTGCGGCGGTGCTTAAGCTCGGAGGCACCGTTGAGGACGTTTCGAAGACCATACATCCGCACCCGACCGTATGCGAATCCATCTGTGAGGCTGCGCATGATTTTGAAGGGCTCTGCTGCCATGCGCTGCCCAAAAGAAAGTGAGGCGCGAAAGCCGATGTTCAAGTATTTTGAAGCACTAGAAAAGCTCAAGGCATGCGGGCAGGAGCATCTGCTGAAGTATTATCACGAATTGAGCAAAGAGGAGAAGGAAGCGCTGCTCAGCCAGATCCTTGATACCGATTTTTCCGTTGTCAGAGTCGGCAAATCCGATGAGGCACGCGGCGTCATCTCCCCCATCCCCTGCACCGAGCTCGACCGGATCAATGCTCGCCGCGAGGAATACGAGCGGGCCGGTCTCGAGGAGATCAGGAGCGGCAAGGCGGCCGCGGTACTGCTTGCGGGCGGTATGGGCACAAGGCTAGGCTCGGACGGACCAAAGGGCGTCTACAATATCGGCGTCACGCATGATCTCTTCATTTTCGAGTGCCTGATCAACAACCTGATGGACGTCGTTAAAAAGGCGGGCTGCTTCATCCACCTTTTCGTTATGACGAGCGATAAGAACCATGAAGCGACCGTATCCTTCCTTAAGGAAAAGGATTATTTCGGCTACGACGGATCGTTCGTCCACTTCTTCAGGCAGGAGATGGCGCCCGCGGCAGATTACTCCGGAAAGGTCTATCTTGAGGAGAAATGGAAGCTCTCCACCTCTCCCAACGGCAACGGCGGCTGGTATTCCTCGATGGCCAAGGGCGGGATGCTCGATATCGTCAGGGCTAACGGCATTGAATGGCTGAATGTGTTTGCTGTGGACAACGTGCTGCAGCGCATCTGCGACCCCGTGTTCATCGGCGCGACGAAGCTTGCAGGCTGCGTCGTCGGCGCGAAAGTCATTAAAAAAGCCGCCCCGGACGAGCGGGTCGGCGTCATCTGCCTTGAGGACGGTCATCCTTCCGTCGTCGAATACTACGAGCTCACCGACGAGATGATGAACGCAAAGAATCCGGACGGCAAGCCCTCGTACAATTTCGGCGTTATCCTCAACTATCTCTTCCACGTGCCGGAGCTTCATGAGTTGGTAAACGCGAAGATGCCGCTGCACGTCGTTGAAAAGAAGATCCCCTGCCTCGATCCAGAAGGGAATCACGTTAAGCCCGAGAAACCGAACGGATACAAATATGAGACGCTTATCCTCGACATGATCCATCTGCTCGATTCCTGCCTGGTGTTCGAGGTCGAGCGTGAAAAAGAGTTCGCGCCTATCAAGAACCCGACGGGCATAGATTCCGTCGAGAGCGCGAGGGCGCTGCTGAAGCTCAACGGCGTTGAGCTTTGATCAATCCCAAAAGAACAGGAGCCGCATATGCGGCTCCGTTTCGTTTTGGATGAAGTCCGATCATTTGCCGGAAACGATCAGCTTTTCTATGAGCAGGCTCGGGCTGCCGATGCGGCTGCCGCCCGGGATGCCGAAGCGCAGGTCGGAACCGACGCCGATGATGTTCTTGAGCAGATCGAGGAAATTGCCCGCGACGGTGATCTGGTCGACGGAGCGGATGATGCTTCCGCCCTCGACGAGCAGGCCTTTCGCTATCAGCGAAAAATCGCCCGAAACGGGATTGAGACCCGCGTGGAGGCCGCTCAGCTCGGTGATGATGAGGCCGCTCGAAAGCTCTTCCGTCAGCTCGGCAAAGCTCTTTTCGCCCTTTAAGATATAGAAATTGCTTGGAGCAACGTCGACGGGTGCGGAAACACCGCCCCTGCCGGCATTGGAGGTCGATGCAACGCCGTCCTTGAGCGCCGTCTTGAGATTGTGAAGATAGCTCTTAAGTACGCCGCCCTCAACGACGGTCGTAAGCACCGACGGCACGCCCTCTGCGTCGAAAGCGCGCGGATTATCCTTTTCAAAAGGATCGTCGACGATGCTGACGAGGGGGCTTGCAATAGGCTCGCCGAGCTTTCCGGCTAGCAGCGAAAGCCCCTTCTGGACCCGCTCTGCGGAGAAGATCGAAGAGAACGCGGCGAGAAGATCGCCGGCCGCATCGTTCCTGATCAGGATCCTGTATTCGCCCGAATCCACGGTCTTTGCATTGAACTGCATCAGGGCGTTATCGACGGCTTCCTTGATGATCTCATCATACTGCATGATGTCGGGACCGAATTTGAACGCGAAGGATTCGTGCTCGTCCTCGCCCTGACGCAGGATAGGAGCAACGACGACGTAGGAATACCTGTCGGTGCTGTCGGCCGCAAGTCCGAGAGTGTTGTAGATATGTTCGGTCGATACGCCGGTGTCCACCGAACAGAAGGCCATACGGTTTACCCTGTCGTCGAAGCCGAGCGTATCCCTTTCGAGGTTGAGCGCGATATTGATCTTCTCATCCTCCGCCATATCGACGATGGGATTGGGCTTCTTTTCGATATCGGGATAATCGCATTTGCCCTGCATCGGGTTGACGTCGGTATTCTCGATGACCTTGGCGTTGTCGATCGCGTGATCGACGAGAGATTCGGCATCTTCATACACCTCGGTGTAGGCATAACCGCTCTTTCCGCAGTATAGAACGCGCAGGTTCAGGCCGGTGTTCCGCTCGACGGAGTATTTGATGATCTCGCCCTTGAGCACGTTGACGGAGAAGCCGTCGCTCGAAGCCGCGTAAACTTCAGCAGCCTCGCAGCCCTTTTTAAGAGCGATCTCGAACAGTGCGTTTTTGAATTCTTCAAAAGTCATTATAATGCACCTCCTTTGCCGCCGACGACGATCTCGCTGACGCGGATCCTGGGCTGGCCCACGTTGGTCGGGATGCTGCCCGAAAGCGAGCCGCACATACCAGGCGCCATCCACATCTTTTTGCCGATCCTGTCGATCTTCATAAGCACGTCGGCGCCCTTGCCGATAAGCGTCGCGCCGCGGACCGGGCAAAGGATCTTTCCGTCCCTGACCCAGTAGCCTTCGCTGACCGCGAAGTTGAATTCGCCCGTCAGCGGGTTGACACTGCCGCCGCCCATTTTGGCGGCGAACAGGCCCTCGCCCATCGTGCGGATCATCTCCTCCTCGTCGTCATTGCCGGGCGCGAAGAAGGTGTTCGTCATACGCGAGGTGGGCGCGAACGTATAATCCTGGCGCCTGCCGCTGCCAGTGACCGGATGATCCATCAGCCTTGAGCCGAGGATATCGACGAGATAGGTCTTGAGGATACCGTTTTCGATCAGGCGGTTGCACTGCGAGGGATTGCCCTCGTCGTCGAAATGAACGGTGCCCCATTCGCCCTCGAGCGTGCCGTCGTCGACCGCGTTGACGATCGGGCTTGCGATCTGCTGGCCGAGCTTGCCGCAGAAGACGGAATTGCCCCTGCCAACGCTCGTTGCCTCGAGGCCGTGGACGCAGGCCTCGTGCAGGATGACGCCGCCGAAGCCGCCGTCGATTACGACGGGCACGGTGCCGGCCGGGCACTCGGGCGCGTGAAGCATGGTCACAGCGGTCTTGGCCGCATTGAAACCAACGTCCTTGGGATCGATAAGCGTACGGTAGGCCTCAAAGCCCATGCCGTAGCCGGGGGAAACGCCGCCGGTCTGCGCTTCTCCGTTTGCCATAGCGACGGCCTGGATCGCGAGCCTGGTGCGCGGGCGGACGTCGGAAGCGTGCACGCCCTCGCTGTTGTAGACCGCTATCCTGTGGGTGCAGTCTATGATCGTGGCCACGACCTGCGTTATCTCGCTTGAGTATTCCCTGGCGCTGAGCGTGCCCTCGCGCAGAAGCTCTATCCTCTGCTGATTGTTGATGCCGCTGAACGGTATCTTCCACGAGGGCTTGCCGACGCGGTCAACGCAGATGCTCTTAGGGGAATGCTCCTTGCTGCCCTTGAGCGCAGTCGCGGCGGCTTTTGCGGCCGAAAGCAGCGCTTCCTCGCTCGTGTCGGCTGTGTAGGCATACGCGCTCCTCGTGCCCGAAAGCACGCGGACGCCGGCGCCGACCCTGCGCGAGAAATTCGCGTTCTCGACCTTGCCGTCGATCATCGACAGGGAATTGGATTCGGTATCCTGAAGATACAGCTCCGAAAAATCACCGCCGGTACGAAGCGCTTCGTCCAGAACGGCATTTACGATCCTGTTGTTTATCAAGTTAACACCTCCATATATTTTTTTCCAAAATCATTATACCATAAAACGCCGCTTATGCAAGCGCTTTTTGATTGCAGGCAGATAGTACAAAGCAAGAAGAGCGCCCCGAAGGAACGCTCCCCTTGCGAAAGGTATTGAGAAGATCCATGCATCAATCCATCAAGCCCATGGCAACACGCAGTATAGTTACTGCGTCGGCTACCTCGACGCTGCCGTTCGCATTCATATCCGCAGCCTCGAACTGTTCATCGGAAAGCTCAAGTATGCCCATTGCCGCGCGCAGCGCCATGATGGCGTCGGAGACCATCACTTCCCCGTTGCCGTCGACATCGCCGGGGAGAACAGGCGCTTCACCGCCGGTGAAGCGAGCGATGAGTAAAATGTTTTGTCCGAGAATACCGCTGTAATCAAATTCGGTATCAGCTGAAAGCATTTCCCCGTCTTCGCTAAACCAACCGAGAAACTCTTCGCCCGAACAGGGCTGTGCATAAGCGGTATATGTAATATCATTCTCGAAGAAAAACGGTGGCTGAAGTGTTTTGCAGCTGATCGAACCGTCGCCCTGAGCTATAATCCCGTTGATTTGTATATTATTGTTGTTCGAAAAATCCAATTCGTCAATTTCATTCCCGCTGCAGTCAAGGCAGAAAAGGAGGCTGTTTGCACTTATATCCAACGCAGTAAGTTTGTTGTTACTGCAATTGAGATTCATCAAAACCGGGCAATTTGAAACGTTGAGTTCCTCCAAATAACAATTCTGGCATTGCAGGAATCTTAATTGCGAGCAACCCGACAAATCAAGTGAAGATAGATTGCTGTTGTAGCAATCGACCATCTGCAGCGCTTCAGTTTTAGGAAGAAGAAGATTACTCATGTTTTCATTATTATCCGCATACAAGCTGTTCAATCCCATATTCATCGAAAAATCTAGGTTTATAATGTTCGGGTTTCCGTGCAAAAAAACAGTTACGAGATTTGACAGGCACCTTGAAGTGTCCACATTGTATAGCATTGTATTATAAGAAGCTGATAATGTAAGCGGTTGAACGGTATCCGGAACTATGATCTCTGAAATCTGCGTATAAAGGACCACGAATGTGTCAAGGTTTACGCATTGAGACATATCAATAGTACCTACAACATCCATATGATACAGGTCTATCGTCGTCAAAATCTTCTCATTTCCGTTGTCAAACCAATAAAACCCCCAAATGAATTCATCTTCGTCAATATACCACCATGTTTCCGGATCTTCGGGATCATAATCTTCTCTTATTTGCTTTCCGTTCTTAATTCCGTTTTCATTTTCTGTTTCTAGAAAAGCGAGCGCGGCATAGTAATCGGTCTCATTGTAGCCTGTAGGTACTTCGCATGTTCCGACACTTTCGGAATGGACGGCGGGAATGATCGTGATGATCATCAGCAGAGCAATGGCAACTGCAAGTAAACGTCTTTTCATAATAACCTCCTTATTTTCTCCGGCTTATCCTATAACCGGCATAATATGGCAATCATAACGGCCTGAATTATGATTAACCACTATTATGCATTAATAATAACATTAGCTTTTAGAATTGTCAATACTCATTTAGCTTGATTTTTGAAAAAGAATATTGTATTATAATCCAGAACCATAAGAAGGAGCCGAAAACTATGTTCTACCTAAAAGACATCGCCCCCTGCTATGATGCCGTAATTTACCTTTCGCAGCGTTTTTCCAAGAGCCGTGCAAGCACAAGGATAAAGGAGCTGCCTACGCAGAGCCATTTCAATACCAATGGAGGAATCTGGAAAAACATCGAAAGAATCGTCGATTTGGAGCAAAGGCTTGACGAGCTTTTCGAGCCTGACGACCTTATGCTGCGTTATTTTTCTCCTCTGCAGACAGTCAATTCGCTGTCTTCTGCCAATGAAGTCAATCTCGGCCAGCTGCTGCTGCGTCCAATGGTAGTGCTGAATGAACCGATCGACTTTGACAGTATTGTTGATTTCTATAAAACTGCGGATCAGGATAGGATAATCGCGCAGTTTTCAACGCATCTATTCTCCTCCTATGCCACTGACGAGCAGCATGACGTCAAAAGCATAAACGAGCTTGTATCGCTTGCGGATAAAATACTGATTAAACTTGATGATAAATGGCTGTTTATCGACATGGTGCTCAATCCGCTTCAGCACCTCGAAAAGCTTCGTCCACTCGTGTGTTCGGTCGCTGATGCGATCAGAGGAATGAGCGCGGAGTTTGAAGGACTGCTCAACGAAGCCGATACTGCTATTGAAAGCCTTGGCGGGTTCGAGCATGTGCTTAAGAGGCTCAATATGGATTTCAAGCCTAAAGAGATCGCTTCTTTGCGCATTCGTCCGAGTCTCACGTCCTTGAATCTCGTCAGTATGATTGCTTCGCCGAGCATGGGCGATCCGGAAAAGAAAGACGTCCAGATCTTTCTCGGCATCTACGTCTGTTTCGGTATCTCGAAAAACGGCAGCGAAGTTACTGGCCCGGATGCATTTTTATATACTCTCAAACTGATCTCCGACCCTACGCGGTTCAGTATGCTGCACGACCTTTGCGACAAGCATTCCTACGGGCAGGAGCTTGCGCAAAGCTTCAATTGCACTCGCAGCGCGATGTATTATCACCTTGAAAAGCTTACCGGAAACAATCTGATCACTCAGGAGGTGACCGGATATCGAATGCTCTATACGCTTAATAAGCGCACCGTTTACGACAAATTCAACGCGATGCGTGATTATATCCTCAACGGCTGGAAACCGGAGGACGATGAACAGAACAAGGATGAAGAGTAAACAAAAAGAACAGTAAACAGCGAGCCGGGAATGCGCTTCCCGGCTCGCGTGCGTTTAGGGGCATGTTCCTAAAATGCTTACTTCGTCAGCTCGGCCATTTCGTCGATCAGCTCGCCGAACAGCCTCAGGCCGTCCTCGATCGGCTTGGGCGAGGCCATATCCACTCCGGCGATCCTGAGCAGGGAGATCGGGTCGGTATGCGAGCCGCCGCTGAGGAAACGGAGATAATCGTCCACCGCAGGCTGACCTTCATTGAGGATGCGGTTCGCTATGGCGACAGCGGCGGAGAAGCCGGTCGCGTACTGGAACACATAGTAGTTGTAGAAGAAATGCGGGATGCGTGCCCACTCGACGGAGATCAGCTTATCGACCGTGATATCGTCGCCGAAATACTTTTTATTGAGCGCATAGTAGGCGTCGTTCATCAGATCGGCGGTCAGGGTCTCCCCCGCCTCGACCTTTTCGTTCATCCAAAGCTCAAACTCGGCGAACATGGTCTGGCGGTAAACTGTGCCGCGGAACTGCTCGAGGAAGTGGTTGAGCAGATATGCGCGCTCCTTCTTATCCTCGGTCTTGGAGAGCAGATGGCGCATGAGCAAAACTTCATTGCAGGTGGAAGCGACCTCGGCAACGAAGATCACGTAGTCGCGGTACGCCACGGGCTGGTTCTTCATCGAATAATAGGTGTGCATCGAGTGGCCCATCTCGTGCGCGATAGTGAACATGCTGTCGAGCGTGTCCTTCTGATTGAGCAGCACATAGGGATGCGGATCGCCGCCGGCGGAGTACGCGCCGCTGCGCTTGCCCTCGTTTTCGTAGACGTCGATCCAGCGGTTGTCGAAGCCGGACTTGAGCACCTTGAGATAATCCTCGCCGAGGGGCTTTAGGGCCTCCATGATGATCTCCTTGGCCTTTTCATAGGGGATCTCGCTGTCGGCGTCCGCGATGATCGGCGTGTAGAGGTCGTACATATGGATCTCGTCAAGGCCCATCAGCTTCTTGCGGAGCGAAACGTATTTATGCAGGTATTTAAGGTTCGCGTTCACAGTGTCGATCAGGTTGTGATAGACGGAAACGGGGACCTCGGTACGTGAGAGCGCGGCCTCGAGATTGCTTCCGTACTTCCTTGCCTGCGAGAAGAAGGTGAGCTGCTTCATCTGCGCGTTGAGGAAGGCGGCGGAGGTGTTCTTAAAGGAATCGAAGGTGCCGTGGAGCGATTCGAAGGCCTGCCTGCGGACCTCCCTGTCGGCATTCTCGAGCAGGGGGATGTACGAGCCCTGCGTGACCTGCAGCTCGCTGCCTTCGGAGTCGTGTATCGCGGGGAACTTAAGATCGGCATTGCGGAAGCTCGAAGCGATCTCGGAGGCGGAGTCCGCGACCTCGCTGACAGAAGCAAGGAGCTTTTCCTCGGAGTCGGAAAGGATGTGCTCCTTCTGGCTGCGGAGCTTATCGAGCTTGCGGCGATAGAGTACGAGCTCGGGCTTTGCGGTATAGAAGCCGGAAAGGACGTCGTCGGGAATGGCGAGCAGCTCGGGGGTATCGAAGCTCGAAGCGCTTGCCACGGCCACGTACAGGTTCATAAAGCGGCCCTTCATGCCCTGATAGAAACTGTTGCCGGTATCCTCATCGGCCTTGCGCATGCAGTATTCGGCGACGCGGGTCAGCTTGACCTCGATTTCGTCGTAGTACTGCAGATATTCAAAGAGCTTATCCGCGCTGTCGGCAAGATGACCTTTGAAAGCGGAGATCTTTTCGGGGACCGTGCGGAGCTCTTCAAGCGCTTCGTTCCAAAGCTCGTCGGATGCGAAGATGTCTTCAAGCGCCCAGGTGTATTCCTTTTTGACCTCGCTGCGCTTGGGGATCCTTGTTGTTTTTGCCATGTTAACCTCCTGTGCGGATCGGTTCCGCTATTATTCACAGGGATTATAACATAAACGGCCTCAATAATCCACATATCGGGCATAAGAATTCGGCGGAAAAACGGCGACCGACTATATACATTTAAAAAGATTTTGAAAAACCTGTTCAAATTTCTTTCAAGATGTGTTATGATATAATAGGTTTTATGGATACATTGGAGTATTCTGGACCTGCGGGCAATAAAGCCCGTATTCGAACCGAAAACCGATGAGTGTGTTTGGGAGGACAGAATGCACTTTAACGATATTATAAACGCGATAGGCAACGGATTTGCGCAGTTCCGCTTTCAGGACCTGCTCGATATCCTCATTATCGCATTTCTGATCTACAAGATAATAGACGTTTCGATAAACACGAGGGCGTACCAGCTGCTCAAGGGTCTCGGCGCGCTGCTGATCATCATGCTGCTAAGCACCTTGTTCAACATGTACACGGTCAGCTACCTTATGAACAACCTCCTCGTTTCGGGAATCGTCATAGTATTCGTTCTGTTCCAGCCGGAGCTGCGGCGCGGCCTTGCCCATATAGGCGGCAGATTCAACTTTAACCTGAGCGACCGCAGCAAGCAGGACAGCGACGCGATCGTCAAGGAGCTCTCCTCCTCGCTGATCCGGCTTTCAAAGCGCAAGGTCGGCGCGCTGATCGTCGTTGAGAGGAACGTTAAGCTCGATGAATTCTTCGCGACCGGCACCTACGTCGACGCAAGCATCTCCGGCGCGCTGGTCGAGAATATCTTTGAGCCGAATACCCCGCTGCACGACGGTGCGGTCATCATCAGGGACGGAAGGATCCATTATGCGGCCTGCGTCCTTCCCCTCTTCAGCGACCCGAATATCTCAAGGGAGCTCGGCACGAGGCACAGGGCGGCGCTCGGCATCTCCGCGGTTTCGGACTGCATAACGCTGGTGGTATCCGAGGAAACGGGCGTCATATCCTATGCGGACAACGGCAAGCTTATCCGCTATCTCGATAAAGCGGCGCTGATAGAGCTGCTCGAAAAGCTCTTTGCCGCCCCCGAAACGAGCAAATCCTTTGCTGAATGGACCAAGAGGATCTTTAAGAATGGAAAGAAAAAACAATCCTGAAACGAATAACGAACGCAGCGATGCGATGCGTGATTTTGAGGAGCTGTCCTTCGAGGATCGTTATGAGGAACGCCGCCGCGAAGCGCTTGAACGCGAGCGCGAACGCATGATGCGCGAAGGCGCCACCGGCAATTTCAAACGCATTGAAGGCGAAGTCGCAAAGGCGGACGAAAAGGATCTGCCCTGGTACAAGCGTACGGTTTTCAGAAAGATCCGTTACGCGATCATCGCCGTGCTGATCGCGCTGACGCTGTGGGGCTACGTCCTCATGAGCGAGAACCCCGTGCGCATCAAGCGCGTCGAAAACGTCAGGCTCACGTTTGCGGGCGGCAACGAGGCCGACCTCAAATCGCGCGACCTCATCATCAGCGGCGATATCGATCAGATCCTCTCAAACGTCGAGGTGTTCGTCAGGACGACGCTTAACGATCTCCCCCGCTTCGATAAAGCCGTGGGCGACATCGTGACCGCGACGGTCAGCCTCGGCGATATCCGCGAACCGGGCACTTATACCCGCAGGATCGTCGCGACCTCCGCCATCGGCACCGTCGATTCCGTGGAGCCTTCGACCATCACGATAACCGTTGAGAAGCTCCTCAAGCGCACCATTCCGGTCACCTGCGTGCTCGAGGGCGAGCTGCCCGAGGGCTACTGGCATGATGAACCGAAGCTCGTCAGCTCGACGATCGAGATCTCCGGCGCCGAGAGCAATATAAGCAATATCACGAGCGCCGTCTGCTCGATAGACCTGACGGGCAGGACCAAGCGCATAACCGAATCCTTCACCTGCAAGCTGCTTGACAGCGACGGGAACGAAGTCGATTCAAGCGTTGTGGTCGACACGGTACCCTCCGCGAGCGTCCGCATGGAGATACTTCCCTGCATCGACCTGCCACTCGATCAGTACATCGAGACCGTGGGCTCGCTCTCCGCTGATTACGAGATCGGCAGCATCACCGTCAAGCCCGCATACCTGAGCATTGCCGCGCAGAAGAGCGTGCTCGATTCGATACCCGACAGCGTCTATATCGAGCCGATCAATATCTCCAACTTTACCGAAGCGGGAGTCTACACGCAGAAGGCCAGCCTTATCGGACTGCCGTCCGACATCACCTTGCTTTCGGACAACAATTTCATAATCACAGTTGAGGTAGTTGATAAAACGACCACGCGCATACTGACGGTACGCATCAGCGAAAACGTCATCGGCGAGGACAACGCGGCTCACAATTATCAGTACAGCAGCACCTACTGCACGGTCGAGATCAGCGGGCCGGCACGGCTCATCAAGGGGATCAATGCAAGCGATCTGCTGCTCGTGCTCGACGTCTCCGGCTATACGAGCGGAACGCATGAGATCAAACCCACCCTCTCGTTCGAAACCGAGCCCGAATGGTATTCCGACAGCAGCACCGTAATCAATATAAGCTCTGTCATATGCACTATAACGCCTGCCTCGAATCCGTGATGAAACGGAAAGCAAACCTTTAAAACGGAGTCAGCATCACATGCAGCTTTTGGCTAAAAATCTCGATCTTCCCTTCAACGCCGAAGAATCGGCGTTGAAGCTTGTTCTCGCCTCAAGAATCAGGATAAATGCCGATGAGATAAGCAATATCCGCATCGTCAGGCATTCGCTTGACGCGCGGGATAAGGCCGATATCCGCAGCATTTATTCGGTATTGTTCGACATATCGGACGAAAACGCGAAGCGCATCTCGGAGCTTGAATTCAAGAATGTCGGACGGGCGCCCGAGTATAAGCCTTTCGAACCTGTTTTCGGAGACAGGACGCAGACCGAGCCGGTCGTTGTTGTTGGCCTGGGTCCCGCGGGACTCTTTGCCGCATACGAGCTTGCGCGCTTTGGATATAAGGTAATAGTCATCGAGCGCGGCAAAGCCCTCAACGAACGCAGACGCGACGTCAATACGTTCTTTACGAAGGCACAGCTCGACCCGAGCAGCAACATCATGTTCGGCGAAGGCGGCGCGGGCACTTTTTCCGACGGAAAGCTGACCACAAGGATAAAGGATCCCCGCTCAAAGGACGTGCTCGACACGCTCATCCGATTCGGGGCCGACGAGAGCATCGCCGTTGAGGCAAAGCCCCATATCGGAACGGACGTGCTGTCGAAGGTCGTCTTCAATATGCGCAAAGCGCTTGAGAACATGGGCGTTGAGATCCGCTTCGGGTCGAGGATGACCGATCTCGAAAGCAAGGACGGCGAAATAACCGCAGTCACCGTAAACGAGTCTGAAAGGATCAAATGCTGCGCCGCGGTGCTTGCCGTCGGTCAGGCCGCAAGGGATACCTACCGCATGCTGCTTGCGCGCGGTCTGGAGCTGACGCCGAAGCCCTTTGCAGTCGGCGTTCGCGTAGAGCATCCGCAGGATATGATCGACAGGTCGCAGTACGGTAAATTCGCAGGTCACCCTCGCCTCGGCGCGGCCGAATACCGCCTTACGGGCAAGAGCGGCGAACGCGGCGTCTATACCTTCTGCATGTGTCCGGGCGGATTCGTGGTGGCTTCCTCCTCCGACGTCGACCAGGTGGTGACCAACGGCATGAGCTATCATGCGCGCGACGGGAGGAACGCGAATTCCGCAATAATCGTTCAGGTCAATCCTTCCGATTTCGGCAATCAGCCCCTCGGCGGCATGATCTTCCAGGAAAAGATCGAGAATGCGGCTTTCCGTCTCGGCGGCGGCGACTACTCCGCCCCGGCGATCCGCGTCGGCGACTTTATCAACAACAGAAAGCCGACCGGCTTCGGCTCCGTCGACCCGACATACAGACCCGGCGTTGTCCCGAAGGATATCTCCAAATGCATGCCTCCCACCATCACGAACGGCATAAAGGAAGGCATCGGGCAGTTTGCCAGAATGATAAAGAACTTCGATATGTACGACGCGGTGCTGACCGCAGTCGAGAGCCGCTCGAGCGCGCCCGTCAGAATAATGCGCGATGAATCCGGCGAAGCTACAAGGCTGAAGGGACTCTATCCCGTCGGTGAAGGCGCGGGCTACGCAGGAGGTATCGTGAGCGCAGCGGTCGACGGTATCCGCGCCGCGGAACGGATAATCGCAAAGTACCGCCCGGCGGATCTATAATCAAGCAGGTAAAAATATGAAGAAATACGTAGTAGTGATCGGCAATTTCGGCTCGGGCAAAACTGAGCTTTCGATAAACATCGCGCTCAACGCCGCGAAAACCGAGAAGGTCACCGTGGTGGACCTTGATATCATCAACCCTTACTTCCGTATGTCCGAAAGGCAGAAGGAGCTTGACGCGGCCGGTATCCGGCTTATCACGCCGACGTATGCTTCGCTCGGCGTCGAGGTGCCCAGCCTTCCCGCGGAGATCTATTCGGTGTTTTCGAACGACAGCGATCTTGTGGTATTCGACGTCGGCGGAGACGCGGGCGGCGCCATAGCGCTGGGACAGTATAAGCGCTTCTTCAAGGATGTTGAGGATATGGAGGCGCTCTACGTCATCAACTGCCGCAGACCGTTTTCAACCGAGCTCGATCTCAATATAGATATGATCAACAAGGTGACCGGCGCCGGAAGGATAACGATCAGCGCTTTGGTCAATAACGCCAATCTCTCCCAGGAGACAAGCGTCGAGGATCTTTTGGACGGCTATAAGCTTGTTAAGGACGTTTCGCTCGCCACCGGCATACCGGTCAAGTACACTTCCGGCTGCGAACCCGTGATCTCAGAATTCGCCGAATACGCGGATAAAGAAGGGCTCGACAAGCGCTTTATCGGAACGATCTATCCAATAGAGAGATTCGTCCACAGGGACTGGAAGAGCTTTACCGAAAAGGGACTCTGAGCCCGGTATTCATATGCTGCCGTATTATTCCAGCCTGGATCCCCTGCCGCCGATTCCGAACTGCGCCGCCTTTACCGGCCATCGCTCCGCTTCTTTTCCATGGATGCGGGACAAAAGCGATAAAGAATACAGGCGCCTTAAAGCTTCGCTTCGGGCAGCGTGTACAGAAGCATATAAATGCGGGAAGCGCTTTTTCATTTCGGGCATGGCCGAGGGCTTCGATCTTATCGCCGCTTCGTGCGTTCTGGAACTTGAAACGGAGCTCCCCGGGATCGCTCTTATCTGCGTTTTCCCCTACGCTTCCGCAGACCCGTCCCAGCAGCGGATAGCCGAAAGAGCCCACGGCAGCATCATTCTTACGGAGGAATATTCTTCGGGCTGCATGCAGCTGAGAAACAGATTCCTTACGGACCGCTCTTCCCTGCTGATCGCCTTCTATGACGGGAGGGCCGAGGGCGGCACGTTCGACACGCTGAAAAACGCGGTCGATTCCGGAAAGGCCGTTGTACTGCTTCGATAACGGCCGATGAATCACGTAATTAATTGGAGGCAATATGCCTTTACTCGGTGTGTATAATCTGAAAAAAGCATTCGTGGAACGCGTTTTGTTCGAAGGCGTTTCATTTGAAGTCGATGCGGGCGATCACGTCGGATTCGTAGGCGTCAACGGCTGCGGAAAGTCGACGCTGTTTCGCATCATCCTCGGTCAGGATCATCAGGATGAAGGCTCGATCTCGATAAGCAGCGAGGCAAGGATCGGCAGCATGCAGCAGAGCGTTTCGAATGACGACTGCTCGCTTTACGATTATACCCTGAACGTCTTCGAGCGACTTATGCTGATCGAAAAGGAGCTCGATAAGATCTCGGAGGATATCACCGCCGCCGGCACGGCGGACGACCGCCTGCTTTTGAAACAGCAGCGGCTCCACGACAGTTACTACGATAACGGCGGAGCGACCTACCGTGCGAGGACCCGCTCCACCCTGCTCGGCCTCGGTTTTACCGAGGATGAACTAAAGCGCAGCATGAACACCTTCAGCGGCGGTCAGCGCAATAAAGCGCAGCTTGCAAGGCTGTTGCTTTCCGACGCGAATCTGTTGCTGCTCGACGAGCCTACGAACCACCTGGATATCTCGTCCATAGAGTGGCTGGAGGGCTTTCTCTCGGCATACCGCGGTTCCTTCATCGTTATCTCCCACGACCGCTATTTCCTCGATAAAGTAACGAATAAGACCATCGAGCTCAAGGATCAGCGTCTCTATACCTCCAGGGGGAACTATTCGCGCCATATAGAGCTTCGCAGCACCGCAAGAGAGCTTGAGATGAGGCAGTATCTTCGCAAGAAGAAGGAGATCAAGCGTATAGAGGGCATAGTCGAACAGCAGCGGCGCTGGGGTCAGGCGCACAACTTCATAACGGCCGCGTCCAAGCAAAAGCAGGCCGACCGCATAAAGGAGACGCTCGTCGAGCCTGAGCGGGACAGTGCTTCGATCCATTTTCATTTCAATGCGAAGGAAGTCAGCGGGAACGACGTGCTCGTTGCCAAGGGACTTGCGAAAGCTTTCGACGGCAAACCCGTTTTCAAAGACGTCGATATGCTGATAAAGAAGGGCGAAAAGGTCTTCCTGCTCGGCGACAACGGCTGCGGAAAGACCACGCTGCTCAATATCTTTGCCGGCAGGCTTCGCGCTACTTCGGGCAGCTTCTATCTCGGCGCGCACGTGGAACCCGCCTATTACGAGCAGACGCTGACGAACTTCGACCCGGACAATACCGTGCTTCACGAGGTCTGGGATCGCTACTATACGACGATCTCGCACAAGGATATCTGCAATGCGCTTGCCGCATTCCTGTTCAGGGGCGATGATATCAATAAGCCGCTTTCCCTGCTTTCGGGAGGAGAGCTTGCCAGAGTGCAGCTGCTCAAACTGATGCTGACGAAGGCCAATCTTCTGCTCCTCGACGAGCCGACGAACCATCTCGATATCGCTTCGCGCGAAGCCCTCGAATCCGCGCTTGAGGAATACAACGGCACCATGCTTATAGTGACGCATGACCGCTATCTCGTCAACAGGCTCGCGGACCGCATTCTCCACATGACGCCCGACGGATTGGAGGAGTACATCGGCGGTTACGACGATTACCTTGAAGCGCTTGCAAGAAAACAGCAGGTCGCCGAGGATGACAAGACCGTTTCAAAGAACGCTGCGGACTATTTCGAACGCAAACAGCAGCAGAGCCTGATCAACCGCGCAAAAGGCGAGCTGGAGCGCTGCGAGAAGGCCGTAGCCAAAGCCGAGAGCGAGCTTGAGACGCTTGAAAAGGAGCTTGCCTCCCCCGCCGCTTCATCCGATTACAAAAAAGCCATCGAGCTTTCCGCAAGGGCGGATAAGCTCAGATCTGAGCTCGAGAATCTGTATAAGAAATGGGAGAATGCCGAAGCGGCCTTACAGAAGCTCTCGGGCGAATAATGCAACGATACGCATCACTGATGCTTCCCTATAATGAAAGGAGTTACATTTGAGTAAATCTGCACCAAAGCTGAGGATAATCCCGCTTGGCGGACTCGGTGAGATCGGGAAAAACATGACCGTTATAGAATACGGTCAGGACATGATAGTCATAGACTGCGGTCTGGCTTTCCCCGATGAAGAGATGCTCGGTATCGATATGGTGATACCGGATATCTCCTACCTTGAAGCCAATAAGGATAAGCTGCTCGGCTTTATAATAACACACGGGCATGAGGACCATATAGGCTCCCTGCCCTACACCCTCGATAAACTCGACGCGCCCGTTTACGCAACGCGCTTTACGCTCGCACTGATCCAGCACAAGCTCGAAGAGCACGGCATGGAGAACAAGTGCCTGTGCTGCATCGACGCGGGAGACATTATCGAGCTCGGTTGTTTCACGATCGAATTCATCAAGGTAAACCATTCCATCGCCGGTGCTGTCGCAGTTGCGATCACAACGCCGGTCGGAGTCGTCATCCACACCGGCGACTTCAAGGTGGACTATACCCCCGTCGATCACGAACCGATCGACATCAACCGTTTCGCGGCATACGGCGCAAACGGCGTGCTCGCTCTGCTTATGGACAGTACCAATGCCGAGCTTGAAGGCGTAACGCCTTCTGAGAGCGAGCTTGGAAAGACTTTTGAAAAGGTCTTCTCCGAAGCCAAGGGCCGCATGATAGTCGCGTCCTTTGCTTCAAACGTGTACAGGATCCAGCAGGTCATCGACGCCGCCGTTCGGCATAACAGAGTGGTATGTTTCCAGGGCAGGTCCATGGTCAACATTGCCCGCATCGCGTATGAGCTCGGCTATCTTGAGCTGCCCGAAAACAGCGTTGTTGATATCGATCAGCTCAAAAACTACGAGGACGACCACATCTGCGTGATGACGACCGGCAGCCAGGGCGAATCGATGAGCGGGCTTTTCCGGATGGCGAACGCGAACCATAAGCTGATAGTCGGCTCCGGCGACACCGTTATGATCTCCGCGTCCGCGATCCCCGGCAACGAGCGCAGCGTCGGAAGAGTCATCAATCAGCTTTTCAAGCGCGGCGCGAACGTCATCTACGATCGGCTTGCCGACGTTCATGTTTCCGGCCACGCCAGGCGCGAAGAGCTCAAGCTCATGTTCCGCCTGCTTAAGCCGAAGTATTTCATCCCCGTGCACGGCGAAAACCGCCATCTTTACAGGCACGCAAGGCTTGCCGAGGAGATGGGCGTCGCGCCGCAGAACGTGTTCATAATGGACAACGGCAACGTTCTCGAGATCGGACCCAAGGAAGCCAAGCTCAACGGGACCGTCACCGCCGGATCCCTGCTCGTCGACGGCCTCGGCGTCGGAGACGTCGGCACGACCGTGCTCAAGGAACGCCGCCATCTTTCGCAGGAGGGCATGTTCTCGATCATCATCCCCGTACAGAAATCCACGGGCGTGCTGATAGGTCTGCCCGAGATCATAACCAGGGGTTTTATCTACGTGAAGGATTCGGAGGAGCTGATCGGGGAAGCAAAGCAATTCGCGCTGGAAAGCTCCCAGACGCTGCTTGAGAAGTTCCCGGGACCCGACTGGACCCAGTTCATTGCGGCAATGAAAACGGCGATGAAATCGTTCCTGCTCAATAAAACAAAGCGTACGCCGATCATCGTTCCCATTGTGGTCGATATCGAATGCTGAACCGTTTATGCCTTTTATTCGTTTTATGATCGGAGAGTATCATGCAGGATAATGATATCGAAAGAGCAGCACAAACGCTTGCGGAGCTGCTTCGGGAGAGCGGCGAATACAGGGCGCTTTTGACCGCGCGCGAAAGGGTCTTTGCGGACGAAGCCAAGAAAGCGCTGCTGGACGAATACAGGAAGCTCAGGCTTCGCGTGCAGGCAAGCGTGCTGACCGGCGAGACCGACGACGAATCCCTGCTTCGCCTGACCAAGCTCGGCGAACTGCTGCAGCTCGATCCGGTAACTTCGGATTACCTGTTTGCGGAGCTGAGGCTCAGAACGCTGCTCGGTGATATCTATAAAAAGCTTGCCGACGCGGTCGGCGACGATCTTTCGCTGCTTGACTGACGCCGGACGTAGACTCAGTAACCCACCGTTCTATTTGGAGACAGTATGGATTTTAAAGAAATCAGCAACAAAATAGGATCCGCGCTCAAGACGGGCAAGGATAAGACCTTTGCCTTCTTCGGCGATCTTTTCAAAAAGAAAGCTAATAAAGCCGAGACGGCCGCAACTCCCGCCGCCGATATCGAAGTCAACGACGATTCATTCGAGGATATCAGCGGAGGCGTTGAAGCTATAGAAGAGAGGATCGAACCCGACCCCATGGAGGAGCCGATCGACCTCTTTGAGATAGCGGATATCTCAAGCGAATTCTTCAACGGAGAGCTTTCGAAGAAGGAAGAGAACGAGCTTTTCAAGACCAGCAATTTTCAGGCCGTTCCCGACCGTGTGGAAAAGGGTACCGCCGCGAACGAAGCCCTGGAACAGGAGCTTGCCGATACTGCGGTCGCTGCGCCGAGACGATCCGAGCAGACGGAGAAAGACGAGAGAAAGGCAAGGTTTAGCAAGAGGATGAATAAATTCTGGAAGATCTGGACTTATATCAGAGTGCCGATAATCATTGCCGCAAGTCTCTTTATCGTCTATTTCCTTGTTAAGAAAGTCGGTACCAAGCTGTATACGAACTATATAATGCCAGTCGATCCGAACGACCCGACGCCCGTTGTGGTGACCATCCCCACCGGCAGCGGCGCTTCCGCTATCGCAAAGATCCTTTACGAAGCCGGCGGAGAGGATGAGAAAGGGCTGATCTCCCATAAGGCCGTCTTTAAGGTCTACGTCGACTTCATCGGCAAATCCAGCCGACTTCAGGCGGGAACATACGTGCTTTCGAGGAATATGAGCATTCCGGATATCGTGGATACGATATGCCGAGGCGTGCCGCCGAAGAAGATCATAAAGCTTAGGATACCCGAGGGTATGACGATAGAGGCAATGGCGGCGAAGCTCGTTGAAGACGGCGTGCTGCAGTCGCCCGACAGGTTCATACAGCTCTGCGTGACTGGCGAAGCTTTCGTTCAGAGCCATCCGTTCATCGCCGAGATCCCGCAGGATGATACGGGCGAACGCCGTTACGTGCTCGAAGGCTTCCTCTTCCCCGATACCTATGAAGTCTATGAAGACGCCACGGAGGAAACGATAATCGATAAGATGCTCACGCGCTTCGAGCAGATCTTCGGCAGCGTCTACACGGCGCGCGCACAGGAGCTCGGGCTGAGTATGTATCAGGTGGTTACGCTTGCTTCCGCACTTGAAAAGGAAGCGCGCCTCAACGACGACTTCGCACGGGTATCGGCCGTATTCTATAACCGAATGAGGCGCAATATGAACCTTGATTCCGATGCGACGCTCGAATACGTGCTGCATACAGGCTCGCTCAACCTTACCGACGAACAGCTTGCGACGCCCTCCGGCTATAACACTCATATCAACTCCGGCCTGCCTCTCGGCCCGATATCGAACCCGGGCGACACGGCGCTCAATGCCGCGCTCTATCCGAATCAGGAATACATCAACGAGCAGTACCTCTTCTTCTGCCTGATGAACCCCGAGAACGGCGCATTGATCTTCGCGAAGACGATCGAGGAGCACAATGCGAACGTTGCAAAGTACAGCCCGCTTTGGTGATGATATGAGCTTTGAAGGATTTAAGAAAGAAACTTTCGAGTTCCTGATGGAGCTGACCTTCAACAATAATATCGAATGGTTCAACTTAAACAGGAAACGTTATGAGACCTTCGTCCGGGACCCTCTGCGCGCTTTGACGGCCGAGCTGATGCCTGCGGCGCTCGATATCGACCCCAATCTCAATCCGAGCGTCAATTCCTCCGTTTCGAGGATCCGGCGCGATACCCGCTATTCCTACGACAAATCCCCGTTCCGCAATCATATGTGGATCGCGTTCCGTTACCTCGGAACGAGCGTCAGCGAGGGCTGCGCGCTGTATTTCGAAATAACGCCCACCGATTATTCCTACGGTTTCGGCTTCTACGCCGCGTCGACCGAGTTCATGCAGGCCTACCGCAAAAGGCTGCTTGCCGATCCGCACGGCTTTCTTGCGATGGCGCACGAGCTTGAAGCGAACGGCTACGGCTACAGCGCCGATCCCTATAAGCGCGATCATTATCCGGATGCGGATGCTGATCTTAAGCCTTATATCAACGTAAAGAGCTTTGCATGGACCAAGCACTTCAATGATATCGGTTCGCTGATCGAACCTTCCGACATCAAGGACAGGCTCGTGCACGATTATGACCTGGCAAGACCGATGTATGCGCTGATGCGTTCGGTGATCGAAAGCATATAAAGATTATGAAAAGGAGACGGTATGAAGCGCTTTCTTATTGTTGTTGATATGCAGAATGATTTTGTGGACGGCTCACTCGGCACAAAAGAAGCTTTGGCGATCATTCCGGCCGCCGCAAAGAAGATCGAAGAGTTTGACGGAATGGCGATCGCGACGTTCGATACCCATTTTGAAAACTATTCGGAGACCGCCGAAGGAAAGAAGCTGCCCGTGCCCCACTGCATAGAGGGGACCGAGGGCTGGGAGCTGAACGCATCGATCAAGGCGGCGCTCGATAAAAAAGCATGGATACCGATCAAAAAGCTGACGTTCGGCTCGGTGGATCTTCCCCATATTATCGCCGCGTATGCGTACGGAGATGATTTTGAGATCGAGCTGATCGGTCTCTGCACCGATATCTGCGTGGTGAGCAATGCGCTGATGCTCAAAGCCGCTTTCCCGGAAAAGCGCATCGCCGTGGATGCAGCCTGCTGCGCCGGCGTCACCCCCGCTCTCCATAAGGCCGCTCTCGACGTTATGAGGAGCTGTCAGATCGACGTGATCGACGGCTGACGGGATGGCTCGGGGCAAAGCAAAAAACGATACCGAGAAAAACACGAGATCGTCCGGGCGAAGGGAACGTCCCTTTCGTCCGTTCGATTTCGTTATTATTGCGTGCATCATCGTTTTGAGCATAGTACCCCTTCTGCTAAAAACGGAAGAGGAAGCGGATACCGTTGTTATAACCTGGCACGGACAGGAGATCTATCGGGACAAGCTTTCAAAGG
>JAEEGL015586973.1_pt1 | contig 33210 bp, 32 predicted proteins | sample 9134231 | NCBI WGS metagenome assembly JAEEGL01 (sample SAMN16246548, study PRJNA631951) | gut metagenome | biome: gut microbiome; feature: rumen; material: fiber-attached | host: Bos | place: Iran: Karaj | collected 2018-10 | reverse complement strand
GAGAAGGGCAAGTACATTCTTCTCTCTGCTCACCGCGAAGAGAACATCGACACCGAGAAGAACTTCTTCTCCCTCTTCAATGCCATCAATGCTATGGCTGAGAAGTACAACATGCCCATCCTCTACAGCTGCCATCCACGTAGTCGCAATCGTCTAGCCGCCTCAGGTTTCCAGCTCGATCCTCGTGTCATCCAGCATGAGCCTCTCGGCTTCCACGACTACAACTGCCTCCAGATGAATGCCTATGCAGTCGTTTCCGACTCTGGCACACTCCCCGAAGAGTCTTCATTCTTCACCAGTGTTGGTCATCCCTTCCCTGCAGTGTGCATCCGCACCTCTACCGAGCGTCCAGAAGCCCTCGACAAGGGTTGTTTCTTCATCGCTGGCATCGACGAGAAGTCGCTCCTCCAGGCAGTAGAATGTGCAGTGGATATGAACAACAATGGAGATCATGGTTTGCCCGTTCCTGACTATGTGGATGAGAACGTCAGCACCAAGGTGGTCAAGATCATCCAGAGCTACGTTGGCATTGTTAACAAGATGGTTTGGCGCAAGTTTTAATTAAGCCATGAGCTATGAGCAATGAGTCATGAGCCAAAAGCCCAGTTCACTGCTCACTTCTCAAAGCTATAAACAACAATGCGTGATTTTCACAAATTAGGAATATGGGATCGTAGTCATCAATTTACATTGAAAGTGTATAATGTGACTAAGAGTTTTCCACAGAACGAATTGTTTGGCTTAACGTCCCAAATTAGAAGAGCTAGTTCATCTATTCCTACTAATATCGCTGAGGGATGTGGTAGAGGTTCGAATAAAGATTTTGCACATTTTTTGCAAATGGCAATTGGCTCTGCTTCGGAAGTTGAATACGAATTATTACTTGCTCGAGACCTACAATATTTAAATAATGATGATTATAACATTCTCAATAAAGAGATTGTTGAAATCAGAAGAATGATTTATAAATATCAATCAGAGTTAAAATAGAATAAAGAGCTATCAGCCATGAACATTGAGCTATCAGCCCGGCTCAAGGCTCAAAGCTCAAAGCTCAAAGCTATAAAAATAGAGCTAAGCATTGGAACCAATAAACTGGCTCACAGCTCATAGCTCATAACTCATTGCTAAATAATGAATATACTAGTAACAGGCGCAAAAGGTTTCGCTGGGAAGAACCTGTGTGCACAACTTAAGAACATCAAGGACGGTAAGGCACGCTGCTATGGCGACCTTGTAATTGATGAAGTATTCGAATACGATATCGACTCGACACCTGAAGAACTCGATGAGTACTGCCAGAAAGCAGATTTCGTGTTCAACCTTGCCGGTGTGAATCGTCCCAAAGATCAAAGCGAGTTCATGGCAGGCAACTTCGGCTTCGCTAGTACGCTGCTTGACACGCTCAAGAAGCATAAGAACACATGCCCTGTGATGCTTAGCTCTAGCCAGCAGGCTTCGCTCACGGGCCGTTTTGGCAACAGCGAGTATGGCCGAAGCAAGAAGGCAGGGGAGGAGTTGTTCTTGGAATACGGAAAGGAGACTGGCACCAAGGTGCTTGTCTATCGCTTCCCCAATCTCTTCGGCAAGTGGTGTCGCCCGAACTATAACAGCGCTGTAGCCACCTTCTGCAATGCGTTTGCTAACGATCTGCCTTATACGGTGAATGATCCTAGCGTAGAATTGGAGCTTCTCTACATTGATGATCTTGTAGAGGAGATGATAGCTTGTCTCAAAGGGCAGGAGCATCGCTGCGAGTTTGATGGCCTTGAGGTATTGCCACAAACTGATGGTCGTTACTGCTACGTGCCAGTAACGCACAAGATTACGTTAGGTGAGATTGTAGAGCTCTTGAAGAGTTTCGCCGAGCAGCCTAAGACATTGATGATTCCGGAGATTCCTGCAGGCAGCTTCGCCAAGAAGCTCTACAGCACTTACTTGAGTTATCTGCCCTATGAGAAGACTGCATTCCCGATGAAGATGAATGTCGATGCACGCGGCTCTTTCACAGAACTTGTCCACACCGCAAACTGTGGCCAAGTCAGCATCAACATCAGCAAGCCAGGCATCACCAAAGGACAGCATTGGCACCACACGAAGTTCGAGCAGTTCATCGTTGTGAAGGGTCATGGTCTTATCCAACAGCGCAATCTGAACGATCCCGATGGGAAAGTTTTGGAATGGGAAGTTGATGGCGACCATATCCAGGCAGTTCACATGCTCCCTGGCTACACCCACAACATCATCAACCTCAGCGACACCGAAGATTTGGTTACGGTGATGTATTGTAATGAGGTGTTTAACCCTAACAAACCAGATACATTCTTCGCCCCCGTATAATGAAAGTGTGTGGTTTTTCTACTATACTCAAAAGTCAATATTATGTAAGAATTGCCCCCTTCGAGGATATTCGAAGCATATAGCAATGTGCTATAGAATTATGCTTTTTATATGCAAAGTTCAACTAAATCTACAATCCAAAGAGATTAGACACTTAAAACGATACCGCAGATTGATGCTTTATTGTCATGACTTTTTGATATAAACTCATCTTAAAGTTTTTATAGTAATTTGATTATATGAATATAGGTATTGTAAGTCCATTTAACCCATCCGAGTTTAAGGATTTATTTCCTCAAATGCAAGTGCCTGAATTAAATAAAACCGCATCGTCTGTACATGCGTTAGTACGTTCGTTTATTGAGGCTGGCCATACTGTTTGGGTATTTACGATTAATAATTTATCACTGCAATATAATGAGTTAATCTCTGATAAATTAAAAGTAATTTTAGTTCCTTATCGAGGATTTAAAGGATCTGGCCCATTTCATATATTTGATGTCATTTATTTGAGAAAAGCGATTGCAAAATACCTTAAACAGATTGATATATTACACGGTCAGTGGACATACCAATATTCATATGCAGCTATTGCTTTTTCTAATCAAATACCAGTTTTCTGTACAGTCCGTGATTGGTGCCCTTATATCATGACTCTTCAAAATAATTTGAAATATAAGTTTGATTGGCGACTAATTAATTATCGGATGTTCAAAAAGATAATGCAGAATGAAAAAGTTCATTTAATAGCCAATTCTCATTACACATATGATAGAATCAAGGGTGCTTACCCATATAAAGAAGTCAATATTATTCCTAATTCCATCAAGAAGCAGTATATTCTAGTTGATGATGCAAAAAGGAGTAATGCTGATATACGTATTATTACTATAGCAGCTTCTGTTACAGATATAAGGAAAAATATCATTCGATTATTAGAGGCTTTTCAACTTTTCCGAAAGAAGTATTTTTCTGCATCATTAATAGTTGTAGGAAAAATTGACCCAGAAACAAGTATTGTTAAAGATTGGCGTAATAACGGCTATTTAGATAACGTGGAATTGGTTGGTGTTATAGCGCATGATAAGGTTATAAGTTTGTTAGATAGTTCTACTATGATGGTCCATCCTGCTCTAGAAGAAACTTTTGGTAATACTCTATTGGAAGCAATGGCCCGTCGTGTACCAGTGGTTGGAGGTGAAATGTCTGGAGCTGTTCCTGCTGTATTAGGTAATGGAAAATATGGTATATGTTGTGATGTGACTAGGTCTAACGAAATATTTAAAGCTATGGTTCGTCTTATGGACATAGAAGTCGCAGATGCATATATTAATAGAGCGACGAATCACCTTATAATGAACTATGCTTCTGATGTTGTTTGTGCTAACCATATTAGGCTATATAATTCCTTTATTTAAACTGGATTATTTTCAATAATATCAAGATTAATGGAGCGTAATATTAAGTTTTCATATTTATTTGTATTTCTTATCTTATATTGTTTGCTTGCTTCAGCGCAAGCAAGTGTAACTATATCCTATAACGTTTTCATTGAGTTAGCAGTAGCTGTATTAAGTTTCATATATTTTCGCTCTAAAAATGCTATCAAAGGTAATAAATCAATATATTTGGCTTCATTCCTTTTGATTGTCGCTATTTTATATTCTCATCGTGGAGGTAATTTATTTGGATATATTGGCCCGGCTTTAACAGTATCGCTTGCTTTGGTTCTTTTGAATATGAAGGCGGAGTGGCGTATAATTTTGTTAGAAAGAATTAGTAAGTTGTTTGGAATACTCTTATCTATATCTATTATTCTTTGGTTCATTCATTTGTTTATTTCTTTACCACATACTACAACGACTTTCGATAACCATTGGGGTGGATATTCTACTATTGCAAATTATTTTTTCTTCCAAGAATTTGTTACACCTGGTGAGTTACAACGATTTCAAGGCATGTTTCTTGAACCAGGTCATTTGGGAACTATATCATCATTTTTTCTTATTGTAAATGAGTATAATTTTAGAAGGAAAGAGAATATTGTTTTTCTGATATCTATAATTTTAAGTCTTTCAGCGTCAGCATTCGTTCTCACTGCTATTGGTTTCCTATTGTATTGGTATAATTCTAGAAAGGTCATAACTGCTCTTTCTTTTTTAGCTATTATAGTCATTTTTTTCATTTATTATAATGGAGGAGATAATGTAGTTAATAATCTTATTTTTTCAAAACTTACTCGAGAAGAAGGCGCCGTTGAAGGTCGTGTTACTTTGGAGATTGTAGATATGTTTAATGAAATGTGGATAACTGGTAAAGATTTATTACTAGGTAAGGGCTTGTTTTTTGCCTATGATGAATCCCAGGGATCTGGACTTATTTTATATTTTGTAAAAAACGGCATTATAGGTACGCTACTTCTTTTCTTATCATATTTTGCAATATATAGAACATGTAAATCTAGGTATGGTTTTTATATTCTTTTAATTTATTATATTTCTTTTTTACAACGGACATATCCATTTTGGGATGCTTTCATTATACCATTCATTTTAGGACTTTCATATGTTTCACGCCCCAAAGGAAATATTAAAGTGACCAAATAATCTATCATAATAATTAAGATAATTTTGAATGAAAACAATTACTATATTCGTAATAACATATAATCAAGCGAACGTCATTCGTAGGACGATGGACTCTATCTTAAGCCAAAAGGATTGGGGGCTACGCCGAATACTTGTTGGAGATGATTGTTCTTTAGATAATACTTATAATATTTTGTTGGATTACCAAAAGAGATATCCAGAGATTGTGACCATTATACGGAACGATAAAAATATGGGTATCTATGGTAACCTTCAGAATTTAATTCAATTTAGAGATAATACGGATTTATATACTATATGTTCTGGTGATGATGCTTTCTGCGATGATTATTTCAAGTCCCTACAAGAATTTTTAAAACAAAACAACATCTGTACAGATAATGATGTTTGTATTTATAGTGACTGGAAAGCTATTGATCCAGAGGGCAGTGAAACTATTTACCGACAAGATATTGTATCTCGTGGATACAGTTTATGGAGATTACATATGAGGGGAAAAATTTGTGGAAGGTCTCGAATCTATTCTAGATCAATAATAGATCAGTTTCAACCTGTACCTTTAGATAAAGGGCTGCACTTGGCAGAAGGACTTTTTGGCATACAAGTACCTCGGTTAGTAAAACATGTCTATTATATGCCCCATATATCTACTATTTACTACACTGGAATAGGTGTTTCAACAAAGTTGTTTAAGACAAAATATTCTACAACAGATAATATTGTTAAATGGGAGTATTATCTCGATCATTTTATTACAGAGAAAGAAGATAAGTACTATGCAAAATACCAGATAGCAAGAAGTTTATATTTAATGAACCCGAGTGCAAAGTATTTCTTTTCAGCATTATGGAATTATATATGTGGAGATTATCCTGTAAATAAAAAAATTCTTAAATCTGCTTGGGGCTTAAGTCTTTATTTATTGAGAATAGCCAATAAAACAAAATAATGGCGGAAGCTTTAAAAAAACAATTTTTCAAAGGAATTGCGTGGACTTTAGTGCAAAATTTAGCCACTAGAGTTCTTAGTTTGGTTTTTACAATTATTTTAGCACGTCTTTTGATGCCAGAGGATTATGGCTTAATTGGAATGCTTTCGATTTTTATTTCAATTTCAGACGTGTTTATACAGAGTGGTTTCAGCCAAGCTTTAATTCAGAAGAATAATACAACAGATGATGATTTTTCTACTGCATTTTATTTTAATACAGTTGTTTCCTTGCTCATCTACGTAATAATGTTCTTCTCAGCACCTCTGATAGCGATTTTTTACAACGAGCCACAATTAATTATCCTTACACGTGTTCTTTCATTAAATTTTATATTAGGCGCTCTTAATGTAGTACAACAGTCCAAGTTAACCAAAGCTATGAATTTCAAGGCTTTGGCCATAATTACTTTAATTTGCACATTTGTTAGCGGTATAGTTGGTATGACCATGGCTTATTGTGGGTTTGGCGTATGGGCTCTTGTGGTACAGACTCTCACAGCAACATTATTGAGGGTTTTCACTTTCCCTATATTTACAAAATGGCACCCTAATCGTCCATTTAATTTCAAATCATTTCAACATTTGTGGGGGTTTGGATCAAAAATTTTGGTAACGGGAATACTTGAAGTTATTATTCGTAATCTCTCTAATATTTTAATTGGTCGTTTCTATGATAAAGAACAAGTTGGTTATTTCACTAAGGCTAGAAGTTTTGCAGATGTACCAGCTATGACTATGTCATCTGTTCTTGGAACTGTTTTATTCCCTCTTTTAAGTGAAATACACGAAGATGAGGACCGACATGTTAGAGTCTTTAAAAGAGTTAGTTTTTATACGGTTTTGTTTTCTTTCCCTGTAATGATATTATGTGCCATTTTGGCTAAACCAATAGTTATAATTTTATTTACCGAAAAGTGGGCTAATTGTATACCAATGCTTCAAGCGTTTCTCTTAGCTCGTGCATTTCTTCCCTTGAATGTTATTAATGCTCATATGCTTCAAACTCGAGGTGAAACTAAATTATATATGAATGTTTATTCTGTTACCGCACCTCTTTCTATTTTAGCAATTGTTATCTCTATACCCCTTGGCGTTCAGGCGATGGCTTGGGCTACCCTTTTGTCGGGAATTTTATATTACACTATTTTCTCAATTGTTGTAGGTAGGAGAGTTGGATATAGTTTCATCCAGCATATTTGGGATTTGCGTTTAATTTTTTTATCCCTGTTATTAATGACTATAGGCACATGGATTGGTATAACGTTTTTTTCTGGAATGTGGGCAAAATTAATTATAGGTTTTTTGATTGGCTCATTAATTTATTTAGCAAGTTGTTGGGGGTTTAGACTGGTGGATGAAGAAATGATTCAATTATTAAAGTTAAAACTTAAAATAAACAAATAATCTCTTAGTAATGCTTAAACCATTATTTATAGATAATGATTATCAGATGCAAACTCTAGCATCTGGGCAAATTGCGCGCAATTTTTGGGAAAACCAATCTATTAAAGATTTTCAGCCTACAATTATTTGTACACCTTCAAATTACAAATTTAAGAGTCATTGGCAGACTATCGAGGTTGAAGATAAATATTGGATTTGGTATATTGGTGTAGGCTTTAGAAAGATTGGTTTGTCTGGTATTGCTTTGATGCCAGATATGCATTATTACTCATGGGCAAAGTTTGTAATGCGTAAAATTCCCCAAATAATTAGAAATGTTGAATTTGATTATATTCATACTCTTTCTTCACCAGCATCAACTCATTTAATTGGTTTGAAACTAAAAAAATTAACAGGTAAACCTTGGGTCGCTCAATTTAATGATCCATGGCTTGATACAATTGATGGGAAGAACATAAGACCCCAATTCGCTTATAAATTGAATGCTAAGTATGAGCATGAAGTAGTTGAAAATGCAGATCTTATTATTCATACCAATCATTTACTAGCAGATATTTGGATTGAAAGGTATGGAGATTGTTTGAAGGACAAGATGTTCGTTTTACCTTTAAATTTTAATGTGAGTCCCTTGCCAGAGGTAAATGATAGTATGAAAAATGTAAATGGAGGAGTTTTGAGAATAGCTCATATCGGAGAGATTTATAGTAGCAGATCATGCATTGATTTTATGAAAGGTGTTTCTATTTTATTAAGGAAACATCCGGAAGCAAGGGAAAAATTATCAATTACTTTTATAGGAGGAATAAAAAAAGAGGAGGCTAATATTGTGAATAGTTTGGAAATTACAGATATTGTGAATATTAAACCTCGTACAGATCCTGATTTATTAGTTGATTTTTACAAAACTTCTGATGTTTTTCTTGCAATTGATGTTAATATAAAAAAAAGTCCTTGTTTCCCATCCAAATTATTAATGTATTACTATTATAAAAAACCTATTTTGGGTATTACTAACCCTAATAGTATCTTGGAGGAAGAGATGATTAATAGCGGTAATAGTGTCTGTTATTATGGCAACCCTGAGCAGGTCGCAAATTATCTTTATCGTGCATTACATAATTATGATTCTCTTAATACTTTTGATAGAGAGTATTGGAAACGTTTTACGGTAGAAAATGTAAGTTATTTATATAAAAAACTTTTAAGTAGAATCATGAATAAATAACTACTATGCCTTCAATATATTTTTTCCCTTTTGAAGTAAATGAAATAATATAATAATTTTTGCTGTTCGATAAACCGATGATAATATGAATGAATTGCGTCGTATATATAATGGTATGAACGCCGTTCACTTTCCTTGGATTTATATAATAGCAACGAACAAACTTTATTTATTTCCAAAATTCAAGAATAAAGAAGGCATTCAATCTATGATATAAGTATTTTGAGTTTTTTATTTGTAAGGCAACTTTAAAAAACACAATTGCCTATGAGATGCAAACTAATAATGAACTCAAAAACGCTATGATTTCTAGCAGTTTGGATAGTTATTATATAAGATTTAAGAAATGAATATTATTTGTGGGAATAGATAAATAATTCAAGATTAATAGCTTATAGTCAATTGATGGTAATTTAATAACATAAATATGAAAGGTATAGTTTTAGCAGGAGGGAGCGGAACACGCCTCTATCCAATTACGAAGGGCATCAGCAAGCAGCTTATACCGATTTATGATAAGCCAATGGTTTATTATCCTATCTCTGCTTTGATGCTGGCTGGAATACGTGAAATACTCATCATATCAACCCCTTACGACTTACCTGGATTCAAGCGTTTGCTTGGAGACGGTTCTGACTACGGCGTACACTTTGAATATGCTGAGCAACCATCGCCCGATGGACTGGCTCAGGCATTTATCATTGGTGAGAAGTTCATCGGGAATGATTGTGCTTGCCTCGTTTTGGGAGACAATATCTTTTATGGCAGTGGCTTCACTGGACTCCTTCGTCGTGCTGTGAAGGATGCAGAAGAGAACCAAAAGGCTACAGTCTTTGGCTATTGGGTCAGTGATCCGGAACGCTATGGCGTTGCTGAGTTTGACAAGAATGGTAATTGCCTGAGCATCGAAGAAAAACCGAAAGAGCCTAAGAGTAACTATGCTGTAGTGGGCCTCTATTTCTATCCCAATAAGGTGGTTGATGTCGCCAAGCACATAAAACCTAGTGCTCGTGGAGAGCTAGAGATCACGACGGTGAACCAGAAGTTTCTTGAAGATGGGGAGCTTAAGGTCCAAGTTTTCGGTCGTGGCTTTGCATGGCTCGATACTGGCACCCACGATAGCCTAGCAGAAGCTTCGACATTCGTTGAAGTCATCGAGAAACGTCAAGGGCTAAAAATCGCTTGTCTTGAAGGAATTGCATATCGCAGAGGGTGGATTTCTGAAGATCGTATGCGTGAGCTTGCCAAGCCTATGCTGAAGAACCAGTATGGACAGTATTTGCTACGTGTAATAGAGGAGAAGAAGGAAGAGGTGGATTCTGATACATTCCGCTATAAATATAAATGATATGGAAATAAATGATGTTAGAATTATAAAGCTCCCTAAGTTTCTCGATGAGCGCGGAAACCTTTCATTTGCAGAAAACTACAAACAGATTCCTTTTGAAATTAAGCGCACCTATTGGATTTATGATGTGCCTGGAGGAGAGTCTCGTGGTGGACATGCATTCAGAAAGAATCATGAGTTTATCATTGCATTATCAGGCTCTTTTGATGTCATTGTTGATGATGGAATACAAAAGAGGACATATACTCTTAATCGTTCATATTATGGTTTGTATGTTCCTGCTGGTTTTTGGCGAGAGATGATAAACTTTTCAACTAATTCCCTTGCACTAGAGTTTGGTTCTACCCATTATGACCCTAGCGATTACATTCGCGATTATAATGTTTTTCTTAAAATGAAGAGAAATGCAGAAGTATAATGTATTTGATTGCTCGGTTGTCGAATTAGACAAGCACCATAGCGACCGCAAGGGAAATCTCACAGTGGTAGAAAATGGTGAAACCTTGCCATTTGATGTAAAACGTGTGTATTATTTGTACGATGTTCCAGGAGGTGAATCTCGAGGTTCACATGCACATAGAGATTTAGAACAATTAATTATTGCAGCATCTGGATCTTTCCGTGTAACTCTTGATGATGGTAAGTGTAAGCGTTCGTTTTTCCTTAATCGTCCATATCAGGGATTATATGTAAAACCAGGTCTCTGGCGAGATCTTGATGATTTCTCTTCCGGAGCAGTTTGTATGGTTTTGGCCTCTGATATTTATAAAGCAGAGGACTATATTCGTGATTATAATGATTTTTTGAAATTTAAAGAACAATCAAAAGAATAAAGCAATGAATAAATGGTTCGCGATTCTTGGTGGCAATAAATTGCTTAAAGGTATTTGTGACAAACTTCAATCTTATGGCTATAAGGTAGTTGTCGTAGACTGGAATGAAAAGCCAGCAGTGATAGGGGATTTGCATATCCGTCATGATGTTAAGGACTCTGACACCATCTTGAAGTTGTTCAAGGAAAGAGGTTTCGACATTGATGGAGCAATCTCTTGTATAGATCTTGCTGCACCCTCAGTATCTGCTATTAATAAAGCATATGGTTTGAAGTATATGCCTGAGAAGTATAATGTTGTTCTTTCAAAGGAACAAATGGCTAAGGATTGGAAAGCAGCAGGAATATTTAATCGTATTTCTGAGCGTTCTGATACTATCTCTATAGAAGAAGTTATAGAACTAAATAAGAGATATCGTATTATTATTAAACCAGATGTTGCTGCTAGTTCTCGCGGTATAACAACTCTCGAAAAGGGATCTTCTAAGGAACAAATAGAAGAAGCAATGAATATAGCTAAGGAAGCTTCATTTAACAAGTTATGCCTTATTGAAGAATTTGTTGTTGGTAGAGAATTCACTGTTGATATGCTCGGTGATGATTATGGTAATGTTGTGGTTTATGGTATTTCTGTCAAGTATCATACTCCATATGCAGGTAATAACCGGTGTGCAGTTAAATTGCATTGGAATTCAAATGTTTATTCCGATGAAGTATATAAGAAGATTGCCCAGCGAGGTCGAGAATGCTACAAGGCCATTGGTTTGAAGAACTCTTTTGGTCATTTAGAAATGATAATGAAAGAAGATGGCACGTTAACCCCAGTTGAAATTGGAGCACGCACTAGCGGATTTATAGGTAGCCATCTTGTATCTGCTGCAAGTGGAAAAGACTATCTTCGCGATTATGTGGATATGCTTCACGGTATGAATATTGGTAATGAAGATCACATCAATGGTTCTGAGTCTGCAATGTGGTATAAGTATAATATTCCCACGGGCTATACTTGTGTGAAGAAAACATCTTTATCTGATTTTCTAGATTCTAGGATTCATGTGATGTATAACGACCACAATGGTTTACAAGTGGGTGAAACATATGGACCGATTATAGATGATAACACTTGCGATCGAGAAGGTTATGAAATGATGAAAGGTCCGAAGAATATTTTGACATATGAAAATATTAGAAAATCTGAAAAAGATTTCCTTTATGAATTTTGCGGTTTTAGAGGTGAATTAATGCCTGAAGATTAGAAAAGAGAAATAATATGAGAAACATTTTTTATAAAGGTATAATTATAGAACCAAGTGATTTCTTGATGCCTAAAATTAGGGTATCGCCAATGACACAATTGGAGTTAATTTGTGAATCGTCTGCAGAAAATAATGACGTTATAATGAAAATCAAAAATTTTCACGGTAAATATGTGACATTGGGAGTAAAAGCAAGACAGATGCTCGAACTGGCGTTATTGCAGTGTAATCTGAAAGCTGAAGACGTAGTGACAATTTTGACTACATCAAATAATTTGTATGTGAGTAGTTGCATAACAAATGAAGTTGAGAAGTTTTGTAAATGGTCACGAATGATTACCGATAAAACTAAGGCGATTATTGTCAATCACGAGTTTGGCTATGCTTATCCAAACGTCCAAAGTTTGAGAAAATACGGTGTCCCTATTATTGAAGATTGTGCGCAAAGTTTTTTGACTGAGGCTAATGATATAGGGAAACATGGTGATTATGTTGTTTATAGCTTACCAAAGTCGTTTCCTATGCAGTTAGGTGCTATCATTGCTTCTAATTCTCAATTGGATTTTCAAGTAGATAAAGATATTTCAAATTATATCAACACAAAACTAGTACAATATGGCGATACAATAGAAATGATTAAACAGCAAAGGTTGTTGCATTATCATTATCTTGAAGAAAATTTGAAGGAAATAGGGATTGTACCATACTTTGAGTTAACAGAGAATACCGTGCCTGGAGTATTCCTTTTCAGATGGTTGGAATGTATTAACTATCAACTACTGAAAGATTTCATAACCAAAGGCGGTATTGAATGTAGTGTTTTTTATGGTAAAAATGCTTTTTTTATTCCATTACATCAAAATCTGTGTAAATCTGAGATGGATTATATGATTAAGTTGTTGCATTACTTTTATGAAAATATGGTATAATGATTGTACAAAACATTCAATTAGGCAATAATTGTGACGTTGACCCCTCTAGTTCAATAAACAATATTATTCTCGGCGATAATGTTAAAATAGCCAAAAGATGTAGTGTTTTCGGAGGTCCAGATAATCTTTTGATTATTGGCGATAATACTTATATTGGAATGAATACATCCATTATAGGATGGTCTCGGAATATAACAATTGGCAGATATGTAAGTATTGCTCAAAATGTAAATATTATGTCGGGTTCTGGTCCGAACAATGATATTTTACAAAGAGTGTTTCCTAGCCACAGAGAGCCAGTTGTAATAGGCGACCTGTGTTGGATTGGTGCTTCTGCCATTATTATGCCGGGAGTAACACTCGGAAAAGCTGTAATCGTAGGAGCAAACAGTTTTGTCAACAAATCATTTGAAGATTATTGTGTTATAGGTGGAACTCCTGCAAAATTGATTAGAAAGTTAACTGATGAAGAAATTAAAAAATTGCAAATATGAATATCCCATTTTTATCATTACATGATGTAACTGCTTTGCATGGTGACGAAATTAGCGCCGCTGTTTCTCAAGTTGTAAATAGCGGCTGGTACCTGCAAGGCATTGAAAACGAACGATTCGAGAAAAACTATGCCAATTTCATAGGTACAAAATACTGCATTGGTTGTGCTAACGGTCTTGATGCCCTCATTTGGATCTTCCGAGCATATATCGAGATGGGAGTTATGCAACATGGAGACGAGGTGATTGTGCCTGCTAACACCTACATAGCTACCATCTTGGCTATCACTGAGAATGGATTGACACCTGTACTCGTAGAACCTAAACTGAATACATTGGAGATTGATGATGACATTATTGAGTCTGCTATCACACCAAAGACCAAGGCTATTTGCATCGTACATCTTTATGGACGCAATGCTTACACAGAAAAGATTGGTTTATTGTGCAAAAAATACAACCTCAAACTTGTTGAGGACAATGCTCAAGCTCACGGATGCAAGCATACTGATGGACGAATGACAGGATCTATTGGTGATGCAGCTGGGCATAGTTTCTATCCTGGCAAGAATTTAGGTGCACTTGGAGATGGTGGTGCAGTAACAACAAATGATCCTGTGTTAGCTGCTGCGGTACGTGCACTAGCCAACTATGGTTCACAGAAGAAATATGTTTTCAAGTATACAGGACGTAATAGTCGTCTTGATGAAATTCAAGCTGCAGTGCTTAATGTAAAGTTGAAGCATTTGGTAGAGGATAATCAACATCGTAAAGAAGTTGCACATTATTACTATGAGCATATTCAAAATCCATTGGTGACACTGCCAGATTTACTTACTGATGAACAGAATGCGTATCATTTGTTTCCTATTCTTGTTTCAGGAGGCAAGAGAGATGCGCTTCGTGATTATTTAGAGCAGTATGGTATTGGTTCTGTAATTCATTATCCAATTGCACCACATAAGCAAGAGTGTTATTGTAATGCTAAGTGGAATAACCCACAATTAAGTCTTCCCATTACAGAATTAATTGCAAATCAAGAATTAAGTTTGCCCATTGGCCCAACTATTTTATTGGATGAGGTCTCTGAGGTTGTACGTCTTATTAATACATATAAATAACTAATTCTGAAACATTAGTGTCTTGAAAAGTTTCATAGGTAGTTTATGAAACTTATATGAAACATTGATGAAATAAGGAATCAAATGAAAATTCTAGAAATCGTTTTTGACTTACGGCCTGGTGGAGCTGAAAGATTCGCTCTTGATTTATCTAATGAACTGTCCAAAAGCAATGATGTTATTCTATTGGCAATAAAAGATGACTCCATAGAGCCAAAAAAAGCATTATTTTACAAATCAGAACTCTCCAATAGAGTTGTTTATAAGAATTTGGGTCTTCCTAATGGATACTCATTAGGAATGGCCTGGAAAATTTTTAATACGATTAAGACAATAAAGCCAGAAATAGTACATATTCATGGAGGTCCAATGCCTATTTACTGTATTTTAGCTATTTATTTTCTTAATAAGAAGATGAAGTTTTATCAGACTATTCATAGTGATATCCACAATGGATATGATACTTTATTTTATAAGTTTCTATTTAAAACGGTAGGTTATAAGAAACGTATGGGCTTTGTGGCCTTGTCAGAAACAAACTATAATGAGATGATGAGGGTGTATCCTAATACTAAGGGTGCATGTATATTAAATGGTAGAGCCCCGATTATACCAACTATCTCCTTTGGATCGGTAAAAATAGAAATGGATAGTTATAAGATGGATAAAGATTCTAAACTATACTTACATGTGGGTAGATGCAATCCTATAAAAAACCAATTGCTGCTTGTGACTTCATTTAATAAGTTTGTTAATAATGGGTACAATGCAGATTTGGTAATACTAGGAGATGGTTTTGATAGTGAATTTGGATTGAAGATAAAGGATATTTCTGGTTCTAGGATTCATTTTATTGGCTCAAGAAAGAATGTGAGCGATTATATGCTCAATGTTGACTTTTTCTGCCTTTCTTCAGATTTTGAAGGCATGCCAATTACTATTTTGGAAGCTAGTTTGGCTGGTGTACCTATTGTATCTACACCAGTGTGTGGAGCTGTAGATGTTGTGCATAATGGTGTAAATGGTTGTCTTAGTTCAGACCATACAATCGATGGTTATAAAAGTTCACTTGAGTATTCTTTTAATCACTTTGCAGAACTGAAAAAAGGCGCAATGGACATGAGAAAAACAAGTTCTTATACAATAGAAACATGCGCTAAGAAGTATCTTTCTTTTTTTAATCAATAAACATTTTTAACTTAGATTGTTTTTGAATTCATTAATTCGTATATTTTACCTCAAAATATTTGATTTGATATATTCTTATTTTCAGGGTAGATACGAATTAATAAGGTTTTGATAGTTCAACTAATTATTTTAAATTTTTCTAGTTATGACAATTGGTTATACTACAGGTGTATATGATCTATTTCATATAGGACATTTGACACTTCTTAAAAATGCAAAAGGCTTATGTGATAAGTTAATAGTCGGAGTAACTGTCGATGAATTAGTTTTATACAAAGGGAAAAAGGCAATGATTCCTTATTCAGATCGTGCAGAGATTGTTAGGAGTATTAAGTATGTTGATGCTGTAGTACCTCAATACGACATGGATAAACTGGCTGCCTGTAAAAAACTTGGAGCCACCATATTGTTCGTTGGCGATGACTGGTATGGTACAGATAAGTGGAAGAAATATGAAGAAGAATTTGCTAAAGAGGGAATTAGAATTATTTATTTTCCATATACAAAGGGAATATCTTCGACAAAAATAACAGAGGCTCTTAAACATACTCGTGGTTGGGTTGATGGCAAGGAAATACAAACTCCAGAAGAAAACCACTTGAATAAGTAATCCAATGGTAGATAAAAGTTATTGTATGAGTTCATTTCTTTCACTGAGATATGTGGAAGATGATGAAAAGCAATTTTTCAAGGGCATTCGACATCAAGTTTACAAACAGCAGCCGATTGAGCGTAAGGTATTTGTGTCAGATGCACAGGATATTGATATAGCTCTTCGTAATGTTTTCAGGAGAATTAGTCATGAAAAATTGGGCATGTTACTATCTGGTGGCATGGATAGTTCCATATTAGCGTCCTATATGCCTGAAGAATCTGATGCCTACACCTTCAGGTTTTTAGGTGGAAAATATCAGAGCGACGAACTAGAGCGTGCAGAATATTATGCCGATTATTATCATCTTAAACTCCACTATGTCGACATTGATTGGACTACCGTTGAGCAGAATGTGGATAAGGTGATGGAGCACAAAGGTGCCCCTGTACACTCTATAGAACCACAACTCTATGCCGCAGCTATGCAGGCTAAGAAAGATGGCATTACAATGCTAGTTATTGGTGATGCTGCTGATTATGTGTTTGGTGGCATGGATGGTCTTCTTTCAAAGAATTGGAGCTTTGATGAATATGTAAATAGGACCGTCTATTTGAATCCTGCAGAAGTGCTGAAAGAACCATACGACATGAATTACCTCTTTGAACGCTATCGTTTAGGAAAAAATAGTATAGACTATTTGCGGTTTTATGATGAGGTAGTTACAGATGAAAGTTATGCTTCTTACGAGAATGCTTTTGAAACTGCTGAAATAGACTTCATTGATCCTTACGAGCTTCTTAAAATGTCTAAGCCTCTTGATTTAGGAAGAATCAGAAATGGAGACACCAAATATCTGATTAGAGATCTATTCAGAATGAAGTATCCTGAAACTACGGTTCCCATTAAGCAACCAATGCCCAGGCCCGTTGATGCATATTTTGCTAAGTGGGAAGGACCTAAACGCAAGGAGTTCCGTGATGATATTGAAATTAGTAAGTATAGTGGAAACCAGAAATGGCTTCTCTACTGCTTGGAAAGATTCTTAAACAATTACGATAATTAAAACATAGAATATTATGGTTAACAAAGATTTTTGCTTGAGTTCGTATATGGCTTTCCGTTATATTTGGAAAGATGGTGCCGATTTTGCTGAGGGTTTTCAGCACAAGAACTTTCGACCTGTTGATGAAAAGGACAGAATTCCTGTTAAAACTTCTGAGGATATTGATAGAGAAATACAAAAGCAGTTTGATGATCTTTATTCCAAGTATGATAATATAGGTATATTACTTTCTGGCGGTATGGATAGTGCCAATCTGGCAGCTTATTTGAAACCTGGTAGCCATGCATATACCTTCAATTCCACATCAGGAGTTTTTGATGCTGATGTGGAACGTGCCAAGACATATTGCAAGAAACTGAAATTAAATCATCATCTGATTGATATCACTTTGGAGGACTATGAGAAATATACTCCCATTGTGATGAGATATAAGTTCGCTCCTGTTCACTCTATAGAGCCTCAAATCTATAAAGCTGCAGAACTTGCGAAGAAGGATGGTGTTCAGTTGATGATAGTAGGTGAGAGTGCCGACCTTATTTTTGGAGGCATGGACAAACTCATTACTCCGGACTGGACTTTCGATTCATTTGCAAAACGTTACACTTTCCTTGATCCTAGACTTGTTTTATCTAACCCTGTTGACCAGTCTGAACTATTTGAAAAATATCGTTGGGGAAAGGATGGAATCAATGTCCTGAAATTCATGGATGAAGTATTCTCTATTGAGAGTAGTAGCTCTTACTTGAATGCTTTCGGTGCTGCTTGGATGCCTTATTATGATCCGTATGCCAAGTTGATCATGGCAGATCCTCTTGATATGACAAGAGTGCGTAATGGAGAGCCCAAGTATTTAGTACGTGGTCTATATGCTATAAAGTATCCTGAGTTGGAAATACCATTTAAGATACCTATGCCTCGTCCAGTTGATACGATATTTAAAGACTGGGTAGGTCCGACGAGAAAAGAATTCCGAAAAGACATTCCGATGGCTACACTTACAGGGAATCAGAAGTGGCAACTCTGGTGTGCTGAACTATTTTTAAATTTAGTTACTGCTAAATAGAGGTTCATATGAGAGAGTTAAATGGCGAAGAGATTAGACAGAAACAATTAGAAGTATTACAAGAGTTCCATAATTATTGCACCTCTCATGATTTAAGATATTCTCTTTGTGCTGGGACTTTATTAGGTGCTATTCGTCATCATGGTTATATACCATGGGATGATGATATTGATGTAATGATGCCTAGGCATGATTATAATCAGTTCCTAAAATGTTATCAATCTGAAAAATATAGTTTATATACTTATATGACGCATAGTAATTATATGATTCCATATGCAAAATTATGCGATATACATACTATAGTTCAAGAAATTTGTGTATATAAATCCGATTATGGTATAGACATAGATATTTTTCCTTTAGATTTTTTTCCAGATTCTATTAAGGAATCAGAAAAGTGGTCACGCTCATTAGGCTTTTGGAAAGATTTACGTTACTTAAAGGATAGGCCTTATCTGCCCAATAGACCCATTTGGAAAAATTTTCTTTATTTATTTTCTCGATTTGTCCTATTTCCAATACCAATTAAGTATATTGTAAGAAAAATTGATAATTTAGCTCAGAAATATTCTTTTAAACAAAAAGGTTTTATAGGTAATATGACAATGGGTTATCGAATGAAAGAAAGAAATCCAATGGCAGATCATTTAGTTGATGTAATTTTTGAGGGACAAAAGTATAAGGCAATAAATAATTATGACATATACCTTCGAAATTTATTTGGAAACTATATGGAACTTCCTCCAGAAAATAAGCGTGTTCCTATTCATGGGATGGTAGCTTATTGGAAAGATTAATAGGAGTTAAATTTATATAAGTAGTTGTTCAAAATTATCTATATGTATTGAGAGTTAACAGAAGTTAGCGGGAGTTAACAAGCCGTGGCCTGTGGAGTTAACGGACGGCACCTTAGCCTGTAGAGTTGGGGTCACGAAAACCAACGTCCGTTAACTCCCGTGCGTTAGCATTAACTCCCGTTAACTCCCGCTAACTCCAAGGCAAAATTGATATAATTACTTTTGCTCATTTACTTATATTTCTTTTTTTTATATTGTTTTTTCTATTAATAATAAGTTGAGTTGTTAACAATGGATTTTTTATTGTAAATAAATAGTAAGGGGTTAAGATAGAACGTGGGGCTAATTTGACGTTAGTTAGTGTAGTGAATCCGTCCTGCCTTGTTTAATGTATATCAAGGTGATTTTGTGATTTATATATAGAAGATGTTCGATTCATAGAAATACAATAACCCGTTTTAAAGTATAATTCCTCTACAAAAGAGAATATTTTACTAATAATTTGAGCTTTTTCACAAAGGCATTAATTTATCTTATGAGTCTATTTTCACAAAATATAGTTTATTTATATGTCAAAGGTTCTTATTGTTGCAACAAGCCGCAAGACTAGAGGAGGTATTACAGCAGTAATAAAGGCTCATGAATCTGGTGAACAATGGAGGAAATACAATTGCATCTGGGTTCAAACTCATAGAGATGGATCTTCGGCGAGGAAGATTTTATATTTCATCTCTGCTATTATATATTTTACGTTGTTATTACCATTTTCTGATATAGTTCATATTCATCATAGTCTTCCTGGTTCTACTCATAGAAAATATTATTTTTTTCGATTGGCTAAGTTGTTGAGAAAGAAGACTATTGTTCATTTACATTGTGGGAATCAGCTACTAGAATGTTGGAATGATGAATATCAGGATATGTATTCAAGATGTGACATAGGAGTTGCACTTTCGAACAATATAAAATTAATTATTGAAAGCCATGTTGGTAATAGAAATAATTTGAGGGTCATTTTTAATCCATGTCCAGTTGTTTCAATTGAGCCTAAGTTAATTAAAACAAAAACTATTCTCTTCTCAGGTACTCTTTATGAAGGTAAAGGTTATCGTGACTTGATAAGAGCATTCGCGAAGGTCGCTTACAAATACCCTGAATGGAAGCTCGTTTTTGCTGGGAACGGTGAATTGAAAGTTGGTCAAGTTATTGCTAAGGAAAATAATGTTATTGATCAATGTGTTTTTCTCGGATGGGTTAGTGGTGAAACTAAGGACCATGTTTTCAGAGAAGCTAGTATTTTTTGTTTGCCAAGTTATGCAGAGGGTTTCCCGATGGCTGTACTTGATGCATGGGCCTATGGGTTGCCTGTAATTACAACTCCGGTTGGTGGGATTCCTGATGTTGCAAAGAACGGTGAAAATTTACTATTGTTCAACCCTGGAGATATTGATACTTTAGCTGGTTGTCTGGATAAGATGATTTCTGATAAATATTTTAGAGATAAGATTGCCCAAGAATCTTTAACATTAGCTAATACAACTTTTAATATTGATACCATAAATAAACAAATAAGTGAAATGTATTGTGAGCTTTCTCAATGATTGTTACATAGGTTTTTTATTATGTTTTTTAGTTTCTTTTTTTTCTTGTGTCTACTTTGTATTCCATATACTTCTTTATCAAATACTACATGGGTATTTAATCAAAGTCAATTTGATGAAGTTGTGAAGGAGATTAATGGTGGTAAAGAAAAAGATATTTTCTTATCACCTGGAACCTACGTTTTAAATGAAAAGATAGTAGCAAAGAATAACTTGTCAATTACAGGGAACAATAGTTCTATAACTTGGCACAATGACACATATACTAAACAGGATGCCATTTATGAAACTAATACACATTATGTTTGTAAAATCAAATCAAAAATCAATCCCTTTAGTTTATTTGTTGATGATAATGACAATTTAGTGAATGTTTCTGAATCTGTTGATTCTGTATCATTAGTAAATACTACAAGTCAGGAAATAACTGGAGAAATATCTGGTAAAGCAGGCGCAATAATAAATATTCCAATTGCAGATAATTTAACAAAGTTCAAGAATAGATCTTTTTCAAATTCTTACGGTTATTTTGAGTGTGGTTGGGCAAAAGTCAACTTCATTTTATTATCTAGCGACCGTGAAAAATTTAAATGTAAGACACTTGAAAATACTAATGTTCCAAATTTCAATTTTGACTTAACAAATTATAAAAAAGAAATAAGATATGTGTTTTTCAATCTAGAAAGGAAAAAAAATTGCGTCTTTTATAACAATGATTATATCTTTATTCCTAAATTTTTAAAAAGATTGTTTTGTGTTAATTGTGTAATTTACAATGAATCTGATTATTCTATTAAATCGATTTCCAATATTATTTTGAACGGGATAACCTTTAAAAATTTTAATGGTATTTCAATTAATTTAAAATCCTCCGAGGAGTGTATTGTCAAAAATTGTAAGTTTCGAAACACTTTAGGCTGTGCTTTATACTTGAATAAGGATAATGGGAATGGAGTTGAAGTTATGCCTGCAATTATTTCACATTGTGAATTTTATTCATGTTCACTAGTGTCATCTAATGTTGTTTCGTTAATCAGTAAATATTGTAAAACTAAGTGTATTGTATTCGATAATTGTGTAATATCACGTTATCCTAATAATCTATTATCTTATAAGAATTGTGGCGGCTCTTTACTTGTATCTGCTGATGCTGTTATTTCAAACAATACTATTTTCAATTCTCCTCGTTCGCATATGTTTCTAGATAAAGGTTTTATTGAAATAAATGGCAATACATTATATAATACTGAAGATTTCAATTCATTCCAATTTAAAAATTTATCAAATGATTTCGGACTCATTTATTGCAATCATATTTTTCGCGATACTCAACAAGCTTTGGATAATACGTTAAATAACATTCTTATTGTAAATAATTTAATATATGGGGCACATGCTTATCGTGGAGATGCTCGAGGCATTATGATAGATGATGGTAGGGGGGATGTCAATTGTAGGAATAATGTCATCTTTGATACTGATAGGTATAACATAGAATCAAGAGATGCCAAAAGTTTTATATCTTCGTCATCAGTTAGGAATATTCTTGAAAGTAATATTTTAGATACTAACTATATGTTAGCAAGTGGCAAGGATGTGCCAAAAAAGTATCTAGCTATTTCAAAAGGCAATATCTTATTAGGTGAGTACCAAAGTGTCAAAACTAGAGTTATAATTAAAGAAGAAGATATGGTCCTTCCTCTTCAATCCAAGATTTATTGTAAAGATGGAAAAGCAGTAATATCAAAAGCCGATTATAGAAAATTGAGAAAACTAAAGAATTGGAAGTACGTAAAGAAGTTCTTTTTGATTAGGTAGATTTTAGATGTGTTTTGCGATTGATATTGTTTGCTTCATTTAATAACATCTTTGTCATTAGGATGTCATTATTTGTAGTTTTTTTCTTATCAACATTAACTATTAGATAGTATAAATTATCATGAGAGTTCTTTCTATTATATATGATGAATTACTTAAGGCAAATAATGTTTTGCTTGAAATGACAATAAGAGAATATTTGGATATCGGTTTGCGTATTATGAACAATAACCAATATCAGAGAAAAAGAGTTGCTAGATCCTCTTCTATTTATTCTTTATTGAATCAAGATTTAAAGAAAGGGTGTTCTATTCCGACTATTGTACTTGCCTTTACAGAAGTCTCAGATGACAATGTACTTAAAGAAGGGATGATGGACATTGATATTACCCGTTTATTTACTGAAAGGAACTTAATTATTTTAGATGGTCTTCAAAGAACTTATACAATGAAGGATGTTGAAACTGATTTATTGTTTCCAGATGAGGAAAAGGAGCGATTCTATAGCCGTAAACTCAGGGTTGAAGTATATTGCGGATTAAGCAAAACGGGTATACTATATAGAATGTTGACACTAAATACGGGGCAAACACCTATGTCGAAAAGACATGAAATAGAGATATTGTATTCAAGTTACCTCGATAAGCAAATAGAAGGAATTATTTTTAATCGTCAAGTTGATTCGGCTAAACATGAAGGACTTGATGTGTATAATTTTGATGATGCTATAGAGGGGTTTAATTCATTTATTGATTCTGATGAAGCACCAATAGATAGGTTGTATCTACTTAATGTCGTTCAAAGGTTAGAGAAGATAGCCAATGATAATTATAATAAAGATCTGTTTGTTCAGTTCATAAAACTTTATAATTGTTTTGTTCATGTAATTGATGAAAAATCAGGGCATTGGACTTTGTCTGTGGAACAAAAAGCTACTTTGTCGAGTGTCTATGGGAAAGATATCCCGAATATTTTCAATAAGTCACAGACTATCTCTGCATTTGGAGCTGCTTTAAGTAGTATTTTATGGGAAAGAACAGAACGCGGGTTAGGTGACATCGAAATGCTATTAAAAGGTGTAGAACTTGGAGCGGAGCCGAACCAAGTAATGATGAACCTTCTTTATGTGTTACAAGACATCAGGGAAGGTGCGAAAAAAATTGGAATAGCCCAAAGATTATTCTTAAAGCTATTCTTTTTATGTCTGCTTAATTCAAAATCTGGATCATATTTAAATTTTCATCAATCAATTGATGAAGCTAAAAATCAATATGATGGAAAGATATTATAGCCATGACAAGAAGGCCTTTTTAATTAAAGATGGCGAGAATGATGCAGCTGTTGTGCCTTTCTCATTTTCAGATTTAAATAACCATGGTGATGTTCTAAACGAAGCAAATTTAGCACAATTTGATTATAAAATATGTTACAAGAAGGATGTTCCTGAGCTAGATTATCACTTTGTAAAAATTAATATAGGAGTTGATGGAGGGCATCCAATCCGATTAGGTTGGATGATACCAATAGCTACACTGACGACTGATGATGCAGACACTTTGGCAAAACAATATCTAAATGAATATATATTTTGGGCCTATTGCTTTTTATTAAGTCTAGAACCTATTCAAAATGAACTAGGTAGTGATAAATCACTTAGCGAAGTGTTGGAAGAGAAGTATCCTGATGGCTGCATTTTTATTGTAGAAAAAAGTCAAATGCCAGCAGGTAAATCAATTAAACATTGTGAACTCTCATTGGCAAGAAATGGATACTTTTTTTCCCGTTCTAATTATCTTAATCCACAAATTGAACTTAAGCTTGATGATCTCCTTGTTCTAAGTCCAGCAGGTGAGATATTGGGATTAGATGGACGCTATGTTAATCAATACATAGAGGAATTTCTTGAGAAATATACTTATGATACAAATTCTTTTATAAGATTCTTTTATCTTTACCAAATTGTAGAGGTGCTGCTTGATAAAGAATTGATAGAAGTATTACGTGATTTAGCCAATAAAATTGAAAATAATGAGGCTACTTACAAAACTGCCGATAATGCCCTTCAGGATAATGGTACTGAAATTAAACGATTTGAAAGGTTTGTTAATAATTCAAAGATAAAAGTTAATCAATATATAGAATTAGATCAGGCATGCAATGATTTTTTGGGTTCAAAACCAGACAGACAGTTAAAGAATCCAGAAAGTGTTTATCAAGTGAGAAATCATATCGTTCATCGTTTTCGCAAGGCTACAGCTGATGCGGTAGCAGTTAATAAAATCTGCGATTTATTAGAATTGTATCTATATGACTTACTAATCAAGTATAAGTTGCCTGATGTGAATAGAGCATAATTATTTTAAGTTTTAGTTTGGTATGATATGAAGTTTTCAGAAAGATATGGTTATGTAAAACCTTCAAACGTTTTAAAAATAGGCGACCTTGACAAAGAAGGTGCAGTAGCCTTATGCAATTGCTTTGACCACTTGGAAAAGTGGCTTAATAATTATGATGTTGAAATGCATAATAATTATGACGAGACTTATACCAAAATGGAAGAAGCAATCTGGTGTTTCTTTTTAAACCAGAGAAGAAATGATTTCTATCAGTATAATAGAAGAATAGTGGCTACAGAATATCTGTTATCTAACGAGAATGTATGGTATAAAAAATATGATCTTATAGAATTTGCGTTAGATGTATTAAAGCCTAATATCAACAGTGATAGAAATTATTGTGAGATTTTTACTTCATTTGTAAGTATTATAAATGCAACATTTGAACGTTTGAATTATGCATATCGAATTGTCGGGGGTGAGATTCTTGAGGTAACTGATAAGGAAGAGATTGCAGCTATAGAAGATGCTTTGAGAGAGTCATCAACTATTAATACACATTTAAATGAATCACTTAGGCTTTTGTCTAATAGACCTGAGGCTGATTATCGTAATTCTATAAAAGAATCCATATCTGCTGTGGAGGCTCTTTGTCGGGAGATTACAGGTACAAATACTTTAGGCGATGCTTTGAAAACACTTGAAAAGAATGGAGTTTTGATTCCTACGTTTTTAAAATCAGGCTTTGAGAAATTGTATGTATATACTAACGATGAACGAACAGGTATACGTCATGCTTTAATGAATGATGTGGAAACTCCTGGTTATGATGAAGCCAAATTCATGTTGGTTGCTTGCAGTGCATTTATCAATTATGTACAAAGTAAACGAAGCAATTAATTATTCCAGAATAGGTAATTTTTTCTTTGAAAGTTCCACATTTAAGGTGTTGTGATATATGGAATATAAAAATATGAATAAAGACGATAGATTCCGCATCGGCGGAACGTATATATCAAGAACAAATATCCCTGATGCTAAGAAACGCATTGTGGAATTTGTTAAGAATGGTGTGAGTGGGTATATCTGCGTGAGCAATCCGCGAACGGTGACTTATGCTACGAAGCATGAGGATTATCGCAAGGTGATGGCAGAATCATTGATGAATATACCTGATGCTGAACCGATGCCTTGGGCAGCTCATTTGTGGGGCTTGAAGGATGTTCAACGCACCATGGGTCCTGTGATATTCCGGGAGTTGTGCTGTGAGCCTCAGAATGGACTCAAACACTTCCTCCTAGGTGATACGGATGAGACTCTGGAGAAGATTACCCGTAAGTTCGTAGATGAATCTGGTGCTAATATCGTAGGATCATATTCTCCTCCATTCTGTGGACTTGACGAGTATGACTACGAGGCCATTGCTAAGATTGTGAATGAGAGTGGCGCTGACCTTGTATGGGTTTCGATGCGTGCTCCTAAACAGGATTTCTTTGCGACTCGCATATTGCCGTATTTGGACAAGAAGATATGTATTGGTGTAGGTGCTGCCTTCCGCTTCAATTTAGGTGAGTATAAGATGGCTAATCCTATCATCAAGAAACTAGGCTTGATGGGTTTTTTCTGGGGTAAGAAAAGCCAGAGTTGGCCTGCTTTCATCTGGGGCTATCTTACGGACAATGTCCCTTATGTCTTCTACCTTGCTGCAATTCCCTTTAGGAGATTGTTCGGCAAGAAATACTATGAGTGAATAATGATAAATATACATAATTAATTTACATATTGATCTATGGATAAAGTAAGAATTGGAATCATTGGTATGGGTCGAATGGGATTGACTCATTATTCCATCATTAACACACATCCTGATGTGGAGATTACGGCTGTTGCCGACACGTCAAGCTTGATGCTGACAATGATGAAGAAGTACCTCCCACAAGTGAAGATGTTCGAAGACTACAAGGATCTTCTGAAGAGTGGATTGGTCGATGCAGTTATTGTGTGCACACCTTCTGTGCTGCATTTCGATGCCTGCAAGATGGCAGCTGAGCAAGGCGTTTCGGTTTTTTGTGAGAAACCATTTACCACAAGCCCTGCACAGGCTAGAGAACTTGCCGACCTCTTTGAACAAAAAGGTCTTGTGAATCAGGTAGGATACGTCTATCGTTTCGATGTCGTTTTCAACAAGGTGAAGGAGATGTTGCAGCAACAGCTCATCGGTCGTGTTTGTCATGTGAATGTTCAGTTCCTCAGCTCTACCATCAGCAAGATGCAGCCTGAGAAGGGTTGGCGCTCAAAGCGTGAGAATGGTGGTGGCGCCACCTATGAGATGGGAAGCCATGTCTTCGACCTGATGGAGTTCTTCTTCGGCAAGCCCAAGAAGATTATCGGCACCTTGATGAACCAGGTATATTCGGAAGCTGTGGAGGATATCTCGGAAGCGCAGATTCAGTATGAAGGTGGCGTCAGTGCGAACATCCATGTGAACTGGAGCGATTATACCTATCGCAAGCCTATGCTGAAGATTGATATTCACGGCACAAAGGGCAAGATTCAGGCAGACCTTTACGGTTATCGTCTTTTCCTTCGTGAAGCCAATACCGAGAAGGGTTTGCCCGAGGGATGGACTTCCGTACCGATGAACATGCTGCCTGATCCATGCCCATACTATGTGCGTGGAACCAGCTTCACCAACCAACTGTATGAATTCGCCAATGCTGTTAAGGAGAATCGTAAGAGCAAAGGTTGCGCATTCCGCGAGGCTGTGGACACACAGGAGGTAATTCACACGATTTTTGACAACAACTAATACGAAGGCAAGATGGAAAAAATTGATAAAGTAATATTTGGTGACAACCAGTTTTTTGGCATCAATCACCGTTCGCAAGAGAAGGCAGAGGAGATGCTGAAGCGCTTCGGCAACATTGACAATATCTTTGAGGTGTATGACAATGCCTTTGATTGCGGTGTAAAGGCCGTGATGCTGAACAGCAACGACAAGGCAATGGCTATCTGTGATCGTTTCCGTGCCAACAAATCGAAGTATGGTGACATCGCTTGGTACCCATCGATTCCATATCCATACAAGTATGCCAATATGGTGAATGAGTTGGGTATTTTCCCTGCTGTGAACGAGGTGCTGTTCAAGGGTAATACTACAGGTGGATTGTTCAGCATGATTGGCAAGGGTATTTCAGCTGCTTGGAACAAGGATGCTTTGAAGATGATGGAGATGTTGATTGATGTGGAATATAAGATGTTCCGCGACTTGAACGTCAAGGTGCTGTTCCTGCAGAATGTCATCACAGACCTTATCCTGGGCTATAATATCAAGGAGATTCTGGTGCACTACTGTGAATACATTCGTAAGAAGTACAAGGTTACACCAGGCTTCATCACTTTGAACATGCCTTATCTGAAGAAGAAACTCGAAGAGTGGGGCGTAGAGGATGTAGTGATCTGTTCGTCAATCAACGCTGCTGGTTTCAACATGCATCCTTCGAAGGAAGAGTATGAGCGCGTAATCGCAGAAAATGATCCTACGAAGTATCAGCTGATGGCAATGAATGTGCTGGCTAGTGGTTCCATCACAGTGCAGCAGAGTTTTGACTACATCAATAGCCTGAATCTGCAAAGCGTTGTCTTTGGTGCCTCTTCGAAGGGACACATCAAGAGCTCTTTCGAGGCTATTCAGTTGAAGTAAGCATTGTTTTTGTGGTATTGACAGATTATAGTTATATAATTCGCGTGTAAATATTTTTTCACGCGAATTTCTTTTTGAAGAAGTGACCATCGGATTTATTTAGATGACATTGAATTTTAATCAAGTAATTTTCATTTCAGATTGGTATATTTAATTAACTTATTGTAGGGAATTCTATGTGTTATTGCCAATTTATTGAATTAAAATATTTGTAGATTATATGAAAGAGAAGAATTTGTCTATAGAATTAATTAAATTTCTGGCTGTTATTTTTGTGACAAATAGTCACTTTGGTGATTTATATGTTAATTTTAAGATGTTAGCTACTGGTGGGGCTATTGGAGACGTGTTATTCTTTTTTGCATCAGGTTTCACTTTATTCCTTGGAAGATTTGGTAGATTTGACAATTGGTACAAACGTAGAATTAAGAGAATTTATCCTTCAATTCTAGCTTGGGCTATCATAATGTCTTTTTGGGGGTTAAGACAATATACATTAAAAAGTGTAATATTAGGTGGTGATTTTTGGTTTATACGTTGTATTATGCTTTATTACATTGTATTATATTTTGTAAGATTTTATTATTCAACCAAGCCAATGATACCTTTTATAGTTGTAGTCACCACAATTTTAATATGGTATTATTTTGAAGATAGCAGTTTCTTCTTTATGTATAATGCAACATATTTTAAGTGGATTCATTATTTTTTGTTTATGTTATTGGGTGCATATATAGGTAATAAAACAATCCAATTAGAAATAAAACCGAAATCGGATTTATTATTATTGTTTCTAACTTTAGTATTGTTTTATGCAACTATGTTATTATCAGATCAGAATTCGACTTTAGCTCATTTCCAAATCATATCATTGATTCCTTTGTTTGGTTTTGTCCTATTTACATATAAAGTATGTTGTATTAGCTCAATTGTGAAATTTTTAAAAACAAAGTTAGGCTTTTGCTTTCGTTTTATAGCAGGTCTTTGTCTCGAAGTATATATTGTACAAATTATTATTATTCGCAACGAACAACTTCTCAACTTTTTACTGCCCCTTTTCCCTCTCAACTTGTTTATTACATTTTTCATCATTATTGTTTGTGCTTACTTTTTGCGTTGCATGGCAAGAGCATTTTCTCAATTATTTGAAAAAGAGGATTTTGATTGGAATAAAGTATTTAGACCTGTTGACTAGAGATTATTATTGAGTTTGCTATATTATAAAGTGTAAAGATAACTGTGGTGAATTTCATTGAATTAGTTCAGGTCGCAATTGGAGTTCGAGATGAGTTGTCGCGGATACCTTCGGATGCTGAATGGGATGCTTTATTTGCTGAGGCATTGCATCAGGGGCTAATTGGTATCACGTATGTTGGTGTTAGGAAGTTGGTGGGACAGCCAGGATACGCTTTGCCTAATAAGCTCTTGCTGAAGTGGAGTGGGGCTGCGTTCCAATTGAAGGATCAGAATGCCCATGTATCTGCTCAAGGAGAACGGGTGCTTCGGTATTTTAGAGATGCGGGCTTTCAAGCAATCATCCTTAAAGGACAAAGCCATTTGCCCAATTATCCTGAGGAACTCCATGAATTACGTGCGCCGGGTGATATTGATGTGTGGGTGAAAGGTGGGTGTAGGAAACTTGTATTTCTGTTTGTGCATAATGATTATCCAGATGCTGAATATACCTATTTACATATCCATCTGCCTGTATTCTCAGACACTTCGGTTGAGATTCATTATCGTCCTTCTTATCTTTTTAATCCTTTCTTTGATCATCGATTGCAACAATGGGCCGAAAGTATAGACTTGGAGACGTTACTTAACGAACGTATGTTCCGAAATTTCAATGCAATCTTCCAACCTCTTCATTTATATCGTCATCTAGCATGGGAGGGTATTTCAATTCGGCAGCTTTTGGACTATTATTTCTTATTAAAACAGCGACCTGAGATTGATTATGATATTCTCAAGAGGTTGGGTATGTGTGACTTCCAAAAAGATTTGTCAGAAGTAGTTTATCATCTGTTTGAAGATAAGCCGTTGAGTAGTTTTTCAGCTAGGAAGTTGCTTGATGATATTTTGATATATGGTAAGTTAGGCTCTAACCCTATTAAAAGGACAAGATATAGAATCCTCCATCTTTCCAAATTCTATTCAAAGGATATCTTGTGGATGCCTTTGGCTCAATTATACCATAATTTATGGTGCTTTTATGCCCGATTGTTTTATTAGGGAAAAATATTTTTTTGCTTTCTTTAATAGGAGCTTAGGGTAGAAGGGTATTAGAGAAAAGTTTAGAGTCATCATCGGTCTATTTTCCAATGATGACTCTAAATTTATTTCTTGGGTTCTTTATCTGAATTGGCGTCGTCGTTTTTCTTTTTCCTTATCGGTCTTGGCGTGTCGATGGTTTGCTGAACCCACGCCCACCATTCCTTGTCGCCTTGTCGTACCTTAGTGAGGTATTTGCGGATGCGGAATGCAGCTACTGAATTACGCTTATTTTGGAAGGAGAGGTATGCATAGGTGCCCCAGACAAGGAGGGCAGCGGCAGCTAAGACAATATAGAACTGTGCATCGATAGAACATCCGTTCTTAAAGGCAACTGCCCAAATGATGACGATGATGATGGCAATGGAGATTTCCATCAACGAGGTGATGGAGTGAGAACCGCTGTAGTTGAGAAGCATGTGGTGGAGGTGCGTCTTGTCTGCCTTGAAGGGGGAATAGCCTTTGGTGATGCGGCGGAACATGACGCGGAGCGTGTCACCTACAGGTACAGCAAGAATTGCGAGAGTCAAAGCTACGAGGCTTAATTGCTGGCTTTCTACATATTTCTCCCATTGGGCATTATGGTCATGGCGAAGCATTTGGATGACGTACCAGGTCATGAGGATACCCATAGTCATGGTGCCGGCATCGCCGATAAACATCTTGGAGGTCTTACCGAGAACGTTGTGGATGAGGAAAGGAACCAATGCTCCAGCAAACACGAAGGCGAGCATTGCATTGGGATAGTCGTGGGCACGGTACATGGCGATGCCGAACATAAAGCTGAAGGTGATGCAGAGGCCACTGGAGAGACCATTCACACCGTCAATCATGTTCATGGCGTTAATGATGCCTACGCCAGCGAAGATGGTGAGGGGTATGCCAATCCACCACGAGAAGGTCTCTATACCCCAAAGTCCGTGCAGGCTATCGATGCAGGCACCATCGCTGACGATTATGCCGAGGACGGCGAGGACTTCGATGATGAGTCGGTTTCGAGGAGTGAGGTCGATGATATCGTCAATGGCACCTATGTAAAGCATCATGCTCATAGCGAGGATGATGGGCAGAACAGCGTCGCAGTCGCAGATACAAGTAGCGAACAAGGTGCCGCAGATAACTCCGAAGAACACAGCAATGCCTCCCATGACAGGCACAGGTCGCTTCTGGAGTTTGCGGGCGTTGGGATTATCGACGAGATTCTTCTCTTTGGCGATGGCGAGGATCTTGAAATAGACCCAGAACGTCATCATCATGGAGACGAAGGACGCTAACAAGAGGAAGACGATGCGACTGACAATCATGCGCTGAGAGGCTTAAAAAGGTGAAAAATGGATTTCATTATTTTAGAAGGCGAAAAATAGATTTATAATGTTGGTCCTGCCTTATGGCAGGCTTGATGCCTTGGCTTGATAACACCAGTTGAAAGCGAGCTTTCCACTGATGCTTTCAATCCAACTCATCACCCCTGATGGGGCTACAACTTTACAAATAAAATCGTTTCACTGAAAAATAAATAAAAATGTCTGTTCGATCTGATTATTTTTAAGATTTTGCTGCGAAGCGATTTTAGCCAATAGGATAAGACCACATAGTGGTGGCGTTGCCTATAACTGGCAGCTAGGAGCTTGCTCTTAGATGGCGGTTCTAGAGCGATGCCATGATGCGCTATCGAGTGCATCTTATCCTAGTGGCTGATTTTTCGTCTTTTTGTACTATCGCGGCAAAGATAAGGAAGATATTTTGATATTCCAAATATTTTTCATTAAAATTTAACATTTCGTATGCTTTTCTACCCTTTTGGCAACTTTTGCATACTTTTTGCACTTTTTTTGTGGCCTAAAAAGGTGAAATTATTTCTTAGAAGATGAAAAATGGATTTAAGAAGAGGGAACTGCTCGATAGCAGTTCTGATGCTAAGACTGGCAGTGCCATCTGAAAGCGAGCTTTCATCTGTCCCTTCCATTCTTATCATCACCCTTTCAGGGCCACCCTCTTCTTAAATCGAAAATCGCCTTCGGCAGCAAAATGCTAAAATATATTTGCTATCCCAGACTTATTGTATTATTAATAATGTGAAAAATCTTTGCTTGATCATATATAATAATGATGATGTAAAAAAAAGCTTTAGAAGAAGCCAGGGACGATGCCCCTTGTTCATGAAAAAAAAGCTTTTGACAGGTGTAGGTGCGGAGCACCTGATGCTGAAATGACATGAATG
>JAEEGL015311605.1_pt1 | contig 33210 bp, 29 predicted proteins | sample 9134231 | NCBI WGS metagenome assembly JAEEGL01 (sample SAMN16246548, study PRJNA631951) | gut metagenome | biome: gut microbiome; feature: rumen; material: fiber-attached | host: Bos | place: Iran: Karaj | collected 2018-10 | reverse complement strand
GATCGTGCGTGGGGAGGCGACGAAATGCCTCATGAGAAGCAGGACGGAACAGTGACATTCAATCTCAACGAGGGGGCCTGGCGTAATGGCGATATTGTTTGGAATATTAGCTGGGGATGGGCGGAGAAGGACAGAAAAGTTTCGCGAGAAGCTATAGAATATGCTGCGAACTTCTTAAAGTCGGCCGCAACTGCGCGTGCAGTGGACTTTGGCGTTGGAATCTTATCGATGCGCGCATCTCCAAAAGTAGCTGCTGCATTGTTTGTGGATGGCGGTATTGGTCTTTACATCAATCAGAGAGCGGCGGCCAAGATTATGGAAGGTGCAAGCAAGGCTAGATCACGCAATTGTTCATGCGAACAATACGGCTATTGAAAAAAGGAGGCGATATAATGTTGAAGTTGATTAAGAAATTGTTTTCCAGGGGAAACGACTCGCCCATAGAGCGAGAAGTCAGGCATCGCTTGACATGGCGGGTGGTGTTGATAGCTCTCGCACCTGTCCCGTGTGTCTTGCTATTGATGGATTCCCTATATTGCTTAATTTGTCTAAACACCCAGACGATAGAAATGCTGTTAAAGAAGAACGCTGACATGGCAATGAAAATTGACAGGCTTGAACGTCTTGTATACGGACAAGGTGCCGAAACGTCTGTAGTGTTGCGCGTAGGCGAGTCAAACTGTGAGCCTGGCGGTTCTTCTTCAACTAACTTGAATGCGATAGACTCCTTGCCGCTCGAATCAAGGGGTGGTGGTCGATAGGCTCCTGCTCATAAGGCCAAGGGGGACTTGTCTTGGCCTTTTGACGCGTTATGACTGTCTTTTCGCGAGATTCAGGCAGTTATGGCGATTGTGCCTTTGCCGAGTGTCCTTTCAGGCGGCAAGTGACGGGCGCGAGGGACGCGCGCTTTGCAAGCACGATCCCAATGATGAGCGGCGCGTCGAGCGGCTACATGCGCGAAAGCGGCATCAACGCGTCTCGCTCCGACCTTGCGATGTGCCTTTTGATCCAATAGACTGCCAAGGCCGTGTCGCCCGCGCGGCAGGCCTTGAGGATCTCGCTGTGGTACCGCCACGCCAGAGAGACGTGGAGAAGGGTGCGCTGGTGGGAGTGCGTGCCGAAGAACTGGTTGCGGCGGTAGGCGTTGGCGATTATCTGCTCGGCGAGGGCGTTCCCCGACGCCCGCAGGAGCAGAAGGTGGAAGTCGATGTCCGCTGCGAGAAAGTCCGATTCCGGCTTTCCCGTCATTATCGTCATTTTGGCGCGCCTCATCGCGTGGATCGCCTTGTGCATCCTCTCGCAGCTGACCGCGAGCTTCGAGAGGTCGGATTTCGAGAGGCGCGGAACGGCGCGCTCCAGCATCGCGGATTCGATGGCCATCCTTATGTCGTATGCGTCGCTGACGTCTTTCTCGCTGAAGCTGCAGACGTACGTGCCGGACTTCGGTATCTGGTTGAGCACGCCTTCCGTGATGAGACGCCGCACCGCTTCGCGCATGGGCGTGCGGCTGACGCCGCAGGCTTTGGCCAGCGACGGTTCGGAAAGCTTCTGCCCCGGTTTCAGCTCTCCGCGCGCAAGCAGCCCTGACACGAATTCGTACGCCCGTTCGTCGAGCTTGTCGGTGTGCCGTCTTTTCCTCATGCCAGCATTATACCAAAAATTCCGATGTTCCGCCTTGACTTGTATACAAGAATATGAGATAATTCACCGCGTAAACTTGTATGCAAGATTGGAGAAGTGAAGACAAAGTGACGCAGACGGTAAAAGATGCTGCGACGAAGGCGATGAGGGCGCTGGCGGCGGTCGGCCCCGGCATCTTCGCCATTGGCTACACGATAGGCACGGGGTCTGTCACTTCGATGGCGAAGGCGGGCGCGGACTACGGGCTGGGGCTTTTGTGGGTGTTGGCCCTGAGCTGCCTGTTTTCCGGCGTTCTGATGTCCGCGTACGGGAGGTTCGCCGCCGTCACGGGCGAGACGGCGCTACACGGGATGGTTCGCTTCATGCCGTGCGGGAGGGTCGTCGCCGCGCTCGTCTTCATCGGCGTAGTCGTCGGGCAGTACACATGCCTGGGCGGCATCATGATCCTGACCTCCGGCGCAATCAAGGAGGCGTTCGGCCTTTCGTGCGGGGTCTTTCCGATCGCCTGCGCGATCATGGACGCGATGTATGCGCTTCTCATGGTCGGGCGCTACTCGTTCTTCGAGAAGATTCTCGCGTTCTTCGTGTTCCTGATGGCGCTGACGTTTGTGGTGTCCGTCTTCGCGACATGGCCCGACGCCGCGACGCTGAAGCGCGCGATACGTCCGCTCGCGCCGTCTGGCGGCGCATCGCTTCTGATGCTTGCGGCTTTCGTCGGCACGACGATGGCCGCGCCGACGTTCGTGACGCGTCCGCTGCTCGTCCGCGAGAAGGGCTGGGGCTCGGGCGACCTGAAAACCGAGCGTCGCGATTCGGCGGTCTCTGCGTCGCTCATGTTCGCAGTCTCGGGATCTGTCATGGCCGTTGCGGCGGGGGCGCTCTTCGCGCATGGGAGAGGGCTGGAGAAGATTCTCGACATCGCCGCGACGCTGGAGCCCGTCGCCGGACGTTTCGCCGTGTCGTTCTTCATGGTCGGGGTTCTCGCCGCGGGCCTTTCGTCCGTGTTCCCGATCATGATGGTCGCCCCGCTGCTGATAGGGGACTGGAAGGACGGGCGGATGGAGACGAACACGCCCCTGTTCCGCGTAATCTGCCTTGTCGCGGCGCTTTGGGGGCTTGTCGTCCCGCTGCTCGGGTCGAATCCCGTCACGGTGACTGTCGCGGTGCAGGTTTCAAACGTCTTCGTTCTTCCGCTTGCGGTGGCGGCGATATTGTTCCTCGTCAACCGTCGGTCCGTCATGGGCGAGCACTGCGCAGGGTGGGTTATGAACGCGCTGCTCGCCGCCGCGCTTGCGTTTGCCGTAGCGACGGCTGCGGCAGGTGCAAAGGCTCTGCTGGATCGCGGCGAAAAGGGCGGCGCGGACTATTTCGAGCGCGGCGAGATCAAGTCGTGCGAAAAGCATGCGCGCGGGGACGAGCGCCTTGAGAAGGCCTTTGCGTTCCTAAAGCGCGCAGATCTCCCGTCGCTGGCCGTCGGCCGCCACGAGATCGACGGCGACAAGGTGTTCGCGCTTGTCCAGGAATGCGAGCTCAAACCGGTTTCGGACATGAAGATCGAGGCGCACAGACGGTACATCGACATCCAGGCGCCGCTGACCGCCGCGGAGGCGTACGGCGTCGGACGCCTTTCGGACGCGAATGCCGCCTTGCCGTTCGACGTCGAGAAGGACATCGGCTTTTACAAGCAGCCGATGGACGTCGTCGTCGTCAACCCCGGCGAGTTCATAATGTTCAGGCCGCCGTACGGCGCACACGGACCGTCCTGCAGCGTGGACGGCCCGCGGCGAATCAAAAAGCTGGTAATAAAGGTCCTAGTTGAGCCATGACTTCGAAAATAGAGAGCGTCGTTCGCGAGCGGAAGATCATAGCGATCATCCGCGGTTTCGAGCCGGATACGTGCCTGCGGCTTGCGGAGGCGTATGCCGCAGGCGGAATTGGTCTTGTAGAGGTGACTTTCGACCAGAAGGCGCCCGAGACGTGGAAACGGACGGTTTCGGCGATTCGCGCGATACGCGAGCGCTTCGCCGGCGAGGTCAGGGTAGGCGCGGGAACGGTGCTCACCGAAGAGCAGCTCTCGATGTGCGAGCAGGCGGGCGGGGAGTACATGATAACGCCAAACGTCAATCCCGGCCTGATCCGCGAATGCGTGCGCCGCGGGCTCGTCGCGATGCCTGGCGCGCTTACGCCGTCCGAGGCGGTTGACGCGTGGGATGCGGGGGCGAGCTTCGTAAAGGTGTTTCCCGCGGGTTCGCTCGGCCCCGGCTACGTGAAGGCGATACGCGCGCCGCTTTCGCACATACCGTTTCTCGCCGTCGGCGGCATCGGGCCGGACAACGTCGCGGACTTCATGCGCGTCGGATGCGTGGGCGCGGGCGTCGGCGGGAACCTCACGAACAAGGAGTGGATCGCCGCCGGAGAATGGGGCAAGATCGAGGATGTCGCCCGCCAGCTCGTGGAGCGCTCCGCCTCCGCCAGCCGCTAGCAGCTCTCGACTTGCAACCAACAACCCACAACTCTCAAACCACAACCTACGACTATGAAGATCAAGACAGTGACATTCGGTGAAATCATGATGCGCCTCAATCCCGAGGGATACCAGCGCTTCGTGCAGGCCGAGAGGTTCGAGGCGAGCTATGCGGGAGGCGAGGCGAACGTCGCCGTGTCTCTCGCAAACTACGGGCTGGACGCCTCTTTTGTGACCAAGCTGCCCGAGAATCCGCTTGGCGAAGCGGCGCGGAACGCGGTAAGGCGCTTTGGCGTGGACACGTCCGACATCGTCTGGGGCGGCCCGCGCCTAGGGCTCTACTTCGTCGAAAAGGGCGCCTCCCAGCGTCCGTCGAAGGTCGTCTACGACAGGGCGGCCTCGTCCATTGCCCTCGCCAGGCGCGCCGACTTCGACTGGCCGAAGATTCTCAAGGGCGCGAAATGGTTCCACTTCACCGGCATAACGCCGGCGCTCGGCGGCGAACTCCCCGCCATCTGCCTTGATGCGCTCAAGGTGTGCAAGGAAAAGAGGATCGCGGTTTCGTGCGACCTCAACTACCGCGGCAAGCTGTGGACGAAAGCCGAAGCCGGGAAATGCATGGCGAAGCTTGTGCCGTATGTTGACGTCCTCATTGCGAATGAAGCGGACGCGGCGGATGTCTTCGGCATCAAGGCGAAGGGGACGGACGTCGAATCGGGGAAGCTGGACAAGGCGGGATACGTTTCCGTCGCCGAACAGCTTGTCGCGAGGTTCGGCGTCGGGAAAGTGGCGATAACGCTCAGGACGTCGCTTTCCGCGTCGCGGAACCTCTGGGCAGGAGTGCTCTACGACGCCAAGACCAGAAAGGCGTGTTTCTCGCCGGGATACGACATCAGCATCGTCGATCGCGTAGGCGGCGGAGACTCGTTTGGCGGCGCGCTCATATACGCGCTTGCGACAGGCAGACCGCAGCAGCAGGCCATCGACTTCGCCGTCGCGGCAAGCTGCCTCAAGCATTCGATCGAACACGATTTCAATCTCGTGTCGGTTGCCGAGGTCGAGTCGCTTGCCGCCGGCAACGCATCGGGTCGCGTGCAAAGATGATTTGCCCGACATAAGCGCTGGCGGCACCGGGCGCGTTTCGACCTGGGAGACGCGTCCGAGTCGCCGCGGTCGACGTTACGAGGATTGCGTTCCTCTGCTGCGGCGGAAGTTTGCAAGGCGGCGCTCGTTTCTGCGCCGGCGCTTTTCAGATGCTGCGTCGCGAGCCTTTTCCGCGTCCGAACGGATATCCGCAACCAGGCGACGCGGCATGTCTGCTGCCGCCGCCCTGCGTTCGGCGCCGCGAAGTCCGCTGCGAGGGAAGAACCAACGGAGAACAATAGGGAGGCTGACGAAGAGCGGAAGCGGAATGAGGCAGCAGCAATCCCAGTGAATATTGGCGAGCCGCAGTGCGCAGACTGCCGCGAAATAGGGCAGGTACATGGCGGCAATCATCCAATCCGCCTTGGAGCACGTATGGTCCACTTTAATGGCTGCGGTTATGTGGCAGGCGCCGAAAGCCAGAAGCGACAGCGCCGCGAGCAGCGCGACGTCACGTCCTCCTAACCACAGAATCACGATTGCCGCAAGCAATAGTGGCAGCGCCAACAGGGAAATTCGCGTGCGGGCGGCGCAATGGAAGGCAGGGACCTCTCTTTCCTCCCCTTGCAACTCATTTTACTGAATCGACCCGCCTCGCGTGAATTTTTGGTATAATACGGCCTGTATGAAAAGTGGCAAGACGAAGATTCGCATTACTGACACGACTCTGCGGGACGCGCACCAGTCTCTCTGGGCGACACGGATGCGGACTGACGACATTCTCGAGATAGCCGAGACGATCGACGGGGCCGGCTTCTATTCGCTGGAATGCTGGGGCGGCGCGACGTTCGACGTGTGCATGCGCTTCCTGCGGGAGAATCCGTGGGAGCGGCTGCGGAGAATCAAGAAGGTCTGCAGGAAGACGCCGCTGCAGATGCTCTTCCGCGGGCAGAACATCCTTGGCTACAAGCACTATCCCGACGACATCGTCGAGCGCTTCGCGGCGCTCGCCTGCGAGAACGGGATGGACATCTTCAGGGTGTTCGACGCGCTCAACGACCCGCGCAACCTCGAGACGGCGGTGAAGTGCGTCAAGAAGTACGGCGGCCATGCGCAGGGCACGATCTGCTACACGACGTCGCCCGTGCACACAGTCGAGAACTACGTCAAGCTCGCGAAGGAGCAGGAGTCCATGGGCGTCGACTCCATCGCGATCAAGGACATGGCCGGCATACTCACGCCTGGCGCCGCGCGCGAGCTTGTCGCCGCGCTCGCGAAGGCGATGCCCGACATGCCGATACAGATCCACTCGCACATGACGAGCGGCATGGCGTCCGCGATGTACCTTGCGGCGGCGGAAGCCGGCGCCGGATGCCTCGACTGCGCGATATCGGCGCTTTCCTCGTTCTCGTCACAGCCGCCAACGGAGTCGATAAAGGCGATTCTCGAAAGCTGCGGCTTCGACACGGGGCTCGACCAGGAGGCGCTTGCGAAGATCAACGCGCACTTCAAGGCCCTGAAGGCGAAGCGCCAGCCGGCGTCGTGCGCCAAGGTGGAGCCGGTGGACGCGGGCGTCCTCGTCCACGCGATACCCGGCGGAATGATCTCGAACCTCCGCTCGCAGCTCGCGCAGCAGGACGCGCTCGACCGTCTGCCAGAGGTGCTCGAGGAGCTGCCCAAGACGCGCGCGGACCTCGGATATCCTCCGCTTGTCACGCCTACGTCGCAGATAGTCGGAGTGCAGTCCGTTCTCAACGTGCTTTCCGGCAAGCGCTATTCGATGGTCACGGACGAGACGAGGCGCTATGCGGCCGGCTACTACGGCCGCACGCCCGCGCCGATCGAGCCGAAGCTGAGGAAGAAGCTGTGCGGCAAGCTGAAGCCGATCGACTGCCGTCCGGCGGACCTCCTGAAGCCGGGGCTTGTCGCGGCGGCGTCCGAGCTGCCGGCCGGCACGATCGAGGCGGAGGAGGACATCCTCTCCTACGCGCTCTTCCCCGAAGTGGCGCTCGGCTACTTCAAGTGGCGCAAGGAGGGCGGACCGATACCGGCCGATTCCGAAGAGACCGTTTCGTCGGCGTCCGCGGCTCCGGCTGCGGGGGCGGCGCCGTCTGCCAAGGCGTCCGGCCCTGCGAACGCGCAGGCGGCTTCCGGGACGCAGGTGCTGGCGCCGCTAAACGGAACGTTCTTCCGCAGCGACGCGCCTGGCAAACCGCCGATGGCGGCCGACGGCGCCGCGGTCAAGGCGGGCGACGCGGTGTGCGTCGTCGAGGCGATGAAGCTCTTCAATCCGGTCAAGGCGCCGGCGTCAGGGAAAATCACGTTTCTTGTTGGGCACGGCGAGGCCGTCAAGAAGGGGCAGGCTGTCGCGAGCATAGGGTGAGGGGGCTGCTGGATATGGCGAAGGCTAGGAATCCGAGAATACTGATAGTCACTCCGGAGATCACGTATCTGCCGGACGGCATGGGCAACCTCGCGGGCAAGATGTCCGCGAAGGCCGGCGGCATGGCGGACGTCTCCGCGTCGCTCGTCTCGGCTCTTTTCGAGCTCGGGGCGGACGTGCACGTCGCGCTGCCGCACTACCGGCGGATGTTCCACGTTGAGACGGCGCAGCTTGTCGCCAACGAGCTGCGCAAGTACAAGAGCCATCTTTCCGACGAGCGGATACACCTGGCCGAAGACCGCTGCTTCTACTACCGCGACACCGTCTACGACCGCGGCAACGGCAACGTCAAGCTGGCGCTCGCGTTCCAGCGCGAGGTGATAAACAACATCATCCCGCACGTGCAGCCGGATCTCATACACTGCAACGACTGGATGACGGGCCTCATACCCGCGGCGTCGCGGCGCATGGGCATACCCTGCCTTTTCACGGTGCACAACATCCACACGCAGAAGCTGAACCTCGCCGCCGTCGAGGACGCGGGGATCGACGCGGCGGAGTTCTGGATGCACCTCTACTACGACTACCCGCCGTACAACTACGAGGAGTCGCGCGACAGGAACGCGATTGACCTTCAGGCGTCGGGCTGCTTCGCGGCGCACTTCATCAACACCGTCTCGCCGACGTTCCTCAAGGAGATCGTCAACGGCTGGCACTCGTTCATACCGGACTCGATACGCGGAGAGATAAGGAACAAGTTCAACGCCGGCTGCGCTGCGGGCATCCTGAACGCGCCCGATCCTTCGGACGACCCGGCGACCGACGACAAGATACCGTTCAAGTACGGTCCTGCGAACCATCGCGAGATGAAGCGCCAGAACAAGCTCGCGCTGCAGCACGCGCTTGGGCTAGACGAGGACGCCGACAGGGCGCTCTTCTTCTGGCCGAGCAGGCTCGACCCGGTGCAGAAGGGGCCTCAGCTCCTTACGGACATCACGTACAAGTTCCTGGAGAAGCATCCGGACGCGCAGATCGCGGTCATCGCGAACGGTCCGTACCAGCAGCCTTTCTGGGACATACGCGAGTTCCACGGCATCGAGGGGAGGCTTGGCGTGCGCAACTTCGACGGGCGCCTTTCGCAGCTGGGCTTCGCGGCGAGCGACTTCACGCTCATGCCGTCGCTGTTCGAGCCCTGCGGCCTGCCGCAGATGCAGGCGCCGATCTACGGTTCGCTCGCAGTCGCCCACAACACCGGCGGGCTGCACGACACCGTCGAGCCGCTCGACTGGAACGCGAGCGTCGGCAACGGCTTCGTCTTCGACACGTACGACTCCAACGGGCTGATGTGGGCGATGGACCAGGCGATGGAGTTCTTCCACCTTGGCGCCGACGTGCGCGCGAGAGAGATCGCGCGCATCATGACGGAGTCGCGCAACCGCTTCAACCACCACGCCTGCGCTCAGGAGTACATCAACCTTTACGAGAGGATGCTTGACCGTCCTCTTGTTAGGGGCGAGGGCTCCGAAGACGGGCAGAGGGAGCACGGAGGCAAATGACTACTGACGACATCGTTCAGGCCCTTGTCGACGCCAAGGGCATTGACGTGAAGGCGTACGACGTGCGCGGGAAGTCCGGAATCGCCGACTACTTCGTGGTCGCGACCGGCGCGGCGGCGCCGCACCTCAAGGCGCTTGTCAAGGCGCTGCCGAAGAAGGCGTATCGCGTGTCGGGCGATCCCGAGAGCGGATGGATAGTCGCGGACTACGTGGACGTGGTCGTGCACGTCTTTTCGCCGGAGGCGCGCGCATACTACGCGCTGGAGAAGCTCTGGGTCTGAGCGAAGAAGGACGGCATGGCGGATGGAGACTATGAGCGACGAGACGCAAGACTGGCTGAAATCGGAAGATTCCAGAGACTACTTCGAGCTGCTAAGGTTCCCGACAGTCGGAGCGGATCCGGCGCATCTGAGGGACTGCGTGCAGGCCGCGACGTGGTTGAGGAAATGGCTAAAAGGGATAGGGGCTGAGGCCGAGCTGGTCCTGCCGAAGCAGAGCCTATCCGACGCGTCCGGCACGGCGAAGCAGACGCCAGTGCCAGTCGTGTTCGGCGAGATAAGGCGTTTCGAGGGCGCGCATACGGCGCTGGTGTACGGACATTACGACGTCCAGCCCGAGGATCCGGTCTCGGAGTGGGAGACGCCGCCTTTCGAGCCGACGGTCAAGGACGACCGCGTGTACTGCCGCGGCGCGCAGGACGACAAGGGCCAGTTCTTCGCGTTTCTCTGCGGCGTAAGGGAGCTTTGCGCGTCGTCGGAGCTTCGCATAAACCTCAAGTTCGTGCTGGAAGGACAGGAGGAGTCCGGCTCGGGCTCGCTCTTCAGGCTTCTGGAGGACAGGGAGTTCAGACGCAGGATCGCGGCGGACGTGCTGCTGGTGAGCGACACAGGCGCCGCCGGCGGCCTCAGGCCCGCGATCGTCGCCGGGCTAAGGGGAGTGTGCCATTTCACGGTGAAGCTGACTGGCGCGAACCGAGATCTGCATTCCGGGGAATACGGCGGCGTCGCGCCTAACGCGGCGCAGGGCATGGCCGAGCTTCTTGCGAGCCTGCACAATCCAGACGGCTCGATCGCGGTCGCGGGCTTTGCGGACGGTCTTGTGCCGCCGACCGACGACGAGCTTGCGAAGGCGGAGGAATCCGCGCCGACAGTGGCGGAGTGCCGTGACGACATCGGCTGCGAGCCTGTCGGAGGGGAGCGCGGCAAGAGCATTGCGCAGCGCCGCTCGTTCCAGCCGACAATCGAGATAAACGGAATCCACTCCGGCTACGGCGGGCCCGGCTCGAAGACGGTCATTCCGTGCGAGGCGATCGGCAAGCTTTCGATACGACTGGTTCCGGGGCAGAACCCGCGTCGCGCATTCGAGGCCGTGAAGGCGCATCTTTCCGAGCGCTGTCCGCAGGGCATGGAGCTTGCGTTTCCCGAGGACAGCGGCCTTTCGGCGGCGGTCAGGCTGCCGCTTGCGTCGCCGATCTTCCGGCTTGCGGAGGACGTGCTTGCGGAGATGGACTCAAGGGGACCGGTGTTTGTGTGGGACGGCGCGTCCATTCCGGTTGTGTCGGCGCTCCGCGAGGCGACGTGCGCTGCGCCGCTTCTTGTCGGATGGGGCCAGCCCGAGAACCGGATACACTCGCCGAACGAGTCCTACTCGATAAGGCAGTTCCTTCTCGCGAAGGATTGGGCGAAGAGGATAATCTCCGCGCTGCCGCAGTAGGCGGTGGCGGCGGCGTGCGGCTGGCGCAAGATGGCGAAGAGGGCGTTCACACTCATCGAGCTAATGGCGATCGTCGCGATAATGGCAGCGATGGTCACCGTCGGCGTCGTCAGCATCGGCGCGTCCCGGTCGGCGACGCGCGTCTTCGCGGCCGGACGGGACGTGATGGCGATGGTGCGCAGAGCGAGGTCTCTCGCCCTTGTGACGCAGCAGCCGGTTGTCGTGTCGTACTCTAACGGCACGGTGGAGGAAGAGCCGTGCGCGTCGGTGGAGATACAGGCGAAGAAGCTCTTTTCGTCGTCCAAGAGGCAGGAGCGCGTGTACAATCTCGCGGGCGAGGTCGTCGTCGAGCCGGAGCCTGCGGACGTCGCAGGGCAGGAGGGCGAGACGCTAGAGGACGTCCTTTCGCCCGAGTCGATTCCCGCAGACGTGGTGAAGGGCCTGAAAATCAAGGTGCTTGACGAAAGCGACGAGCTGCGGCTGCCGGAGAACGAGACGAGGCGGTCTAAGATATCGATCTTCTCGACGGCCGACAACGTGTCGCGCACGCTGACATCGGACAGCTCGCAGCCGGACGACGCATCCGCGGCGGAGGACGCTGCCGACGACGGTCCGTTCAGAGTGGCCTTTGCCGCGAACGGCACGGTGAACCCGCCGCACAGAATCTGGATCTACAGGGCCGAGTCGAGCCCGGAGAAGGGCGTCTGCATACATGTCGACCGCTTCGGCGAGCCGAAGTGCGACGACATCGAGGAGTGACGATGGCAAGGCGCGGCTTCACTCTTCTCGAAGTGCTTCTGGCGGCCGTGATTCTCGGCTTCGGGCTCGCCGGCATACTCGTCGCGATGTCGCAGAGCCAGCGCTTCATGCGCACGATGCCGGATCTCATGACGGCGCAGGAGGTCATGGACATGGGCGACATGGCGTATCCGCTTGCCGAGGTGAAGGACGAGCGCGACCTTGACGTGCCGGAGTGCCGGGTCGACGACCTCTGGCGGATAATAGCCGGCGACAGAGGCCCGCGCATGACGCGCGAACAGCAGGAGAAGTACCACGGCTTCAGATGGGAGCGGGAGCGCGTCGAGAAGAACATGAACGACGAGGACCTGAAGAGGCTGGGATATCTTCACCTCGTGCGCGTGACCGTGACCTGGGGCGACCGCTTTCGCGGCGAGAAGAACCAGGAAAGCTACGTCACGGTCTGGCGGGACCCGGAGAAGGAGTGATGCGAGATGTCCGCAGATAGGCACTACATGCGTTCCGCACCCGCTCAGACGAGAAGGGCGTTCACGCTCATCGAGCTCATGCTGGCGGTGTCGCTGCTCGGCGTGATGACGGCCGTCTCAATAGCGACCTTCAGGGCCGTTACGACGGGCTGGCGCGTGTCGCGCGAGTACGTCGACAGGCTTGAGAGGACGGACTATGCGATCGACCAGCTCGTTTCAGGCCTGCGGTGCGCGTTCTATCCGCACAGCGGAGAGCAGAGCTTCGACTACGGCTTCATGCTGACGGACAAGGGCGACGGCGACTCGCCGCGAGATTCGGACGTCATCGAATGGACCAAGAAGGGGCCTGCGATGGTTGGCGGGAGCGCGACCGGCGACGCAGTGCACCGAATACAGGTCATGGTGCTGGAGGAAGGCGACACGACCTGGGGAGAGCGCATCGAGAGGACGGGCCTCTACGCCCGCGTCAAGCCGATGGCGAAGGTCATCGAGCCGAAGAACTCGAGAACGGCGAGAGACGGCTTTTCGTTCGCCAACGAAGAGCTGTACAGACCGGTGCTCGTTGCCAAGGACGTGGACGGATTCAACTGCCGCGTGCAGGCGACGGAGCCGAGCGACATGGAGTCGGGCAAGAAGGAGGACAAGGACTCGTACGAGGACGAGTTCTCGGCGTCGAACACTGTTCCGTACAAGGTGCAGCTCACGTTCTACGTGATGAAGGAGGATCCTGAATACGCGTCCCGCAAGCAGAGGGTGCCCATACTGCGGACTGTCCGCATGCCAGTGCACGAGCAGTCCCTTGACGGCGCCGCCATGCCAGGAGGAGGCGATGGCAAGGGCGGAGACGGCAAGAAGGGGGGCCGCAAATGAGAAGGGGGTCGGCTCTGCTGATGGCGCTTTGGATCATCCTCGCGCTCGGGGTGATCGTGCTGTCGTTCTCGTTCGAGGCAAAGCTGCAGGGTGGCATAAACGTCTACGTCCAGGGCAAGAACCGCGTGCGCAGGCTCGTTGACGCGGGACGCATCATAGGCGAGGTGGTTCTGCTGGGCTACAAGGACGGCAAGCAGTGGTCCGAGGACGAGGATCTCGCCGAAGAGCTCGAAGAAGACCGCTGGTATGTCGAAAAGCAGGCTCTCAAGTACTCGAAGGGCTGCACGATAGGTCCGATTCTGCTTGACGAGGAGGACCCCGACTCAGGCACGGTGAAGGTCGAAATCTCAATTTCGTCGTCCGACGAGACGGGGGGCATAAACATAAACACGCTCTGCAAGGACAAAGACCCCAACTTCGAGGACCGCTGGCGCATCATACTCGACCTGTGCGGAGTGCCGCGCGACGAGGTGAGAGACGAGGAAGGCAAGTCCATCAACCTGCAAAGCTACATCATCGCATGCTGGCAGGACTTCCGCGACGAAGACGAATCGCGCTACGACATACACGACTCGGGGAACTTCAAGGGCGCCGAAGGCGCGGAGAAGACCGAGTACGAGGAATACTACGACGAGCACAAGAAGGAGTTCGCAGACGAAGACCGCTTCGAGCCTGCGAACGGGGAGATTGGCGACCTTAAGGAGCTTTCGCGCGTCATCTGCTTCAGGAAGTTCCCCGCCGTGCTTACGGGAGGACCTCTGATGCCGGAGGAAGCGGGGCGCAAAACCCGTGACAAGGAAGCGGTTGTCATTCGGCGCGGACTCATGAACATGGGCATCTTCGGAGTCACAGGCGACGGCAAGGTCAACGTGAACCGCTGCTCAGTCGACCAGCTGCTGACGGTGCCAGGCATATTCGACGTGGACGAGGTGGACGAGGACGACAAGTCCGAGAGCCGCGAAATCGCCGAGGCGATAGTGAAGTGCCGTTCGATAAAGCCCGAAGACTACGACGTGCCGGAGGACAGAACGGAGTGGGGGTACGGCGAGTTCACCTCGGACTGGTGGTCTGACATGGTCAAAAGGGTCTACGACGAGTTCGACGTCGAGATTCCGGACGAGGCGCGCAACTATCTCTCGGCGCTGCCGTCGGACGACTCGACGCTCTTCAAGATGAAGATAACGGCCTCGCTCATGGACATGGAGCACTCGGCCGAGTGCGAATGCTATGTGAAGGACAAGAAGGTGCGCTACATCTCGTGGAAGGAAAACTGACGGGCTGGCGCGAACGTGACTGAACGACAACTAAGGAAACTGGACATGAAGCTAATCGACGGAAAGAAGCTTGCCGCAGACCTCAGGCGCGAGATTGCGGAGAAGACCGCCAAGCTGAAGGCGGCGCGCGGCATCACGCCGGGCCTCGCCGTGATACTCGTCGGCGACAACCCCGCATCTGTCTCGTATGTCACCGCCAAGGAGAAGGCGTGCGCAGAGGCGGGAATGCTCTCGCGCGAGATACGCATGCCGGCGACGGCCACCGAGGAAGAGCTGCTCGGCGCCATCGCCGCGCTAAACGCCGACGACGCCATACACGGCATACTCGTGCAGTTGCCGCTTCCCAAGGGCTTCGACGAGAAGAAGGTCATCAACTCGATCGCTCCCGAGAAGGACGTCGACGGCTTCACGCCCGTCAACGTCGGCAGGATGCTGATAGGCGAGCCGTGCTTTCTGCCTTGCACGCCGCACGGAATACTCAAGCTGATCGAGTTCTCCGGAATGGAGACCGCCGGCAGGCATGCGGTGGTGATCGGCCGCTCCAACATCGTCGGCAAGCCCGTCGCCGCGCTTCTCTCGCGCAAGGAGGCTAATGCGACGGTCACAGTCTGCCATACCGGAACGCCGGATGTCGGGGCGTTCACCCGTCAGGCCGACATAGTCGTTGTCGCGGCGGGCCGTCCGGGCACGCTGACGGGCGACATGCTCAAGCCTGGCGCGGTCGTGATCGACGTAGGAGTAAACCGCATTCCCGACGCGACTAGGCCGAAGGGGTTCCGCCTCGTCGGCGACGCCGACTTCGACAGCTGCGCGAAGGTCGCCTCGGCGATAACGCCCGTTCCCGGCGGCGTCGGGCCGATGACGATAACGATGCTGCTCTGGAACACGCTTGAGTCCGCCTCGCGCACGTGAAATATGGTATAATGTTGGCACGCGTTCCGGACGGAGCTCCGGAGCGCGCGAACGAAGCCAGAAGATGAAGCCAGCTTGGAGCATTCTTCCGGACGAATGGAGACCCATTCTCGCTGAGAGGGGGCTGCGTCCGTTCCGGGCCGATCAGATCCTGCAGTCGTTGTACAGGGACTACGTCGACGACTGGAGCGCCGCCACGACTCTGCCCAAGGAATTTCGCGAGACGCTCACTGCGGAATTCCCGATTACCAAGACGGACGTGCTGGATGTCGCCGAGAGCGCGGACGGGACGAAGAAGCTCCTTCTTGGCTTTTCCGACGGGAACTCCGTCGAGACCGTTCTCATCCCGGCGACCGGCCGCTTCACGCAGTGCATCTCCACGCAAGTCGGCTGCGCCATGGGCTGCGCGTTCTGCGCGTCAGGCTCGTGCGGCGTCGTGCGTTCGCTTACCGCGGACGAGATTGTCGCCGAGTACATGGCCGGCCGCAGGCATGGCGACATCACAAACATCGTGGTCATGGGCATGGGCGAGCCTTTCGCCAACTACGACGAGACCATGCGCGCTCTCAGGCTGATCAACGCCGGCAAAGGCCCAAACCTCGGCGCCCGCCACATCACGCTTTCGACTTGCGGAGTCGTGCCGGGCATCGAACGGCTCGCAGGGGAGGGCGTGCAGTTCGAGCTTTCGGTCTCGCTCCACGCCCCGAATGACGAGCTTCGCAGCAGTCTCATGCCTGTCAACAGGAAGTGGCCCTTGGACGTCCTGCTTCCGGCGTGCGCGGCGTACACGGCGAAGACCAAGCGAATCATAACATTCGAATACACGGTGATCGGCGGCGTCAACGACTCGCGAGCATGCGCCGAGGAGCTTGCAAGGCAGGTGCGGCGCGTGCCGATGGCGAAGGTCAACCTCATACCGCTTTCGCCTGTCTCGCACAGGCCTGACTTCAGAACGCCGGACGAGAGCACCATGCTGATGTTCCTCGACGTGCTGATGCGCAGCCGCGTGCAGACGATGCTTCGCAGGTCGCGCGGCAAGGACGCGAATGCCGCGTGCGGACAGCTTAGACTAAGGAACCTGGAGACAGCTTGACGCGAACATGATGGTCAAGAGCGGTATAACGAAGGAAGAGCTTATCGAATGGGGCGGGCCGGAGGTGTTCAACCAGGCCTTCGCCCTGTGCAACTCGGGCGACGTCAAGGATGTCTCCTACAACGACGACACTCTGGTCGTTTCGGGCAAGATCGAGCAGCCCAACGGCTGGGCGATGCCCGTTTCGCTGAAGCTGATGCCAGGCGGCCGCATCAAGTCGATGTGCCCGTGCGTGCAGAACCAGAAGTTCGGCAAGGTGTGTCCGCATGTCGTGGCGATCGGCATCGCGCTCTGGGTGATGGAGCTGGACCTGGAGGAAGAGGACCAGAAGGAGAAGTCCGCGAAGAAGGACGCGGAAGCCGAGTCGGAGCCGAAGGAGCCGCCTCTGCCCGAGTTCATAGAGGTGCCCATGAAGCCCCGCTTCTTCGCGCGCGTCTCCGGTTCCCGTGCGTCGCTTTCAATCGAGGTCAACGCCAGATACGGCACCATAGAGTTCCCGGCGTGCTCGGTGCAGAGCGCGAAAACCGTGTATCTGGAGTCTGAAGACGACCCGCTCGTTCGCAACGTCCGTACGGTCTCTGCCGAGCGCGCCGCGCTTGAAGAGCTGCGCAAGTGGGGCTTCGGGCCGGGCTACAAGGACGCAGACCTTCGTCATTACCTGACGGATCCTCAGAAGGTGCTGAACTTTCTCGGTGCGGGTCTGCCGGATCTTCGCCGCAAGGGATGGCGCATCCAGCTTTCGGAAAAGCTCGGGAAGATAGTTGACGACATTCCGTCCGTCGTGCCGATCGTCACGATAAAGGACGCGCCAGGCGGGACGTTCGACGTCCACTACACCTTTGAGGCCAAGGGGCGGACGATTTCGCCCATCGAGGTGCAGCAGGCGCTGAACCGCGGCGACGGCTACCTGCTGCGCGACGGAAACGTCACGCTTCTGGACAACGGCGGCATCGAGGCCCTGCGCAACGTTTTCAGTGACTGCGCTCCCTCGCAGAACGGTGCCGAGCGTGGCTGGTTCAGGGTGAAGGGCGCATACGCGCAGTATGTCAAGAGCTCTCTGTCGCTTGTCGAATGCGAAGTCAACGCCTGCAAGGCGAAGTACTGGCGGACGATGACGAAGATGCAGAGCGGTCGGTCGGACGTGCATTTCGAGCCGGTGAAGCTGGGCAAGCTCGACGGTGTGCTGAGACCATACCAGAAGCAGGGCGTGTACTGGATGCGCTTTCTCGAGAACGCGGGGCTTTCAGGGCTCCTAGCGGACGAGATGGGCCTCGGCAAGACGCTTCAGACGCTGGCGTGGCTGACGCTTCCAAGGTCGGATCCCCGCGCACACGACGCACAGGGCGCCAATCTGCCGGCACTGATCGTCTGCCCCACCTCGCTCGTGAGGAACTGGGAGGCTGAGGCTCAGCGCTTCACGCCTGGCCTCAGAACGCTTGTGATATCAGGCCAGGACAGGGCCAGGAACTTCCGCCGCATTCCCGACGCCGACGTCGTGATCACCTCGTACGCTCTTCTCCAGCGCGACTTCGAGGACGCATACCTCGGGCAGGACTTTTCCGTGGTCGTTCTGGACGAGGCGCAGCACATAAAGAACCGGCAGACTCGCAACGCCAAGTCGGTCAAGGGCCTTCACACGATCCAGCGGCTGGTTCTGACGGGCACGCCGGTCGAAAACTCGGTTTCGGACGTCTGGTCCATCTTCGACTTCCTTATGCCGGATTACCTGGGCGACTACGAGACGTTCAAGGCGCACTTCGAAGACCCGATAGCCGACGGCGAGAACGCGGACGTGGTGCTCGCCCGGCTCAAGCGCAAGATTTCGCCGTTCATCCTCAGACGCCTTAAGAAGACCGTCGCGAAGGACCTGCCGGACAAGATCGTGAAGGTGTCGTACTGTCCGATGGGCGAAGAGGCGCAGCGCGAGTACGTCAAGGCTCTTGCCAGCGCTCGAACGATGGCGGGCGACCTCATCAAGGCGAAGGGCTTCAAGCAGTCCAAGTTCGAGCTGCTGGCAGTTCTCATGAAGCTTCGCCAGATAGCGTCGCGCGCCAAGGTCGACACGTTCATGGAGCAGCTGCAGCAGGCGATTGAAGGAGGTCACAGGGTGCTCGTCTTCTCGCAGTTCGTCAAGATGCTCTCGATTCTCCAGAAGAGACTTCGCGCCGAGGGCATAGCCTACTGCTACCTTGATGGCTCGACAAAGGACCGTCTGGGTCAGTGCGAGAGGTTCAACCGGTCCAAGGACATACCAGTGTTCCTCATATCGCTGATGGCTGGCGGAACGGGGCTAAACCTGACGGGAGCCGACATGGTGATGCACTACGATCCGTGGTGGAATCCCGCAGTCGAGGACCAGGCGACTGACCGAGCGCACCGCATAGGCCAGAAGAGGAACGTGTACGTCATGAAGATGATCGCGTCAGGCTCCATAGAGGAGAAAGTCCTAAAGCTCCAGCGCCGCAAGCAGGCGATAATCTCGGCGACGGTTGACACGACAGACGTCGCCGTAATGGAGCAGTTGACGGCCGCAGACCTCAATGAACTGCTTTCGTAAAGAGGGCCATATTGACATTATGCGCACGGTTTGATAGAATTTCACGAGTTATTGATTTCGGGGAGTGAAGGAGATGAATGAAATTTCTGGCAGTCTCGGCGCCAAGGGCATGAAGATGGCCCTTGTCGTGAGCCGTTTCAACAGTTTTCTGACAGAGCAGCTCGTTCGTGGCGCGGTCGATGCGTTCACGAGGCTTGGCGGCGACGCCGACGGTCTATCGCTTGTCCGTGTCCCGGGCGCATATGAGATACCTGTGGTCGCCAAGAAGCTGGCGTCCGGCGGGTATGACGCAGTAGTCGCGCTTGGCGCGGTCGTGCAGGGCGCGACCTCCCATGCGGACCTCATCAACCAGGCCACGGCGAAGGCGCTGTGCGAGATATCCGTCGAGACCGGCGTGCCTGTTCTGAACGGCATCGTGAGCGCCGAGAGCCTTGAGCAGGCGGTGGAGCGCTGCGGCACGAAGCAGGGGAACAAGGGCTTTTCCGCCATGCAGAGCGCAGTCGAGATGGTGAATGTCTTGCGTACAATCTGACATTTGGCTAACAACTGTTTTAGACAAACACTAAGGATCGAAAGAAAAAATGAAAGAATTGAAGAAAGTCGCGTTTCTGACGGCCGGTGGACTCGCTCCTTGTCTCTCCAGCTCGATTGGATTTCTGATCAACGAGTACAATCGCAAGGCCCCGAATGTCCAGATGATCGGCTACATCAACGGCTACATGGGCCTCCTTAAGGGCGACTCGATTCCCGTCACCGACGAAGTGCGCAAGAACGCTCTTGTCCTCACCAAGCACGGCGGCAGCCCGATCGGCAACAGCCGCGTCAAGCTCACCAACGTCGAAGACTGCGTCAAGCGCGGCCTCGTCAAGGAGGGAGAAGATCCTCTCAAGGTTGCGGCGGACCAGTTGGTCAAGGACGGCGTTGACGTCCTCCACACCATTGGCGGCGACGACACGAACACGACCGCAGCCGATCTCGCGGCCTATCTTGCGAAGAACAACTATCCTCTCATCGTCGTCGGCCTGCCCAAGACCATCGACAACGACGTCTACCCGATCAAGCAGTCGCTTGGCGCTTGGACCGCTGCCGAGGAGGGCGCCAAGTTCTTCCTGAACGTAGTCAAGGAGAACAGCGCCAATCCCCGCGCGCTGACGATCCACGAGGTCATGGGCCGCAACTGCGGCTGGCTTACGTACAAGACGGCCCAGTACTACCGCAAGATGCTCAAGTCCATGGCGGCGAAGGGGCGCTTCCTAGACGCGTTCAACCTGACCATGGGCCGTCAGGACGTCCACGCCATCTACGTGCCCGAGTCCAAGATCGACTTCAAGGCCGAGGCGAAGCGCCTTATGGCGGTCATGGACAAGTACGACTCCGTGAACATCTTCGTGTCCGAGGGCGCCGGCGTCAAGGACATCATCGCCGAGATGAAGAAGCGCGGCGAGGAAGTGCCCGTCGATGCGTTCGGCCATCCGCGGCTTGACAAGGTCAATGTCGGCCAGTACGTCGGCAAGCGCTTCGGCGAACTCCTCAGAGCCGAGAAGGTCCAAGTGTTCAAGTCGGGCTATTTCGCTCGTGCGGCCGCGCCGAACAAGAAGGACCTGGAGCTCATCGAGAAGTGCGCCCGCAAGGCCGTCGAGTGCGCGCTCGCCGGCGAGTCCGGCGTTGTCGGCCCTGACGAGAACGCGACCGGCACCATCCGCGCCTGCGAGTTCACCCGCGTCAAGGGGGGCAAGCCGTTCAACGTACGCAAGGGCTCCTTCCGCAAGATGCTTTCGGAGATCGGCCAGCCCAATCCGCGCAAGAAACGCACTAACAGGTAATGCCGGCCAAGATGTCTGGCATTGAAAGGCTCCACGAGGTCACCGCCCGTCTGCGCGATCCGCAGACGGGGTGCCCGTGGGATCGGGTGCAGACGCTCGAGACGCTCAAGCCCTGCCTTCTTGAGGAGACCTATGAGCTTCTCGCGGCGATGGATCGCCCGAGCGACAGGGCCAACCACATCGAGGAGCTGGGCGACGTGCTGCTTCAGGTCATGTTCCAGTGCGTGATGGCCGAGCAGGAGGGCTCCTTCACTTTCGACGATGTCGCAAACGCCGTTGCGGACAAGCTGGTTCATAGGCACCCGCACGTGTTTGGCGATGTCGATGCGAAGGACGAAGCCGCCGTCATGCGCAACTGGGAGCAGATAAAGCGCAAGGAGCATGGTCCGCGCCGTTCTGCGCTGGACGGCGTGCCCAGCACGCTGCCGGCGCTGCTGAAGGCTCGGCGTACACTTGAAAAGGCCAAGAGGGTCGGCTACGAGGAACACCTCAAGCCGGTTGACGCCGAAGGCGACCCCGGCGAATTTCTGCTCAGGGTCGTGAAGACACTTGCCGCCAAGGGCGTCGACTCGGAGGCGGCGCTGGAGAAGGCCACAGCGGCCTATGCGGCGCGATTCAGGGAATTTGAAAGGAAAGACGGCGAATAGCCGATTAGGAGGTGTAGGATGGGTACGGTTGCAGGAACTCTCGTTTGCGCGCTTGGCGGTCTTGCCGGCGCCGCGTTTGCATTGCCGTTTCGGGCTGTGAAGGGCATGAAGTACGAATCGTACTGGCTCGTTTACGCCATCGCCGGCCTTGTGGTGTTTCCCGCGCTTCTGGCGCAGACGACCTGTCCTGGCGTGTGGGACTTCATCGGCAATGCCGACGGCTCGGTTCTCGCGCGCTGCATCGGCTTCGGCGCGCTTTGGGGCGTCGGCGGTCTTACGTGGGGCCTCATGATTCGCTATCTCGGCATTGGTCTCGGCCTGGCCATCGGCTGCGGTCTCTGCTCTGCGACGGGTACGCTCATACCGCCGATTGTCTCGGGTCGGGCTGGCGACCTTTTCAAGGACACTGCGGCGATTGTCACGTTCGTCTCCGTGCTCGTCTCGCTCTTCGGCATAGTTCTCGTCGGTTTTGCCGGCAAGCTCAAGGAGGGCGAACTTGACGAGGAGGCTAAGAAGAAGGCCGTCGCTGAGTTCGACTTCAAGAAGGGCATGGTCGTCGCGCTCTTTTCAGGCATCGCGTCCGCTGGCATGAACTTCGGCCTTCAGGGCGGCGCTCCTCTCGAGGCTGCGGCCGCCGGCGCAGGTGTCGACCAGAAGTGGATCGGCATGCCCGTCCTCGTCATCGTCCTTTGGGGCGGCTTCGTCGTGAACGCCGCGTGGTGCCTTTGGCAGAACGCAAAGAACGGCTCGTTCGCCGACTACGCCAATGGAGCGAAGTCCGTCGCCCCGGTCGCGTTCGCGGCTTTCGCCGGCGTCCTTTGGGCCTGCCAGTTCGTCTGCCAGAAGGTCGGCGAGCCCGCGATGGGCGAGATGCGCTACATCTCGTTCGCGGTCGTGATGGGCAGCTGCGTGCTCTTCAGCTCTCTTATCGGCGTCGTGCTCGGCGAGTGGAAGGGTACTGGCGTAAAAACCAGAATTGCGCTCGGCGCCGGCCTTGCCGTGCTTGCCGCGTCAATCGGCATTGCGGTCGTCGCCAAGTCGCTCTAGCGCGTCGAATCTCCTGGCGACAGCTCCATGACGGTGGAGATCATAGAGCCGCACGGACTTTGCGCCGGAGTGGACGCCGCAGTTGCCAGGGCGCTTAGGCTTCGTGACGTTTACTGCCTTCACGGCCTTGTCCACAACGAGATCATCACAGGCGATCTCAGGGATCTCCGCTTCAAGTTCGTCGAGAGCGTGGAAGACGTGCCGAAGGGCGGAACCGTCGTCTTCTCGGCTCACGGTGTCGGGCCCAGCGTCCGCCGCGCGGCGAAGGACCGAGAGCTTACGGTTGTCGACGCCACCTGCCCGTTCGTCGACAGAGTGCATCGCGCCGCAAGGTCGTTCGCGAAGCGCGGCATGCCTGTCGCGATAATCTGCGATCCCGCGCATGTGGAGGCGCGAGGAATTGCCGACGAGGTTCTCGATCTTCCGGACGGTCGCGCGCTCGTCCCCGAGAACGGACTTCTTTCGGACTGGCCGGGCGGAAGCGGTCCGGCAAAGGGTCTTGAGGGGCGGAAGATCGGCGTCGTCGCTCAGACGACCATGAACGCCGACGACGTCGAGCGCTGTGTGGCCGTCTTGCGCGGCAAGTACGACATCGAGTCGTCCGCCGACGTGTGCGCCGCGACAAAGGACAGACAGAACGCCGTGCGGCGCTTTGCGAAGACGCATCACGGAGAGGGATCGCGTGTGCTTGTTCTTGGCTCGCCCTCTTCGTCAAACTGCAGACGTCTCGCCGAGATAGCCCGCGAGTGCGGGACGGGCTCTCTCCTGGCCGGGACAATGGACGAGGTTCGCGCCCTCGACCTCAACGGCGTTGACGTCCTTGGCGTCACAAGCGGAGCCTCAACGCCTGAGCGCTTCTTCACCGAGGCCGTACGGTATCTGCGCAACGTCCCGCGGCACGTTGCGATTGTGATGGACGGCAACGGGCGCTGGGCTTCGCAGCGCGGCAAGAAGCGCGGCGAAGGGCATGTCGCCGGAGCCGAAACGCTCTCGAAGGTGCTGGAATGGTGCGGCGACAGGGGCATAGCGTATCTGACGGTCTACGCCTTTTCGACAGAGAACTGGAAGCGTCCGAAGGCTGAAGTCGACGGGTTGATGTCGCTCTTCGCGCGCATGCTCAAGCTGAAGGGCGGCGACTTCGTCAGGAAAAAGGTGAGGTTCAGGATGATCGGCCGCCGCGGCGACCTTTCCAAGGGACTCCTCGCCACCATCGAGGAGCTTGAACGCAGGACCGCCGGCTTCGAGAGGCAGTTCATCGTCGCAATTTCATACGGAGGGCGAGCGGAGATCGTCGATGCCGTGAACGAGGCGATTCGAAGAGGCGAGCCGATGACCGAAGAGACGTTTTCCCGCTGCCTCTACGCACCCGACGTCCCCGACCCGGATCTAGTGATACGCACGAGCGGCGAGCTGCGCACGTCGAACTTCCTTCTTTGGGAGTCCGCCTACAGCGAATACTACTTTACAGACGTCCTCTGGCCCGACTTCTCCGAGTCGGACCTCGACAAGGCCCTGGAATCATACGCGTCTCGTCATCGGCGCATGGGGGGCGTGTGATGAGCGCAAGGCTCGTGCTGCTCGCGGCCTTGACGATGGCCTTTGCCGTTCCCGCCTCTGCGGACGGCGAACTTGCTGGAGGCGTAAAGTACGAGTGCGTTGACGGCGTGTGCAGAATCGTGGAAGACACACCGCCTGCCGTTGCAAGTTCCGAAGAGCCAAACAGGGGATGGCGCGTCGCCCAGGGCTACATGGGCGCCGATGAGTTCATTGCCTTCTTGCGCGGCGAATCGGCGGCCGAGCCGCCCGCCTTGCCAGCTTCGTCCGCCGCATTCTGGGCCGCAGTTCTCGCGGCGGTTCTCGGCGGGCTTGCGATGAACCTCACGCCATGCGTCCTTCCGATGGTTCCTGTGAATCTGATGATCATTGGCAGATCTGCCGCGCGCGGCGCCATGTATTCTCTGGGCATCATAGCCGCATATGGTGCGATGGGCGCGCTTGCAACGACTGGCGGCATGGCGTTCGGCGAGATTCAGGGCAGCCCATGGTTCAACGCCGGCGCGTGCGTGCTGTTCGCGGCGCTCGCTCTTGCCGCAGGCGGCGTGTTCCATCTGGACTTCTCGAAGCACCGCGGCGCAATCGCGAGAAGCATGCCGCCCGGTCTCCCCTGGCTTTTCGCCTTCGCCATGGGCGCCGTAAGCGCGGTCCTCGCCGGCGCGTGCGTCGCTCCAGTCCTGGTAGGCGTGCTCGTGCTCTCCGCGAGGATGTACGCCGACGGCGCCGCAGGGGCGCTCGCGCTTCCGTTCGCCTTTGGCGTCGGAATGGCGCTTCCCTGGCCTTTCCTCGGCGCTGGCCTGCGCGTGCTTCCGAAGCCCGGTGCCTGGATGCGCGTCGTGAGGTGGGTGACGTCCGCCGCTGTCCTCGCGCTGGCTGCATGGTACGGTCGCATCGCCTGGATCGGCTTTTCGAAGACTTCGGACATTGCCGCGGACGCAACGCCCGCCACGATATCGGAAGTCCTCAAAGGGCTTGAATCGTCCTCGAAGCCGGTGCTTGTCGACTGCTGGGCCACTTGGTGCAAGAACTGCACGGCGATGGAAAGAGTGATGGACGAGCCTCGCGTAAAGGCGGAGCTGGAGTCGTTCACGGTGCTGCGACTTCAGGCAGAGGACCTCTCGGAGCTTAGGCGAGTCCCTGGTTTTGGCTGGCTGCGCGGACTTCCCGCTTTTGTTGTGATAGGAGGAACAACCAATGAAAACTAGAGTGACCATGTTGAGAAAAGAACTGACAGCGCTGGCCCTCATGGCTGCGCCATTTCTCGTCCATGCTGACAGCTGCGAAGTGTCCGTCTGGCGCGGCGAGACGCTGGCAACGCTTGTGCCGGACTACACCGAGCTCGGCGAGGCGCCCGAGGGACTTTCCGTTCGCCGTGGCGTTCTGCATCCGGTCAAGTACAGGACGACTCCGCACGGGCTTCAGCTTTCGGAGTGCTACGACCGCGTCGAGTGGGATGTCGAGGGCGCGCCCTGCGTCGCAGAGATATCGGTCCCGCGAGACGCGAAGCCAGGCGTGTACAAATGGGGATTGATGGACATTCGCGTCGTCGACCGTGAAATGCCGCCTGCGCGGGAGTGGAAGTACTACCTTGACCTCTGGCAGCATCCGTGGGCCGTCGCGCGCATCGCAGGTGTGAAGCCGTTTTCCGACGAACACTATGCGGCTATGCGCCCGTTGTGGGAACTCCTTGCGTCCGCAGGACAGAAGACGCTGACGGTGACGCTGCTCGACAGCCCCTGGAACCATCAGTGCCGCGACGCATACGGTTCCATGGTCGGCCGCGTGAAGAATGCGGACGGCTCGTGGAAGTTCGACTATTCGCTGTTCGACGAGTATGTGGATTTCGGCCGAAGCTGCGGTCTGGGTCCGCACATCTCCTGCTACACGATGTGTCCGTGGGGCAACATGGTCGCCTGGACCGGCGCCGACGGAAGCAGCGAGCGCGTCAGCGCGCCGCCCGGAAGCAGGGAGTTCGAGGACTTCTGGGGCGACTTCCTTGCCGATTTCGCGGCTCACCTCAAGCAGAAGGGCTGGTTTGACGACACGTACATCTCGATGGACGAACGCGACCCCAAGGACGTGAAGATCATTGCGGACTTCATACAGTCGCGCGCCCCCGGCATGAAGATCTCGATGGCCGGCAACAAGAAGCCCAGCGAGTTCAAGGGAATCGCAATCGACAGCTATTCTCAGTTCCTAACCTACCTGACAAAGGACTTCCTCGACGAGATCCCAGCCCGTAAGGACAAGGGCTTCATCACGACATACTATGTCTGCTGCGCGCCCAAGTACCCCAACAACTTCCTTTCGTCCGCTCCGGAAGAAAACTTCTGGACGGGTGCGTTCCCTGCGATGGTCGGGCTTGACGGATTCCTCCGCTGGGCCTGGAACAGCTGGCCTGAGGATCCCGTCAAGGACAGCTCGTTCCGCGGCTGGATCGCAGGAGACACCTACCTTGCGTATCCTGGCGCGGCTCCGTCCTACCGCTTCCTTGAGATCCGCAACGGAATAGTCGCCGCTGAAAAGCTCCGCATCCTGCGCGAGCAGGGGCTTTTCGCCGACGAGATCGCAGCCCTTGCCGCTCGTTATGACTTCAACGCGGCAGTGTCCAACAAGGTGGACTTCGCGAAGCTCAAGGCCGACACGCTCAAGCTCGTCAACCGCTGACGCGGCATCAGGTCCGTTGAAGCTGCGGTAGCGCCACCTGTCGTCCGACGGTGGCGCTGTCGTTTCCGACAGCTGACGCGGTCGTTGCACTGCGCACCCGCAAGTTGCAGATATGGCAGTCTCGGCCTTTCGGTCGATTCCGACGCGTTTCTGGTCGACTGCCCGCGAAGTCGCGGCTCGGGCGGTGCCGCGCCAGTAGCGGGCGATTTTTGGTATAATACACCAAAATGAACGTTGTTTCCTTAGTAGGCCGTCCGAATACGGGCAAGAGCGCGCTTTTCAATCGCATCGCGAAGAAGCGCGTCGCAATAGTCTTTGACCAGCCTGGTGTGACGCGCGACCGCGTGACTCGCGAGGTTGAGATCTCCGGTCGCAAGGTCATGCTCGTCGACACGGGCGGCATAGCCTTCGACAAGCGGGTCACGAAGGATCCGCTTGACGACGAGACGCGCGGCCAGGCGGCGCTTGCCGTCGAGGATTCCGCCGTCTGCGTGATCGTCGTGGACGCGCGGGACGGGATAACGCCGCTTGACGCGGAGGTCATAGACCGCGTCCGCAGCTCCGGCGTTCCGTGCATGATCGCGGCCAACAAGTGCGACACCGACGGCGACGACTGGCGCGCCGCCGAGTTCGAGCGCTTCGGCCTGCCGGTCTTCGCGACGTCGGCCGAGCATGGAAGGGGCGTGCAGGCCCTTGTCGACGCGGTGGTGGCCAAGCTGCCTCCCGCGCCGAGCGGCGGAGAGAACGCGCGGCCTCTGCGAGTGGCGATAGTAGGGCGCCCGAACACCGGCAAAAGCTCTTACGTCAACCGGCTGCTCAACGCGCCTAGGGTAATCGTCTCAGAGATCGCCGGCACTACGCGCGACGCGGTGGAGGTTCCGTTCACCATCGGCTCGGGCCCGGACGCACGCCACTACATGCTCGTCGACACGGCAGGCATGAAGCCGCACACGCGAATGTCCAAGACAAGCGTCGACAACTTCTCCCTTTTCCGCTCGGAGCAGGCGATCGAGGAGGCGGACGTGGTCGTTCTTCTTCTCGACCCGGTCATGGGCCCGACGATGCAGGACAAGCGAATCGCCGGCAAGATACTCGACGCGAACAAGGCGTGCGTCGTCATGATGAACAAGTGGGACCTTGCATTGGCCGACGGCCTGACTGACGAGCGCAAGGCGGCTGACGCCGTCCGCCAGATGATGCCGTTCCTCGCCTTCGCGCCGATCGTGTTCTGCTCGAACAAGTCGGGCTACAACATCCGCAAGACCGTCGAGGCGATCGACAGGGCGGCGGCGAGCGCCTCCGAGAAGCTGCCCACCGGCATTCTCAACCGCACGATCGAGACCGCCGCGAAGAAGACTCTCGCTCCGATGCGCCGCGGCAAGCGGCTCAAGATTTTCTACGCGCTCCAGGTTTCGGGCAATCCGCAGACGATCCGCCTGTTCGTGAACGACCCGAAGCTCGCGACGCCGGCCTACCTCGCATATGTCGAACGCAGTCTCCGCGCGCGGTTCGGCCTCGAGGGCGCGCCGCTCCGGATGTTCCTGAAGGCGCGGCAGAGAAAGGACTCTTCGAAGTGAGCTCAGACCGCAACGGACACAGGCACCGCGGCCCGCGCGAGATGGTGACGGGCGGCGAGTGGATATACGGAAGGAATCCGGTTGAGGAGGCGCTTGCCGCGGGAAGGCGCACCGCCAGCGAGATAGTGCTTCCGCCGGCCTCGTCGGACGAGGACGACCAGCTTCGCCGGATACGCGACGAGGCGCATGCCAGGCGGCTCGTCGTGCGGACGATGGACCGCGATCACCTCGACAGGCTCGTCCGCTTCGGCCATCATCAGGGCGTTGCGCTCAAGACCACCGGATATCCCTATGTCGGCTTCCAGGACATCCTTCGCGCGTCCGAGGCGGACGAAAACGCGCTCGTCGCCGTGCTGGACCATCTTGAGGACCCGCAGAACGTGGGCTCGATACTCCGCACCGCCTGCGCGGTCGGGGCGACTGGCGTCGTCATGCCGGAGGACCGCGCGTGCGGCATAACGCCTGCCGCGGTCCGCGCTTCGGCAGGCGGCTCCGAGCATCTCAGGGCCGCCCGCGTCGTCAACGTGGTCCGCGCGCTTGAAGATCTCAAGAAGGCCGGATTCTGGCTGACGGGCCTCGACAAGTGCGAGGGCGCGAAGACGTATACTGACATCGACTTCTCCGGTCGCGTGTGCCTTGTCGTCGGCGCCGAGGGCGAGGGTCTCTCGCGACTCGTCCGCGAGACGTGCGACTTCATTGCCGAGATTCCCATGCCGGGCGGGTTCGAGTCGCTCAATGCGGGCGTCGCATCAGCCGTGGCGATGTACGAGGTGCTCCGCCAGCGCGGATGAGCGGCCAGGGCGCGGAATGAGCGAAGGTGCATTCTTCCAGGACCTTGCGATGCTCATGGCGGCCGCCGGAGTCGTGGCGGTCGTCTTTGCGCGTCTGAAGTGGCCCAAGGTTCTCGGCTACATACTCGCCGGAGTCTTCCTCGGCGAGCATACTTGGGGCGGCAGCCTGCTTGCCGACGCGCAGTCCGTCAACACCGTCGGCCAGCTCGGCGTCGTCTTTCTCATGTTCTCGATGGGCCTTGAGTTCTCGGCCAGGGACATGCACAAGATGAAGTCCGTCACAATCCCGGTCGCGGCGCTGGACACCGTCGTCATGACCTGGCTTGGCTACACCGTCGGCACCAGGGTGTTCGGATGGAGCCCCGTCCAGTCGCTCTTCCTCGGCGCGGCGATATGCGACTCGGCGACGACGATGCTGGCAAAGGTGGTGGACGAGATGCACTGGCGCGGCAGGCCGTTCGCGCGCCTCACGCTCGGCTCGTCCGTCTGCGAGGACGTGATAACGGTCGGCGTGATCGCGCTCGTCACCGGCTTTGCCGCGGGCGACGGGCTCAGCTTCTCCGCCGCCGCCACGTCCATCGGCGGGCTTCTCGTGTTCTTCCTGTCGGTGATCGTCTTCGGCTTCGTGCTGGTGCCGAGGCTGCTCGCCTCGGTCGCTAAGCGCGGCGACGACGAGTCTCTTCTTCTGTCCGTGCTTGGATGCTGCTTTCTCGTGTCATACGTCGCCTACCGCTTCCAGTTCTCGCTGGCGCTAGGCGCGTTCCTCGTGGGCGTCCTCGGAGCGTCGTCGGACGTGCGCCTGCGCATCGCGGCTCTTTCGGCGCCTCTCAGGTCGATGTTCGCCGCCGTCTTCTTCGTATCCATCGGGCTTCTTGTCGATCCCGCGGCATGCCTCTCGCATGCAGGGGCGATAGCGTTCCTCTCGGCGCTCGTCATGGTCGGCAAGTTCGCCAACTGCGCGGCAGGGGCCCTGCTCGCCGGCGAGAGCGTCAAGACCGCCGTCCAGATCGGCATGAGCCTCGCCCAGATCGGAGAGTTCGCGTTCATGGTCGCCCTGCTGTACGTCGCCTGCACGGGCGACAGCCACAGCTCGATGTTCCAGATCGTCGTCGCGGTCTCGCTCGCGACCACGCTGCTGAACCCGTTCATGATACGCTGGTCGGAGCCCGTCGGCGAATGGGCCGAGTCGCACGTTCCTGCGAAGGTCGCCGCATGGATCGAGGACTACAGGGGCCTCGTCGCCAAGCTGAAGACGGTCTCCGCGGCCTCGGGCGAGCGGAGGACGCTCGACCGTGCGCTGCTCGCCCTCGGCGTCGTCTGCGCGCTCCTCTTCGCGGTGTTCACAGCGTGCGGACTTCTCTCGCTCTACGACTACACGCGGTTCAGCGGATTCTTCGAGCGGCACGACTCGTCCTTCTTCCTGTTCCTGGCGAACCTTTTCGCGATATCCACCGCGCCGCTTGCCGCGAAGCTCGCGAAGACCGCCGGCGACGCGGTCGCGCGGATGCTCGTCGGCCGTGAGGACGCAAAGTGGGCGGATTCCGTCCGCAACGGAATCTCGCTGATCGTCACGGTCGCGCTGATTGTCCTCCTCTTTGCCGAGGTCTTGATGCTCAACATCAACCTGCAGTCGGCAGACGTGTGGGTGCGGTGTGCGATGATTGTCGTTCTCTTCGGGGTCGGCGCGTTCGGCTGGCGCTTCTTCTCGAACGCCGGCAGGCAGGCCGTCGCGCGTTTCAACGAGGCGATGACCGCCGACGAACGCAGAGAGAAGCTCGCCAAGATGATGACGCTTTCCCTTCCGGAGGGAACGCTCCACAAGCTGAGCCTGTCGATGGGCTCGGTGGCCATCGGCTCCAACGTCGTCTCCCTCAACATCCGCGCAAAGACAGGCGCGTCTGTCGTCGCGGTGGAAAGGAAGGGCGCTGTCATCCGCAACATCGGGCCGGATGTCGATTTCCGTGTCGGGGACACGCTCGTCGCGCTGGGCGAACCGCGCCAAATTGCGGCTTTGAAGGACCTTCTTGGCATAACATCATGAAAAAGACGCTCATTGCAGTTGTTCTGCTTCTCTCGGTCTCCGCCGCCAGCCAGACATGGCTGAGGCGCGCGCGCGACGCATCCGCTCCGGCCATGGCCGAAGGCGCGTTCGCCGCGCTCGGCGGACTGCGCTCCATCGCAGCCGAGGTCATATGGTTCCGCGCCGACCGTCTGCAGGAGGAGGGGCGCTACGTGGAGCTCGCTCAGCTCGCCAGCGCGCTTGCGGCCATGGAGCCTCATACGCAGGAGGTCTGGAGCTACGCCGCGTGGAACCTCGCGTACAACATCTCGGTCATGATGCCGACGCACGAGGACCGCTGGCGCTGGGTGCTTGCCGGCCTGCGCCTGCTCAGGGACGAGGGGCTCGTCCTGAATCCCGGCGACCCCGACCTCTGCCGCGAACTTGCCTGGCTCTTCGAGCTCAAGATCGGCGCGGACATCGACGCGGCGTCCGAGACCTACCGCGCCATGTGGCGAAAGATCGTCGAGGACGTCAAGGCTCGCGGCGCATGGGAGGAGCTTCGCATGGAGCCGCACAAGATGCTCGTGATAGAGAAGGACACTGGCTTCGACGACTGGACAGATCCGCAGCTTTCCGCAATCTACTGGGCCGCCGAAGGCCTGCGACGCGCACAGCCCCAGAGCCGAGCGCTGCTGCTGGAGATAATGCGGCAGGCGGGCATCATCTACATGAGAACCCACAAACGCGACCGCGATGCAAAGACTGGACAAGGCGCTTCTTGACCTCTACCCCGACTTCTCCAGGTCGCGGATAGAAGGGCTGGTCAAGGCAGGCTACGTCACCGTCAACGGCGCGGTAGCGGGGAAGGCCGGCATGAAGGTCTCCGACGACGACGAAATAGTCGTCGAGCTGCCGCCGCCTGTCCCCGCTGTGCCTGAGCCCGAGGACATTCCGCTCTCCGTCGTGTTCGAGGACGACGACCTCGTCGTCGTGGACAAGCCGCCGGGTCTCGTCGTCCATCCTGCGCCCGGCCACCATTCCGGCACGCTCGTCAACGCTCTTCTTCACCACTGCCCCAACCTCTCCGGAATCGGCGGCGTCGCGCGTCCCGGCATCGTCCATAGGCTCGACCAGGACACTTCCGGCCTCATCGTCGTCGCCAAGTCACAGGCCGCGATGGACGGGCTTGTCCGCGCGTTTTCGTCGCACCGTGACATCGTAAAGACCTATCTTGCCGTCTGTCATGGCCGTCCGAGCGCATGTTCCGGACGACTGGAGAACATGATCGGCCGCCATCCCGTCGACAGAAAGCGGATGGCGATACTCGACGCCCCGGCCCAGCTTCGCACGTCTGGCGCAGACGTGCGCCGCGGCAAGCTCGCCATCACCAACTGGCGCGTGCTGCAGGGGCTTCCGCGGCAGGACGGCTCAGCTCTGCCCCTGCGACAGGACCTTCCGATCTCTCTCATGGAGTGCCGCATAGAGACTGGCCGGACGCACCAGATAAGGGTGCACATGGCGTCCATCGGCTGTCCGGTCATCGGGGACAGGACTTACGGACGTAGCGCGCTCGACAAGAGGCTTGATCCCGTTCCCGCGCGGCAGATGCTTCATGCATGGCGGCTTTCGCTTCGGCACCCCGTGTCAGGCGGCCAGCTGGAGCTTGAGGCAGCGGTTCCGCCAGACATGTCCGCATACTTCGCCAGTTCCGTTTAGCGCCTGAGCAACAGAAGGGGAACGAGAAGGAAGGACATCGGCCTTCGCCAGCGAAGAGCAGAAGAAGTGTATTGAGAGAGGACTTCAGACTCCCGACTTCGGACTTCCGGACGGCGCGGCGGAAAAACATAAGTCTGATCTCATAAGTCGGAAGTCCTCGCTCTCGCGAAGTGCTCTGCCGGGCTCTTGGAAAAGCTCTCGGCTCGCCCTAGGCGGCCAGCAAGTTCCCCCAACGGCAACCGATAATCCTAAATTACAGGGGTGCGACGTTTTTCATGCCCCAAAAATTGGGGAATCTCCAACTCTGAGTGTGGAGACATCTACCACGGAACACACTGAAACGCCTTTGGCGGCACGGAAACCGCCTGCGCGAATTGTAAGCTCAAACGGACAGTCCTCACGCTGGGTATTGAGGCGTTTTCTCCCTTTCCAGTTGTGTTTTGCGCGTTTTCAGCCTGTGCACGTAGTGTTTACTAATGGTGTACGCGGCGTTTGCTAGGCGTGTACGGGGGAGTTTTGACGTCATTACACCATAGAAGTGACGTCACTTCAATGGTATATTGACGTCACTTCACCACTGAAGTGACGTCAAAACTCCTCCGTACACAGGCAGG
>JAEEGL016161219.1_pt1 | contig 33212 bp, 28 predicted proteins | sample 9134231 | NCBI WGS metagenome assembly JAEEGL01 (sample SAMN16246548, study PRJNA631951) | gut metagenome | biome: gut microbiome; feature: rumen; material: fiber-attached | host: Bos | place: Iran: Karaj | collected 2018-10 | reverse complement strand
GATTTGAACTGGGGATCAGGGTGTTGCAGACCCACGCCTTACCACTTGGCTATAGCGCCGTCTTTGGAGCGGATTACGAGGCTCGAACTCGCTACCTCCACCTTGGCAAGGTGGCGCTCTACCAGATGAGCTAAATCCGCATAATGGCGACCCCGAACAGATTCGAACTGTCGACCTCCTGCGTGACAGGCAGGCGTTCTAACCAACTGAACTACGAGGCCAAAGAATTGGTGGGGACTACAGGGCTCGAACCTGTGACCCTCTGCTTGTAAGGCAGATGCTCTCCCAGCTGAGCTAAACCCCCGCACCAATTTGTCGCCGACATTCTCGCCTGACGACTTAATAATTATATCACAGGAATAATTATTTGTCAAGCATTTTTTTGAAAAAATATAAAGTTTTTTTATTTAACTCCCTGAACACATATCCAGCTCGTTCCGTCGTTGGTGTGGATATGCACTTCCGAGAAGCCGGCAGCGCTGAGAAGCTCCGAAAACTCGGCGCGTGTGGGATTCAGCATATCGTATTTTGCAACGTCGCGAATGCTTTTTTCCGAGAGCTCAGCATCGCCGTAAATATCAGCAATGATGAAGAAGTTCCCTCCCCTGCGAAGAACGCGGCACACCTCTTTGAGCGAAGCGGCGGTATTCTTCCAGAAGTAGAAGCTCTCGACCGTGTAAATGAAGTCGAAGCTCTCGTCGGCAAACGGGAGTGCCTCTACCGAGCCTTCAACGATATCCATTTTCCCCTGCTCTATCAGCGCGGAATTGTTCATACGGCTGAGCTTGACCGATACCGGCGAATAGTCGACGCCAGTGAGGTGACCTGTCGTGATGCTATCAGCTACTCTGCCGAGAGCGGCTCCGCCTCCGCAGCCGATGTCAAGGACGTTTTCGCTGCCCTTTAACATTATATGCGAAAGTCCCCACGCCGTTACATCTTTGTGGGATTCATTCATGCGAGTGAGCATTTCAGCTCCGGCAGCGCCCTTGGGCTTGCTCGGGTCGCCGAGCTCAGTAATTGAGGGGATTCTTTCTTCGTTCATATCTGCACCTGCTTTCTGATTTGTTTACATTATAACATATTCTTCAGGATAATGCAATAGTAAAGGCTCCCATGCGCAAACACGGGAGCCATTGAATCATTCTGTTACCGGCAGGTCTTCAAGCTTGTAGATACCTGCATCGACCTTCTGGATAGTCAGAGCGTCCATACCTGTAACGCCGTCGCCGTTGTTGCAGACGTCAGCATTGCGCTTTGCGATTTCATCAAGCGGGTATTTGTCTCTGTTGCCTATATACTGGAGGATAGCAACAGCATCGGCGATAGTAGTGCTGCCGTCGCGGTTAGCGTCACCCCATACCACTGCATCGGGCTGAGTTGTGGGCTCTTCCGTTGTAGTGGCAGTAGTTTCTGTCGTGGTGGTTGTAGTGGTTGTCGTTGTCGTGGTAGTAGTGGTCGTAGTAGTTGTAACTACAGCCTTCTCCTTGACGAATGCAGTATAATTCATGCAGGCGCCGTCCATTCCGTTTGTTCCGAGAGTGAGCTTTTCGCCGGCTGCAACGTCCTTGGAGTAAACATCAAACGCTCTTATCTCGCCGTCGTTTATCTCAACAGTCTCCCAGAGCTTTGTAAAGCTTCCGAGCCACGAAGGAGGAGTTGTAACTCTCTGGTCGAGAGCAACATAAACCGTGATATCCTTTGCAGCAGTGATAACTGCGAGGTCGGAGTCGGTCTTTTTAGAGTCGCAGGCTGTGAGGATATGCTCAGCGCCGGCGATATCAGAGGGAAGTGAAGCGATAGTGTGTGTGCGGTCTGCGAAAGCAGCGTCTCCGGACTTGGCATTCTCAGCAATTGTCCAGAGGTGACCGTACGAAGCATCGAGAGGCTCAAGCTCAGAGATAAGCTCGCTGCTTATCTTGGTCTCGGGCTGAGAGCTGCCGTCATTTACAGTGCCCGCATTGTAGGATTTCTGCTGCATACGACCTGCGAGGTCCTTGACAGTTGCCTTTGCCTGATCGGGAGTCTGAGCAGTATAGCTGTACATATTGAGGTCGAAGTTGTCGTAGCCATCTCCGCCGGACTTGAGATTGCCTATCTGCGGAGCATCTGTACGGCTGTAAACTATCTTGTATGCGAGATTGCTTCCCATGGTGCAGCTATCGAACTTGTCGTTGTACGACTTGATAGTACCGGAATAAGCGTCGCTGCCCATATTTACCGCATCAAGCGGGAGATTTGTTTTCTCGAAGTAGTTAGCCTCGGAGAACACCTTTGAATTGTACGAAGCTCCGATACCGTACTGCATATTGGTGGAGAAGTAGTTGTTATAGCTGTGAATGTGAGCCTTTCTTGCGCGGGGATTACGAGATTCAGTATTGTTGAACCAGTTGTGGTGATAGGTTATCCAGTCCTGCTCGTGAGAGGTACCGCCGCCCACGAGAGAGGTCTTGTGGCAGTCGATATAGACGTTGTAGGAAATGGTAACGTAGTCAGTCCACTTGATATCGGTAGAGCCGTCGCCCTCAGCCTTGTCGTCGTCAACGACACCGTTGCCGGCATAAGCATTGTAGCCCTTTTCGATAGTGTTGTTATGAATCCACATATGCGAGGACTTGCTTGTGCTGCCGCCGGACATCGAAATACCGTCATCGGGATACTTGGCAAGGTGGAGATTCCTTACCTCGCAGGCAGTAGAATGCTTCATATCGAAGCCCCACTGATTGAGGTCAGCATCGTAGCCTATACCCTCAACAGTAACGTTCTTGCCTCCATTGAGGTAGAGCATATTCGAGCCGTCATTCTGCTTGCCGTCATTTGCCTTAGCACCGTAAGGAACGTCAATAGTTCCGATAAGTCGGAAAGTCACGTTATTGGGCTCAGCCTTGTTGAAGATGTTGTAAAGACCGGTCTGTCCGCCGTATGTGATAGTATCCTTATTGGAATTTGTAACGTAGATGACTGTTGCACCTGACCTGAGAGTTCCGTCGTCGTTGTAAGCACCGACGCCCTGATAGTTGTAGTGAGCGTAGCCGCTTCTGTCGAATGCCATAGTCTGGACTGAGCAGGAAGCAGAACCGGAAGAGCCCTCAACCTTGATATCATACTTGGTATTGCCTTTCAATCCGGGGATATCTATCCTGCTGCCGCGGATAAGCTGTGGATCAACGGCTGTATATGAAGATGTACCCGCCGGAGCATAGCTTGCCTTGATATTGCTTCCGAGCTTGGAGGTGTCAAGCTCAACGAAAGCCTCCTCGAACCAGCCTCCGCAGCTCTTTATGCCGCCGGAAACAGAGGGGTTATCAGGCTGCTGTGACTGACCGTTTCCGTTGATGAAAGCGGGAGTCCAGTTGTTCATGTAGTTCTTGATATTGATGTTGGCAGCATCGCTGTCGGAAACGACATGTCCCTTGCGCTGTGAGAGGTCAACGCGCTGACCGTTCGAGAGCTTGGTTCCGCTCTCCTTGAAGCCGTCAACGCTTTCGGGCTGAACGCCGCTCATGGAATACCAGCCCTGAGCATTTATCATGTTGCCGTTCTGGAGAGTAGTGTTCACGAAGAGCACCTTTGCGTCCTGACCCCACGGTCTGCCGAGGTATCCGGGAGTTACAGAAAGCTGCGAGTTGCCTGTTACCTTGCAGTTCATGAAGAGGTAGCCGGTATAGGGGTTCTGGTTCTGACTTCTTGCAGCAGTTATGTATCCGCCTGTAGTGCCTGAGCTGTAGCCCTTCCAGCGGAGCTCGCAGTCGTCAAATACAGCATTGCTTCCGCCGAAGATATAGTCAGTCTGACCCTCGATGAGGCAGTTCTTGTAATACTGTGGAGAGCCGCCGGTATAGAGTGTATCCTGACTTGAATAGAACTTGCAGTTGAGGAATTCGCAGTAGCTCGTATCAGCCGAGAAAGCAGCCGCACGCTCTGTATACGCCTTTGAGTTGACATCGACTCCGCTGTAGCGCTGTACCTTGAGGGTCTCGTTAGTACATTCAACGCCGTCAGCTATTTCCTCCTGAGTTATATATCGGTTGAAGGAATTCTCGAACACGATGTTCTGAGCCTTGAAGTTTGTAGCCTTCGGCCAGAGCTGAACAGTCGCGCCCCAGCGATAGCTGGCAGCGTTTTTGCCTGACTTTGAATACGCAAGAGAGCTGTCGTAGTAGCCCTTGGAGTTGGCGCTGTAGTATTTGTAGCCAATACCGTAATACCATGTGAGAACGGCGTCGCCCTTGGAGGGCTCGTCGTTGACGAAGGTGATGTACGGAGTCTGAACTATTACCTGCTGACGGTAAGTACCGGGAGCAATGTGGATAGTTACGCGGCTGTTTTCATTTGAGGGATTAAGACTTGCAGCCTTGTTAACAGCGTCCTGAACTGTTGAGAAGTTGTTTGCCCTGCCCGTATAGCCTACATACAGGTCAGTTCCGGCAGCGTCAGCGGTCTTGTTCGGGAAATACACCAACTGACCGAGCAGCATACAGATAACGGCAAAAACTGATACAACATTCAGGGAGAGTTTTCTTATATTCATAATAATACTCCTTTTCATGTGATATAGTCTTTTAGTTTAGCAGATATGAACAGTTTCACCTCCTATAGACACAACTATTTATTGTATTATATCACATTATGAAAGATTTGTAAATGACTTTTTGTGCTGCCTGACTGATATATTATGCACAGAAATAAAAGAGGACGCCGAAGCGTCCTCAAAAAATCATTCAACTGTAACACTCTTAGCGAGGTTTCTCGGCTTGTCAACGTCATAGCCCTTTGCGACGGATACATAGTATCCGAGGAGCTGAAGCGGGATAACGGACAGGCTTCCTGCGAAGTGCGGGTCTGTCTGCGGGATATAAACGGTGAAGTCAGCGAGGTCTTCGATGCTGTAATTGCCGTATGTGGTAAGTCCCATGAGAGAAGCTCCGCGGCTCTTGACCTCGACCATGTTGCTGACCGTCTTCTCGTAGAGGTCAGGCTGAGTGAGGATACCAATTACCGGAATACCCTCCTCGATAAGACTGATAGGACCGTGCTTGAGCTCTCCGGCAGCGTAAGCCTCGGAATGGAGGTAGCTTATCTCCTTCATTTTAAGGCTTCCCTCAAGACCGATAGCGTAGTCGATACCGCGTCCGATGAAGAAACCGTCCTTGCAGCCTGAAAGCTTGTTAGCATACCACTGTATACGCTCCTTGTCCTCAAGGATCTTCTCCATTTTCTCAGGGAGTGTATACATCTCAGCGATGAGCTTGTCATAGGTCTCCTGCTCCATTTCGCCTCTTGCGAAAGCGAACTGAATAGAGAGGAGGTAGCCGGCGATGAGCTGAGTGCTGTACGCCTTTGTAGTTGCAACGGATATCTCAGGTCCTGCGAGGGTATAGAACACGTTATCAGCCTCACGCGCAATAGAGGAGCCGACAACGTTGACGATGCCGAGAGTCTTTATGCCCTTATCCTTAGCCATTCTCAGAGCAGCAAGACTGTCAGCGGTCTCGCCGGACTGGCTGATAATGATAACGAGGCTCTCATTGCTGAGGGGCATTCTTCTGTATCTGAACTCGGAAGCGAGCTCAACTCTTACAGGGATAGATGTAAAGTCCTCGATAACGTACTGAGCCGCCATTCCAACATGGTAAGCAGAACCACAGGCAACGATGTAAATCTGGTTAATCTTCTTCATCTCGTCGTCACTGAGACCGATATCGCCGAAGTCTATCTTACCGTCCTTGACAACAGAGTTGATAGTGTCTCTTACGACCTTGGGCTGCTCGTGAATCTCCTTGAGCATGAAGTGCTCGAAGCCGCCCTTTTCAGCAGCTTCAGCGTCCCACTTTATCTCCACGAGCTCCTTGGATATCTCCTCGCGGTCGATATTGTAGAATGTAACAGCGCCCTTTTCGAGCTTGGCGATCTCCATATTGCCGATATAGTAAACATTTCTTGTATATTTAAGTATAGCCGGAACATCGGACGCAACATAGGTCTCGCCGCCAGTAACACCGATTATCATGGGGCTGTCCTTGCGGGCAGTGTATATCTCGCCGGCAAAATCCCTGAACATAACGCAGAGCGCATACGAGCCGCGGATACGAATCATAGCGCGGGCGATAGAATCTACCGGTCCGAGACCGTACTTCTTGTAGTAGTAGTCGATGAGCTTAACAGCGACCTCAGTATCAGTCTGAGACTTGAACTCGTAGCCGCTCTTTGTGAGCTTTTCGCGGAGCTCCTGATAGTTCTCGATGATACCGTTATGAACCGCAACAACGTTTCCGTCATCGCTTGCATGGGGGTGAGCGTTGAGAGTTGAGGGCTCACCGTGAGTAGCCCAACGGGTGTGACCGATTCCGCAGGTACCCTGTACAGCAGCACCGTCGTTAGTCATTTCCTTGAGCACCTTGAGCTTTCCCTTAGCCTTTACTATTTCAACGTCGGAGCTGCCGTCGCGGACAGCGATACCGGCGGAGTCATATCCTCTGTATTCGAGTTTTGAAAGTCCGTCAAGCAGAATGGGAGCTGCCTGAGCGGCGCCTGTAAAACCAACTATTCCACACATAATCTGTTACCTCCTGATAAATGCGTTATACGAATTTCAGAAACGCACAATATAAAATCATTATACACTTTTTTATACTATTTGTCAAGAAATTCGACGTAAAAAAGAGAGACCCGAACTGAGCCTCTCTTTGTATAATACTACCTTTTCTGCTGTGTCTGAGTATTTCTCGGGGTCTTTTCGACCTTTTTCCCGAGGAACACATCACGGTTCACAGTAAGGTTCATGCTGTTGTGGACAGTATAAGCTACCGCTCCCTTCTGCATATGAACAGTTTTCAGCTTTGATACCATAGAGCCGACGATAACTCCGGCAACAATGAGACCAATAACAAGACTAATCAAAAATCCCATGACTTATCAGCCTCCCATTCCGGATAGAATCAGCGATATCACGAAGCATATAGCAGTAACAGCCGCAGCTATGAGAGCAAACAGCCTGATAGCGGCTCCCTTGTCGAGAGGGAGGTTTCCGACGAATTTGCCGGTCTGACCGTTCATCGCAAAGATGAATTTCTTGTCTTCCCACGTAGTTGTGAGTATCCACACGGGATAGAGCGCATACAGCGACTTCGCATTGTTGAGCTTGACGCTGCTGCTCTCACATTTAACGGTGTCATAACCTGTAACAGTATCGCGGAAAGCCATTTCAGCTCCGGTCTTGATACGTTCATTAGCTCTGCCAACGCTCTGTTCTCTTGTAACGTCATACTTGTCGGCAAGATAGCCTGAAAGGTAAGCAGTATTGAAATCGACCGCCTGAGTGAACTCGAAGGGCTCGATTGACTCCATGAGGTCGTCAGGCATCTTTGAAGAGCCGTCTACAGGCACCTGCGCAAAGCTTATCTTACCTGCGCGGACCGCCTGAAAATAACTTGTTTCGACGTAGTTGTAGTTAGCATCGCTCCAGCGCTTTTTCTTTTCAGCGCGGAAGCACATATTCGTATCCGCCTCAGCACTGAAGAGCCACACCGGAACATAAAGTCCCTTTATCTCGTCGATATGGTTCTGGTCCTTGAACACCTTGGGGATGAGCTTTTTGCTTTCGATGTGCTTGGTAAGAGCCGCCTTTGCAGCGTTTTTATCGAGCTTGAACGGGATTATCCTGTCGGGACGGAGGTCGCCGGAGAACACTCCCGCCATGACTACGGGATTTCCGCAGTACGGACAGGAAGTCGCACCGGAGGTCTCGTCGGCAATGATGGTACCGCTGCACGATTTGCAGGTATACACCTTCATATTTGTAGTCTCGCCATCAGCCCACTCAGTACCGCCCGAGCTCTCCCACGACATATCGTCGCCGGAAGCATTATTCAGCTCGACGTTATAATTCTCTACCGTGCTGACGGGAAACTCTGAATCGCAGTAAGGGCACTTCATATTCTGAGCAGCGCTGTTGAATTCCAGTCTCGCGCCGCAGCACGGGCATTTATATTCGTTTACTTCAGACAAGTGCTCACCTCATTTCATAAGGCGAAGCAATTACTTGACGATATCGTCATCGTTGAACGGGTCACCGCACTCGCCGCAGAATCTCGGAGGATTGAACGGGTCAGCCGGTTCCCAGCCGCACTTGTCGCATCTGTACTTAGGAGCTCCTGAGGGCTTGGGTGCGCCGCAGTCAGAGCAGAACTTGCCCTTGTTGAGTGCGCCGCAGCTGCAAGTCCAGCCGTCAGCGTCAGCGGGCTTGGGAGTTCCGCACTCAGCGCAGAACTTACCTGTATTGCTTGCGCCGCATGAGCACATCCATGAGCCGGCAACAGCGCCTGCAACAGCACCTGCAGGACCGCCTGCTGCACCGCCGGCGATACCGCCTGCGATAGCTCCGAGAGCAGCAGCTCCGAGACCGGCAGCCGCACCTGTTGCGCCTGCAGCGGGAGCAGCCGCAGCAGCAGCTTCCTTATTCTGCTGAGCCATAGCAAAGAGGTTGTTTGCGCTTATACCGCCAGCCTGCTGAGCCATATTCATGCCGTAGAATCCCATCATAGCGCCGTTCGGGTTTGAAGCAGCAGCAGTAAGAGCCTCTGCCTGAGCGCCGACCATGATACCTGCTGCATTTGCAGGATCGCGCTGCCATGCGAGATCTTCGTACTTCTTGATGCGCTCCTCGTCCTCGGGCGAGATATTAACGCTTTCGATAGCAACGGTGCCGATCTGGATACCGCGCTTGAGGAGCCACGGTTCCTCGAGAACAGCCTGCATAGCCTCTGTTATCGGAACTGTATTTACAGTGAGCTCATCATATCTAACATTCTGTGAGAGCTTGCCGAAAGCGGGCTGGAGGTAGTTGAAGAACTCAGTTTTGAGCTGACCGTCTATCTGTGAACGGTAGTATTTATCAGTAACGTTTCCGCATACCTTCTCGTAGAATTCGAGGGGGTTGCCGATCTTGTACGAGTATGTACCGAAGCAGCGGAGACCGACTGTAAAGCTTCTTCCGATGTCCTCATAAGCAACTCTGAACGGTACCGGACGGGGTGTGCCGAACTTGTTGTCGAGGATCTCCTTAGTATTGATGAAGTAGATACGCTGATCGCGGGCAGTATCACCGCCGAATGTGATACGTCTTCCGGTAGCCTTGATGAAGTCCATAACGTTCTTCTTGAAGTCACCGAGGAAGTCGCCTGCAAAGAGCGAAGGCTCGAGAGATGTATCATAAACGTATTCACCGGTCTCAGCGCAGACCTCAACGACCTGACCCTGATCAACGATGATCATACACTGACCGCTGTTTACGGCGATAACGCTTCCGTTAGTGATGAGGTTATCGCTGCCCTTTGTATTCTGAGATTTTTTACCGATCCTTTTCTGTCCCTTAACAACGAGAACATCTACCGGTATAGCGTCACAGTAGAAGTATTCTTTCCACTGATCAGCAAGCATATCTGAACCGGCATTGATAGCTGCCTGTCCAAGACCGGTATCCATACCTGCCTGAATAACCTTTTTAGCCAATTGTTTAAGTCCCATGGTAAAAACTCCTTTCGGGCGGATAGCCCTATGTTTTATAATGGGAAATACTTTCCCGATATCATTTGCCAGTTCACCTGACATATCATAATTATATCATAGTATATTAAAAATAGCAAGAGTTTTTTTAATTCACGATGATGAATTCTTCACTCCCAGTCCTCCCACTTATCGGGGAAGTAGCCGATAACGGCTTTTTTGCCGCTGCGGACTATGGGAGTCTTTATAAGCTGCTGATTCTCGAAGAGCTTCTCCTCGCGGTCGCTTTCGGAGAGATACTTCATAAGTGTGAGGGTCTGCTTATCCTTGGCTCCCTCGTTTATCATATTTTCAACGCCGCCGACAGCCTGTCTGACGCTGTCGAATTCTCCCCTGCTCATGCCTTTTTCATTCATGTCTATGAGCTGATACTTCACGCCGCGCTCCTTGAACCAGCGTTCAGCCTTTTTAGTGTCGAAGCATTTTTTGGCTCCGAAAATCTGAATACTCAATTTCTGACCTCCTCTGGTGCGATATCGGTGAGCCCCTCGAGCTTCTTTGTCATCGCGAATTTAATATTCACAAGGTCGAGCCCGTTCTGCGCGAAGTAGAGCCTTATCGCGGTGAATCGCGAGAACATAGGTATATTTGCAGTACGGGATACCGGTTCGCCGCCGGTTCCGTTCCAAGTGAGAGTTCCGCTTGCAGTACCCATAGCGAAAATGGTCAGCGGGATCTGCGCAAGCTCGCTCTGAGCCGATGAAGCCGTGACAATAACGTCGTACCAGCCGGGCTCAAGAACGTTCAGCGCGAAGCTGTAATTCGTATCATTGACAGCCTTAACACCGGAGAGGTCTATCTCCAGCCCGTCAGTGAGGTCGTAGAATACGACCGGCTCATCTGAGCCGCACTCGTCCGCAGGACGGTTTATAACCTCGACCTCCACAGGCTCGCAGCAGAGGCGCTTAAACGCATTCGTACCCATGACAAACCGGCAGATATTAGCTGCATTGCGCTGTAATTCGCTGCGGCGGAGGTCACCGGAGGCAAGCGACTCGAGGGTATTGTCGGGGTTCTCGTCGCCGTCCGCGCAGACCATGTACACGTCGTTCTGAGCCATTGCCATAGCGGCAAAGTCGCTGTCATCAGGACCTCCTCCGCGGCGGTTTATCTTAGCCCACCAGTCGGTCATCGTAAAGCCGGTAAATCCCCACTCATTGCGGAGAACGACCGTATTGAGGTCATAGTTTCCGGCAGTCCATAAGCCGTTTATCCTGCCGTATGTCGTCATGATGGAATCTGCGCCGCCGTGCTTCACGGCTATCTCGAAGCCCTTGAGATATATCTCGCGGAGCGCCCTCTCGGAGGCAATCGTATCGAGGAAGTGGCGGTTCGTCTCCTGATTGTTGCCGCAGAAGTGCTTAATAGTGCCGGTAACGCCGGAATCATGCAGACCGCGGAGCTCCGCAGAAGCCATAGCTCCCGTAAGGAATGGGTCCTCGGAGAAATACTCGAAATTTCTGCCGTTAAGCGGGTGACGGTGGATATTCATTCCCGGACCGAGCAGACAGTCGACCTTGTTCACGGTCATTTCAAGACCCATGCAGCGGAAAAGCTCGGTTATGAGCTCCTTGTTGAAGGTGGAAGCTATCATAGTTCCGTTCGGCAGACTGAAAGCCTTTGTGCCGCAGTCGAGACGCATTCCGGAAGGACCGTCCGAGCAGCAGCAGGCAGGGATACCGAGCTTGTTGAGGCGGTCAGTGACTCCGCCGAAAGCCGAAGCCGTACCAGCCGTAACGCGCGGACTTCCCATGCCCTCGCCGCGGATAATGCAAGAGAGCTCCTCATCGCTGAGCTGAGCGATGAACTCCTCCATGCTGCACGAGCCGCGGGCAACGTCCGGCAGACGGAAGCCCATATCTCCGGTGTAGGGTATCTCCTCCGGCAGACCGAAAAGCCGCCTTGCCTCCTCGTCGACTCTGTTCATCGGAACGGGCTCCATTACAAGCTCGAAGCCGTTCTCGCCCTGCTGAGGACGGAAGCGTTCAAACTCCTCGACCGGAGCGAGAGCCTGCTCGCACTGGCAGAGCTCGACCGTATCCGAAAGGCTTATAACAGCCGAAGCATCGTTGATATCGCCCGACACGAAGAAGCGGTGAGCGCCCTCCTCAAGGACGTAGCAATTCCTGTGACCCGTCACTCCGGAATCGTCATACGATGCGAACTCGCGGAGGTCGGCAGTCAGGATAAGGGTCTGCTCCTCATTCGGAGCGAGGTTGCGGGTCTTCTCAAAGCCGCAGAGTATCTTTACCGGCTGACCGAGCCTGCCCTGAGGGTGGCTGAGCCAGAGCATAACGACCTCTTTGCCGCAATAGCTGCCGGTATTCTTCACTTTAACATATATGCTGACGCTCGTGCCGTTTATGTCCGAGGTCTGCGAGGCGATCTCGAATGTTGTGTAGGAAAGACCGAAACCGAACGGATAACGCACCTTTTCAGGCGCGAACGTATCGAAATACCTGTAGCCGACGTAGATATCCTCGGAGTAGAAATTCTTCTCCTTGTCACCGAAATACTTATGCGAGGGATAATCCTCGACGCTGTAAGCGATAGTATCAGGGAGCTTGCCGCAAGGACTTATCTTTCCGGTCAGGACGTCAGCCGCGCCGATGCCGCCGGTCATACCTCCCTGCCACACGTAAAGGAGCGAATCCGGCTTGCAGCTCTCGATAAACTCGAGGTCGATAAGACCGCCGACGTTAAGCAGTACAACTACTTTTTTGAACGCCGCCCTCACCTTTGTGAGCATATCCTTTTCCTTGTCCGTGAGCAGGAAAGAGCCCGCCTCGAGCTTGGAGTCCATTTCCTCGCCGGCAGTTCTGCCGATAATGACTACGGCTGTATCACTCTTTTCAGCCGCCTTTGCAACGATATCATCGCTGAGGGGCATCTCCTCCTGCGACCACGGTTCAGCGCCCCAGCCGCTTCCGAGGTCCATGGGATTCTCATCGTCCCACTTGCGGTATACGTCAAGCAGCTCCTCATTGAGTATGACACCGGCTTCGCGGAGCCCGTCAGTGATGCCGGTCACCTTCGACACGTTGACCATGCCGCCCGAGCCAGTACCGCTCTTGTAGTAATGGAGCTGTATGCGTCCGAAAACCGATACTACGCCGTCGCCTTTCAGCGGGAGAGCCTCGTTATCGTTGCGGAGCATTACGATTCCCTCGGCGGCAGCGTCAGCAGCCGTGCGGAGGTATTTATCCCAGTCAAGAATTTTATTCATAGAATCGTCCTCGCTTCATAAAAAATATATCTTATTATACCATTTTTACAAAAAAAGTGCAATAGGATTCTACAAAAATATAAAAAACCGGACAGTCTATCCAGACCGTCCGGTAAGCAATCATACTGCAATTGTTTTTATGCCGAAGTAGAGGAGCACCATAACTCCGAGGACTATTCGATACAAGCCAAAGACCTTGAAATCGTGCTTTTTGATGTAGTTCATGAGGAACTTGATAACGAATACTGAAACGACGAACGAAACTATCATTCCGACTGCGAGAATGCCGAGCTGAGAGCCTGTGAAGCCTCCGTCGTACTTGACGAGCTTGAGCAGGCTTGCTCCGAACATAACGGGTATCGCGAGGTAGAAAGTGAACTCAGCCGCAACTGTACGGGAGATTCCGATGAGGAGGGCTCCGACGATAGTAGCTCCCGAGCGTGATGTACCGGGGAAAAGCGCCGCAAGGAGCTGGAATCCGCCGATTATCAGAGCCGACTTATATGTAAGCTGGCTTATTTTTGTAACTGTGGGTCTGCGGTCCTTATTCCAGTTCTCGACAACGATGAACGCAACGCCGAACACGATGAGCGCGATAGCAACTACCCACGGATTGTAGAAGTGCTCGTCTATCCAGTCGTCAACGAAGAAGCCGATAACAGCCGCAGGGATACACGCTGCAACGACCTTGAACCACATACGCATGATGTCCATTTTCAGGTATGCGCCGAAGCCATCTTTTTTCCACGGGTGCTTGTTATCTTTTTGGCCGAAGGGGAAAAGCTTTTTCCAGAAGAGAATGACGACCGCCATGATAGCTCCGAGCTGTATCACAACGTCGAACATCTCAATGAATCCGTCGTTGACCTCCTTATTGTCGCTTACGTGAAGATTCAGGAACTCATTGACCAGTATCAGGTGACCTGTACTGCTGACGGGCAGCCACTCAGTAATACCCTCTACGATGCCGAGGATAAACGATTTGATGAATTCTAAAACCATTGTCCTATCCTTTCTTTAAGTGCATTTTAAACTTTTCTGATTATATCACACTTTACTGTTTATGTCAAATCAGCCCTCAATATTCCGCACGAGCCGGAACTTTCTCTTTGAGATAGTAAGAACGCCCGCTTTTTTGAGCTTAGCTATCTCGCGCTGAAGAGCGCTCCTGTTCACGCAGAGGTAGTCCGAGAGCGTAGTTGTCGAAAAAGGTATCTGCGGAGTTTTGCCCTCGGGAGTATTGTCCTCGGTGATTTGCAGGAAGCTGATGAGCTTGTCCCCGATAGTGCGCTGACTCAGCACCTCTATCCGCTCGCTGAGGGCGATAGTCTTTTCCGACATGAGCATAAGCAGGTTCTCGACGACCATTGAATGGCACTTACAGGCATTCTCGCATCGTTTGAGAAGCTCCTCACGCCGCACGAACATGACCTCGCAGTCGGTATCGGCGACAATCTCGACGGAGTTGCGATGCGAACCGGAATAGGTAAAAAATTCGCCGAATATTCCCTGCTCGCCGAGAGTTTCAACGATAGTCCTCACACCGTTGATATCGTAGCGCACCATTTCGGCACTGCCGCTTAGAACAATGCCAATGCGGTCGATATTACGGGAATAATCAGCGATAAGGCTTCCCGAGCGGTATTTTTTGATCTCTATGTTGAAGCAGCTCATCATGCGTTTGCAGTCGGCACCGTCAACGCCTTTAAATAAAATATTTTGTTCAGGTAACATAAAGTTTTTCTCCTTTGTTGCAAATGCAACAGATTTTTCACTGATCTTATGATACAATAATATCAGACAATTGTCAAGCAAAATCATTCTTTCAGCATTATTTTTATTTATAATATACAGGAGGCGCTTGATATGAAGGTTAACATCATCGGCGAGCAGATCTCACAGCAGGAGATCGACGCTTACATAGACTACGGCAGAAAAAAATACCGCGGCAGAGAGATAACGGAAATGACCGTCAAAACCGACGGCGATTACGTTGACCTCAGATTCGATCTCGCAGATATCCCGTTCGACAGGATAAGACGTATAACAGGCTATCTCGTGGGAACTCTCGACCGCTTCAACGACGGCAAACGCGCTGAAGAGCATGACCGCGTAAAGCATACGGTTTGACAGCTCCGGAGGTTTCAATAATTTCCGCAGCTTTAAATAACACAAAAATCTATGAAAACGGAGGAAAACACTATGGCTAAGTATGTATGTCCGGTATGCGGATACGTTCACGAGGGAGACGCTCCGCCTGAGAAATGTCCTCAGTGCAACGTTCCCGGCTCAAAGTTCATCAAGAAAGAGGAAGGAAACGGCGAGCTCCAGTTTGCCTGCGAGCATATCCTCGGAGTTGCCAAGGACGTGACAGACCCCGAGATAATCGAAGGTCTCCGCTCCAACTTCACAGGTGAATGCACAGAGGTAGGTATGTACCTTGCAATGGCAAGAGTTGCCTACAGAGAGGGCTATCCCGAGATAGGCGCATACTGGGAGAAGGCTGCATTTGAAGAGGCTGAACACGCTGCAAAGTTTGCAGAGCTTCTCGGCGAGGTGCTCTCAGATTCAACAAAGGAGAACCTCGAGAAGAGAGTTGCCGCAGAGCACGGCGCTACAGAGGGCAAGCTCAAGCTTGCAAAGAAGGCAAAGGAGCTCAATCTCGACGCTATCCATGATACAGTACATGAAATGGCAAGAGACGAAGCACGTCACGGCAAGGCATTCGCAGGACTTCTCAAGAGATACTTCGGCTGATGACCTGATATATGAAAAGCGGCACGATGTGCCGCTTTTTTGTTGCCATATGTTATATTATTCCCACCTGATTATCATGGAAGTATGACCAGCCGAGACCTCATCGCCCTTGTTTAATTCAAGACCGTTGATGCCGACTCTTTCGCCGTTGACATAAGTTCCGGTAAAGGAATTGTTATCAGTCAGGTAGCATCTTCCTTCGAGGTATTCGATAGTGAAGTGAACACGCGACATATTCATATCGTTGAAGTAGATATCGTTCTCCTGCGAACGTCCGACAACTATCTTATCGCGAATATTCACCCTGAGTGTACGTCCGTCATTGACTCTGATGATCATCGAATGAGGAGGCAGATTAACATGCTTGTCATCGTCTGCGTGCTTATCGTGCTTTTCAGTTTTATCCAGAGGCTTCTTTCTCAATACGAAGCCGATAACAGCGAGCATAGCCGCCATTAAAAGCACTATCGCCGCAATCACGAGATATGTGAGGGTCTTGTCGTTTTTATACATACTTTCAGGTTCAATATACTCCTGAGTATCGCCCTTTATTCTCAGGGAAAGGTTTCCGCTGAGCGCGTTGTTCTCATTCGAGATATCGTACACGCCTTTTGTTGATATCATGTAATCCGAGGGGTCTATCTCGTCCTTGGTAGTGAGAGTAGCCGTATACTTGCCGTTACTCGAATTATACACAACAGAGACGAGCTCCATCTCGACGTAATGTCTCTTGAGCGAATAGGCTTCTACTGTATCAGCTCCGCGAACATTCTCGCTGAATTCGACCTTGAACTGGTGGTCTGATATCTTCTCAAAAGCGACCATCTCAGGCGGGACCATATCAGGTATCCATCTTACGGGGAAAACCGAGAAATTGCTGCTGTAGTTCTGAGCGAGACATCTTACGGTAACTGTTCTTGTTTCGCCGACGAGATTATTCTCAGCTCTGCCCTTTATGACCTTGCAGCTCGTAATACGTTCACCGAGCTCATCGAATACGGTCTCGCATTCGTCAGCCGTGAAAGGAGTCATATCACCGCCGGTCCTCTTTGCGAGCTCGCCGAAGGAGGTGAGGTCCGAGCCGTAGTTTCCGCTGATACCGAGAGCATAGAGCGGAACGCCGGTATTAAGGAGCTTAATGGCAACGTCCTCATAGGTAGCTCTGCCGTTTGAATCATCGAGTCCGTCCGATACGGCAATGATGATATTTCTCACTCCATAGCTGCTGTTTTTGGAAGCGATGTCGTTGTTAACGCTGTCGAGCGCCTCATAGAGGAAGGTATCCTGCTTATTGTTGATAAAGGAATCGACAGCCTGAGTATAGCCCTCATCGGAAATACTTCCGGAAAAAAGCTTGTCCAGCGTACCGATAGAGATAATATTCACGGTATCGGTATCGCGGATGAACGTACAGTTATTTTTCAGAGCATTCTTAACAGCCTCCATCTGCGGAGCCGTAACTGAACCTGAATCGTCGATGAGCAGGTAATAGCAGGCAGGCATACCGGTATCGAAGAAGCTCTGCGGCTCAGTTGTTTTCAGCGGAACATTATCGAGCATGAGCTCGACATCGCCTTCGCCGCTGTCGGAAGTATAGAAAACATTAATGTCCGGCATTTCAGTCTGTATCTGCTCAACGCTGAATGCAGACGCACACATCGGGAAGGCAGTTATAACGGCAGCAGTAAGAACCGAAGCCGCTGAAACTGCAAGTTTTTTTATCATTGTAAGAATACCTCCTCACTTAGAGATCCTTATGTCACAAAATTATTCCATATTATTATAGCATTTATTATAATATATTTCAAGTAGATTTTTATATTTCTTCTAAAGAATTCAAAATTTATGCGTTTATTTTTCTATTTTAAAAAACAGTTTTCTTGTGCCTTCAACTAAAATAGTGAGGTATCTGAGCATCGGCTCGGCAATAATGGCAAAGTTTACACAGAGCAGAACGCACTGCACCGACATTCCGCCCACGCCGAAGAAGCTGCTGAGGTATATCATGCTCAGCGCGAGCAGGAGCCCGCACATGACCCATATTCCCCATTTCAGGGTATTCATAGGCTTGCTTATGCGGTAAACTATCATCATTCCGACAACGCTGAGGAGAATAGTCGAAGCTGTCGAGATATCGTTCTGCGTCGAGTTGAAAATATTGCCGAAGAATATCATTGCCGCAACGATTATGGCGTCGACTATACCGGCGGGCAGGGCTTTGATAAGGATATTCGTCATGAATTTGCCTTTTATGAGCTCATGGTTCGGTATCTGCGAGAGACAAAGTCCGGGGAGTCCGATAGTAAACACGCTTATCAGCGATATCTGCGAGGGCTGCAGCGGGTAGCGTATACTGAAGAAGATCGCCATAGCCGACATCAGGAGCGAGAAGATATTCTTGACGAGGAAGAGGCTTCCCGAGCGCTCGAGGTTGTTGACGACCTTTCTGCCCTCCATAACGACATCGGGCATTTTCGAGAAGTCCGACTCGAGCAGCACAAGCTGCGACGACTGCGCCGCCGCCTCGCTTCCGGAAGCCATAGCAACCGAGCAATCGGCGTCCTTGAGGGCAAGAACGTCGTTAACGCCGTCGCCGGTCATAGCGACAGTCCTGCCTGCCTCCTTGAGCGCGCGCACGAACATACGCTTCTGCTCGGGAGTAACTCTGCCGAAAACGGTATAATTCAGCACAGATGTCTTTATCGCCTCCTCAGTTTTGAGAGTAGAGGCGTCGATATAGCGCTCGGCATTTGCAATGCCCGCCTGACGAGCTATCTCGGAAACTGTTATGGGATTATCGCCGGAGATGACCTTTATCTCGACGCCCTGCTCCTCGAAGAAGCGGAACGTATCCGGAGCGTTTTTACGTATCGGATTTGCAAGGAGCATGAAGCAGTACGGCTCAAAACCGGCAGTGAGCTCCTTTCCGTCGGGAGTCCCCTCATATCTGCCAAACACGAGAACGCGGTAGCCCTTGCGGCTGTTTTCCTTTATAAGACCGGCATAGTCGGCAGCTTTTTCCTTCATGACGAACTCCGGAGCTCCGAGCACGAACGCTCCTTTTTCGAGGACAGTGCTGCTGTATTTGAACTCGGAGGAAAAGCCGGTATAGCTAAGAATGCTCTGACCGGTAGGAGTGCAGAAGCGGTTCTTTATCGCTATCATCGTGGCATTATCGGCTGACTGTGCCGCCGCGAAATCGCTTACAACCGGCTCAAGAGCGGCTTCGTCGAAGCCCTCCTTAACGGGCAGAACAGAAATAACGCTCATTTTTCCCTCGGTGATAGTTCCGGTCTTGTCAACGCAGAGAACATCAACGCGAGCGAGAGTCTCGATGCACTTCATATCGTGGACGAGCACCTTTCCCATTGCAAGGCGCATCGCACTTATCGCAAGAGTAGTGCTCGCAAGCAGGAACAAGCCCTCGGGTATCATACCGATAACAGCGGCGACCATAGACTGTATACTGCCGCTGACAGCTCTTTCCTCGATGAAATGCTGCTCGTAGAAGAGCGTGATACCGATAGGGATAATGATGATACCGGTAATTTTTACGATTTTATTCAGCGAGCGTATCATCTCGGACTGCTCGCCCTTGCGGGTCTTTTTCGCCTGAATGGTAAGCTGAGAGATATAGGAATCCTCGCCTACGCGTTCGAGCCTTGCCCGACACGAGCCGGACACGATGAAGCTTCCTGACATGAGGGTATCGCCCGCAGTTTTGACTATCTCGTCCGATTCGCCGGTGAGGAGCGACTCGTTGACAGATACCGTACCGTCAAGGACTATAGCATCAGCGCTTATCTGATTTCCCGCGCGGAAAACAGCGATATCGTCGAGAACAACATCACGCGAGGAAACGCTCACCTCTTTGCCGTCGCGAATGACCGTAGTCGTAGGAGCGTTCATCATCGAGAGCTTGTCCAGCACACGCTTCGAGCGGAGCTCCTGTATTATACCGATGAGGGTATTTGCAACGATTATCGGCATGAACGAGAGATCGCGGTAAGTGCCGGCATAGATGATAAGACCGGCGAGGATAAGGAAAATGAAGTTGAAATAGGTAAATACGTTATCGGCGACTATCTCCCCCACCGACTTCGAGGGCGGCTCAGGCGGAGTATTATCATATCCGGCTTCGCGTCTGGCATTTACCTGTCCGGAGGTGAGACCTCTTTCCGGGTCAGCGGAAATCCTCTCCGGAGGCTCGGAAGAGCGGTGTTTTTTCTTATTGCTCATATATAAAGACCTCTTTTTTTTGCATTATCCTGATTATTATACCACAAATGAACACATAATGCAAATTAACATGAATTATTCCCCTAAGCGCGGATACAGCCTGTTGATTTTTTATCAATGGTATGCTATAATAAGTTTGTAGAAACTAATTGTATAGGAGTGAGCTATGAAACAATATAATGTCACGGGCATGAGCTGTGCCGCCTGCAGTGCCCGAGTAGAAAAGGCAGTGAAAAGCGTTGACGGCGTGACCTCATGCGCGGTCAGCCTGCTGACAAATTCCATGGGAGTTGAAGGAAATGCCGCACCGGAAGCAGTGATCGCGGCAGTACAAAATGCCGGATACGGAGCGTCGCTCAAGGGCGCAGCTCCCGCTCAGCCGGACGAAAACGTCCTTGCGGACACGGAATCCCCCAAGCTGACAAAAAGGCTTGCCGCTTCGCTAATTTTTCTGCTCGCACTCATGTATCTTTCTATGGGAGCGCATATGCTCGGAGCTCCCCTGCCCGCCTTTTTCGACAACAATCACATTGCTCATGCTATTGCAGAAATGCTGCTTGCGGCAATAGTAATGGTCATCAACCAGAAATTCTTTATCAGCGGAACCAAGAGCCTGCTGAAGCGGGCTCCCAACATGGATACGCTCGTGGCAATGGGCTCGGGAGTCTCCTTCGCGTGGAGCGTTTACGTCCTGTTTGCCATGACAAGAGCTGCCGCTGACGGCGATATGCCGCGCTGTGCGGACCTGATGAACGACTTGTATTTCGAGTCGGCAGCAATGATAGTAACGCTGATAACGGTCGGAAAGCTGCTTGAAGCCCGCTCGAAGGGCAAGACGACCGATGCGCTGAAAAGCCTCATGAAGCTCGCCCCCAAGACCGCAAACGTGCTCCGCGAAGGCAAAGAGCAGACTATCCCCGCCGGCGAAGTCCTTGCAGGCGACATTTTCGTAGTCCGTCCTGCCGAGAGCATACCGGTTGACGGAGTTGTTATCGAGGGCGCAAGTGCAGTCAATGAAGCCGCCCTCACCGGTGAGAGCCTCCCCGTGGACAAGTCTGCCGGCGACAGCGTTTCCGCGGCAACGCTGAATCAGTCAGGCTTTCTGAAATGCAGAGCCACACGCGTAGGCGAGGACACCACGCTCTCGCAGATAATAAAAATGGTCGGAGACGCCGCAGCTACGAAGGCTCCCATAGCGAACACAGCCGATAAGGTAGCAGGGATATTTGTCCCCGCAGTCATCGCTATCGCAGTCGTGACAACTATAATATGGCTTCTCGTCGGAGAGAGCACAGCATTTGCGCTCGCCCGCGGAATATCCGTACTTGTTATAAGCTGTCCATGTGCCCTCGGACTTGCAACTCCGGTCGCAATCATGGTCGGAAACGGCGTCGGAGCAAAAAACGGCATTCTCTTCAAGACAGCCGTATCTCTCGAGGAGACGGGAAAAATGCAGATAGCAGTCCTCGACAAGACCGGCACGATAACCGCCGGAGCTCCGGTAGTCACAGACATTCTCCCCGCTGACGGGATAGAGGAAGAAGAGCTTCTCGCGGCGGCATACGCTCTTGAATCGAAAAGCGAGCACCCTCTCGCGCGGGCAGTAGTCACACTCGCGGAGGAGAAACAAATCGCCGCAGAAGAGGTCACCGGATTTGAAGCTCTCGCCGGAAACGGGCTCTGCGGCACGGTCGGCAAAGCAGAGATATGCGGCGGAAGCATGAGCTATATCTCCACAGTCTGCGAAACGGGAGCATCAATGCAGGCGGCACAGTCTCTCGCAGAGGAGGGAAAAACTCCGCTGATGTTTGCGCGAAACGGCGAATTCATGGGAATTATTGCAGTTGCTGACGTTATAAAGGAGGACAGTGCGCAGGCTGTCCGCGAGCTGAAAAACATGGGACTGCGCGTGGTCATGCTGACCGGTGACAACGAAAAAACAGCTCAGGCGATAGGCAGGGAAGCCGGAGTTGACGAAGTCGTTGCGGGAGTTCTCCCCGACGGCAAGGAAGCAGTTATACGCCGGCTGAAAAAGCTCGGAAAGGTCGCAATGGTCGGCGACGGAATAAACGACGCCCCTGCTCTCACCCGAGCAGATATGGGAATAGCTATTGGCGCAGGTACAGATGTCGCAATCGACGCAGCTGACATCGTGCTGATGAAAAGCCGCCTGAGCGATGTTCCGGCAGCGATACGCCTGAGCCGTGCGGCTCTGCGGAATATCCGGCAGAACCTGTTCTGGGCATTTTTCTACAATGTCCTCGGCATTCCGCTCGCGGCAGGAGCCTATATCCGCCTCTTCGGCTGGGAGCTCGAGCCCATGTTCGGAGCTGCCGCCATGAGCCTTTCAAGCTTTTTTGTAGTGACGAACGCGCTCCGTCTGAATCTTGTGAATATCCACAGTTCAAAGCGCGACAAGCCGATACGCAAAGCTCTTGCAGAAGAGTCCGAAACCGGCGAAAGCACGGCAGTTATCAAGGTAAAGGGCATGATGTGTGCACACTGCGAAGCCCGCGTAAAGAAAGCTCTCGAGGAGCTGCGCGGAGTTGAAGAAGCACGTCCGGACCACGAAAAAGGCATAGTAACGCTGGCTCTGAGCACCTCCCCCGACGAGGAAGAGCTCAGGAAGGCAATTGAAAATGCCGGATACAAGTTCAAGGGATATGCAAAATAATGTCACCCTATTTTAAAATATATAGTTGACATTTGTCAACCGTTATGGTATAATCAGGTTAACAACTTTAAGGAGATAATACCATGACAGAAACTTCAACACTTCCCCGCTCCAAAAACAAGACCTTCACGACCAAAGAGCTCGTCCTGACAGCGCTGATGTCAGTATTCATCGCGATAGGCTCGTGGATATCCATACCTACCGAGATACCGTTCACGATGCAGACCTTTGCAGTCTTTTCGGCGCTTTTCCTGCTCGGAGGCAAAAAGGGATTTTTCTCAGTGCTCGTGTTCATTCTTCTCGGAGCTGCCGGCATACCCGTATTTCAGGGCTTCACCGGCGGAATCGGCATACTCTTCGGCATGACCGGCGGCTACATCATCGGATTTCTCGGCATAGCCGCAATATACTGGCTCGCCGAGCTTATCCCTCTCAAGAACAAAGCGGCTGTCTTTGTAAGGAACATCATCGCAATGGTGATAGGTCTTGCAGTTTGCTATGCATTCGGCACAGCATGGTTCATGCACGTTTACGCAAAGCAGGTAGAGAGCATTTCTCTCACAGGAGCGCTTAAAATGTGCGTTACGCCGTTTGTTATTGTTGACCTCATCAAGCTCGCTGCGGCAGCACTCTATACATATCCTATAAAAAAATATGCAAAGATATAAGCTCCGCCCACATCATCTGCTATGTATCAGCTTTTTCGAGGGAAAGGGCTACAGCAGCGATTTCACGGCAAATATGGCAGAGGTCATAGCCGGACTTGAAAACACAGAGCCGCTCGTTGAGATAATCTCAGGTGCCGACTGCATATGCCGGAGCTGTCCGAATAACGCGAACGGAGCCTGTCTGACAGCCGAAAAGGTCAGCCGCTACGACAAAGCAGTATCCGCGCTGTGCGGTATCAGCAGCGGAGATATTCTACCGTGGACAGAGCTGAAAAGGCGGGCGCAGAGTGAAATAATCTCCGCCGGCAGGCTTCCCGAAGTCTGCGGCGACTGCAAATGGTATTGTATATGTAAAAAAACCGGTACATAATACATATAAAAGTAATACCCCGAAGTGTTTCAAAGCGCTTCGGGGCATTGTATTTTACAACTGCTTATACTGATCTGGATCTGTTGGATCAGCACTCTTCTTTTTTGATATCTTGCTTTTAAATGAGATCAATATAGAATAAACGATAAAAAGAAAAAAAGCATCCCAGACGACACCGAAAATCAACAGGAACACTCTTCCTGAAGTATCATACCACTTGACATAGTTCTCCTTGGGTCTATCCGGGTTACATCGAATTCTGAGCACCTTTCCTTTTTTTAATTTATTCGTGGATTCAATCGTATCAGTGTAAGTGATGCCGTTGTATTCGTAAGAATAGCTGGCTTTATAATTTCTTATGTATCCAAAACCTGCACTTTTTTTCTTTTTTTGTACAGTCACATCGCTTATTACACCTTTTGTTTTTGCTGTGTAGTCTTTTAGGTCTGAGATCTGCTCTATACCTATTTTTATAAACGCAAATCCGATCAGCAAAAAAGGTACACACGCAAGTAAAGCGATAATTTTTCCCACGATAGATGATTTCTTTTCCGTTTTCTCTCTTGGTCCCGTTCCTTTTTTTCTATTATTATTGCTCATCAAGCATCTCCTCGCATAATATAAACATTTTTACGAAACGCTCGGTATATTCCGATTTATGATAGAAACAATTATAGCATTGCATCGCTGCATTGTCAATTGAAATGCCATAGTACTTCTGACGGAATATCAGAAATACTATGGCTCAAAACTACTATATCAGCACCGCCGTTAGGCAGCTCCCATTAACGGAAAAGCAGGCTAAAGTGACACCCTTTTAAGTACCGGTTTAACTTTTATAATTCCTCGTATGCAGCGCGTACAGCCTTTGCAAGCTGGTCAGCACATGAAGTAGGACGTACTCCGCAGGTATTGCCGCTGAGCTTAGCCTCTATCTGCTCGACAGTCCAGCCGTCAACGAGCTTGGAAATCGCCTTGAGGTTGCCGTTGCAGCCGCCGATGAATCTGATATTGGTGATAACATCGTCCTCGATGTGGAAATGTATCTCCTTTGCGCACACCATTTCAGTTGTGTAAACGTAATCCATGACTGCCTCCTATTATTTCAGGAACTCCATGAAGTTCTGCTTATTTTCGAGAGCTGTAGTTGTCGGTCTGCCGAGGTCATCACGCGCTCCGATAGAGCACTTCACCTCGATGAACGAGAGCTCGTCCCTCGCCTTTGCAGCTTCAAGCTCGCGGTCGAGAGAATCGAAATCGTCAACGCATACAGCATGAGGATATCCGCAAGCCTTAGCGATAGCAACGAGGTCTATCTTTGAAGCTACAGTAGGCATTCCGCCGACCGTTTCATGTGCTCCGTTATTTATAACGATATGTATCATATTCTTGGGAGCATTTGCTCCGAGGACAGCCATGCTGCCCATATGCATGAGAACAGCTCCGTCGCCGTCAACGCACCAGATGCGGCGGTCAGGCTTATTTATAGCCACACCGAGAGCGATAGATGAAGCATGACCCATTGAGCCGACAGTAAGGAAGTCATACTTGTGGCTCTGACCGTTAGCAGTTCTGGTCTCGAAGAGCTCACGACTGGGCTTTCCCGTAGTGGAAACTATCGGGTCCTCACCGCTTGCCTTAGCGATGTGACGGATAATGTCCTCGCGAATCATCTTGTTGTCGTTCTTGTATACGACTTCCTCATCGTACTTTATAGCGCCCTTGCGGACGATGAAAGCGACCTGCTTGCCGTTTGCGAGTTCCTTGCGGAAGCCCTCCATTGCAGCGGAGAGCTCGTCCTCGGTAGTATCCTTGCTGATGATGAACGTTCTGACGTCCATATCCTCGAGGAGCTTAACAGTGACCTCGCCCTGATAGATATGCTGAGGCTCGTCGTGAACTCCGGGCTCGCCGCGCCAGCCGACGATGAATATCATGGGGATAGCGTATACCTTGTCATTGAGCAGAGACGCAACAGGATTGATGATGTTGCCCTCGCCTGAATTCTGCATATAAACTACCGGAACTTTTCCCGTAGCAAGGTGGTATCCAGCCGCAAGAGCGGTGCAGTTGCCCTCGTTAGCAGCAATGATGTGGTGCTTCTGGTCGATACCGTATGTATTCATGAGATAGTTGCACAGCGCCTTGAGCTGGCTGTCGGGGACTCCGGTATAGAAGTCAGCGCCGATTATCTCAACAAGTTTTTCTGCCTTCACGTTGTGAAACCTCCATTATTCGCCTTTTTTAGCAAGCTGCGGCATGATTATCTCATCAATGATGAACTTAGCGGTCTTCTCGATGTCATCATACGCAACAGTCTTGGGAAGCTCAGCACCGAATGCCTTTTTAGCCTTTTCGATGAGCGCGTCAGTGTAGATGAGCTTACCGTCGACAACGTCCTCGACTCCGTCAAGAGCCATGGACTCCCTGTCAGCCTTGTTCATTTCCTCAAAGCTGAAAACGCTCTCATCTATCCATGCATTGAGCTTACCGTCCTTATAGCCTGCAAGCACGGGATATCCGCCGATATTTCCGCCGAATCCGGGAGTGAATATCCTCTGGTCCTCGCCGCTGCGGACAGCGTCGATAATTGCGGAGATTATCTGATAGTTGCTTGAAGCATTCATCATATTTCTTGTCTGGTCAACGGGCATTGATATCCTGCAAGCCTTGAATATCTCATCAGCGGAGAGATTTTTCTCCTCGCCCTTGTAATACACCTTGAACGGGAGCTTCACGCCCTCAGCCTGACCCTCCTTGCTGATGCATACGTCATGGAAATGACCTGCCGCGAACATAACATCAACGTTCCAGAAATCCTTCACGCCGAGCATTTCTGCTGCTGCGAACTTCATACGGGGAACGAGGTGATTGAGGTTGCCGCTGCCGAAGTCGGGATAAGCCTTGCCGGCGCTCTTGAGCCACGGGATAACAGCGTCAGAGTAGGAAGTATTGATAACTATCGCATTTGTATCCGCGAGGTCGCAAGCCTCCATGACATTTTTGGTGAATCGGATAGCGAGAGGGCTCCAGATGCCGTAAGCTCTGATGTTAGCCCATGAGATGCTTCCGTACTTGAGACCGGGATATGCGCGGCTTGAGTTTACGATGAAATCGGGCTGATACTTCTCGATAGCAGCCTTTATAGCGCTGATATCGTTGAGGTCAACGCCGCCCTCAACGTCGATGCGAGTCTTGTTTACACCTCTGATGAGACCTGCAACGCGGGTGATGTTGACCTTAGTCTGCATCTTTTCAGCGTCGCGGCCAACGACAACAATGCTGAGTGCGGGGTCATTTTTGCTCATGAGGTAATCGAGAAGGTACGAGCCGACACTTCCGAGACCGATTATCATAACTTTGTAGTCATTATTTTTTATGTGCTGTTCAACGATACCGAGTCGCTGTTCGAGTGTTTTCATTTTTCTTCCTCCCAGTAAGATAAGATTTTTCTGTAGTCCTCACGGGTATTGCAGTTTGTCCAGCGTGAAAGGCTCACGAGCTCGAAGCTGTCACTGCCGCAGGAGTCAATATAGTTCTGGATTATGCGGAGATTCGTGCCGTCCTTTTCCTCAGCGAAGAACTTCTCATTTGCGGCTCTGAGCTTTGCAGCGTCAGTGAATTTCCACATCTGTCCCGAGTTGAGTATAACGGAGAATGCATCGTCGATTTTAAGAAGACCGTGGCTGCTGTTGAAAGCATACCTGAAGCAGCCCTCGCCGTCCCTGTAGAGGACAACAGCCTTTTTGGCGTATATGGGCTCGAAGCTGTAGGTCAGCACGCTCTTGTCAGAAGCGATGACCTTATCGAACGAAGCCTTGTCGATGTCGAGGTCGCCCTCAACGAAGAGGACCTCTTCAACGTCGCCGCCGAACCTGTCAAACAGCTCTTTCAGTCCGACATAGAGGCTGTAGCCGGAAGCGAGGTCGGAATAGTGCTCATTGTATGTGAGTACTATCTTCTCCTGCATCTCAGCGGGGAGCTCGCTGCAGTAAGCGGTGAGGTCGTCGTATTTATGTCCGCCTACGAGGACTATCCTGTCGGCAAACATACACTTTTCAAGGAGATGATACAGAAGCGTGTGCTTCTTTTCGTTTTCGTAATAGATTATCTTGTGGCGCTTCTGCTCCTCGGGGATACCCTCGTTGAAGCGGCTGGAAACGCCGGCAACTGTGATTATCGCTGCTTTCACTTTTATCCTCCTCAGCCCTTGAGGTAGTTGGTGATGCACTCATCGAGACCCTTTTCGAGGTCAACAGCGGGCTTCCATGATGTGCGTGTTCTTATTTTTTCAGTTGAGAGAAGGCGTCTCTCGGGGTCGGATTCCCTGTAGCCGTCGAACTCGATAACGGGGTCGGAAATGCCCATTTTAGAAGCGCAGAGCTTAGCGAGGTCGATGATGGATATCTCCTCGTCAGTAGCAACATTGTAAACAGTTCCGTCGAGAGCGGAATCGGTATTTGCAAGTGCGAGAACAGCGCTGCAGCTGTCGTAGTTATTGAGGAAAGTACGCTTGTTCTTGCGTGAGTTCTCGAGAAGAACTACCTTTCCGTTATCGCGGAAGCTATTGATTATGAACGGGATTATGTGCTTGGGGAAGCGCTCATTCTTGCTGTAAACGTTAGCAAATCTGATAGAGCAGCCCTTTATCTTTCCGGTATCGACAGCGTCCTTCATGAAGAACTCGGTGAGGAGCTTGCCTGTTGCGTAGCTGGTTCTCTGGCTGTGCTCAGCAACAGCCATTGTGAGGAAGTCCGACTCCTTAACGCCGCCGTTCTCGTTCCAAGAATTCATGGAGTAGACCTCAGAGGTCGAGCAGTTGATATACTTCTGAGCGCCGACTCTTATCGCCTGCTGGAGGAACTCGTTCATACCGGTAACGTTAGTCTCGTAGGTCTCATAAACGTGGTAGAAGTGCTCAGTGTGAACAACTGCCGCACAGTTGATGTAAATTACCTCGTCATACTGCGATTTCACAGTATTGACGCGGCTCTCGAAGTCAGCCATCTGCTCCTTGTTGTTGATATCATACTCGAAGAACTCGAATCTCTCGTCGTCGATACAGTCTGCGACTGTATCGATAGAGGAAGCGTAGAAATTATCGAATCCGAGGATATGATCCTTGCTCTCCTTGTCAGAGAGTATCTGGCGGACGAGCTCATTACCCGTCATACCTGTAACGCCGCTGATAGCATATAATTTACTCATAACATTCACCTTTCTTAAACTCCGTGAGTTAATCTTGTCTTGTAGAATTCATCTATTTCCTCCGGGAAGAGCGACTGCTCATACGCAACGTCGTACTCGATAGCCCTGAGCTCCACACGCTTTGACGGCAGATGCAGAACTGCATACTGCGCGAGCGGATTATGGTTGCGGGGCTGACCGACAGAGCCCGGATTAATGAAAATAACTGCCTTTTTGTTGCGCATTTCGGCGTTGTTGCAGTCATAGAACTTTGTAAAGCAGTGGGGATAATGCGAATGTCCGGAAAAGACGATATCGTATCCGGAGTAATTGCCTCTGAGGTCATCGGGCATTATCGCCTTCCAGTAGTTATCGGTGAGCGAGCCGTGTACAGCGAGAGCCTTCAGCCCGCCGAGCATGAAGACCTCGATGCCGTTGCGATTCATGCCCCTGTTTATATACTCGACCGACTCATCTGTAAGCTGGTCGGCAGTATATCTTGCCATGACTCTTCCGCGGTCAGAAGAGAGTCTCTCGAGGTCCTTATCGACCACGAGCTTCTCATGGTTTCCCCAGATATTCACCGCTATCTTATCCTTCCACGCGCCGTTTTCGAGCACGCGGAGCTTTTCAATTATCGTATTCGAGCGCATACCGTAGTCGATGCAGTCGCCGAGGAGGACAACGCCCTTGAAGTCCTCGCCGGCGCAGTCCTTCATAACGGAATCGAACGCGCTCACGTTGCCGTGTATATCAGAAAGTATCAGGTATTTCTCGTCCATTGAGCCTTCCTCATATCTCGTCGATAAGTCTGATTATGTCCTTGAAGGGCATGAGAGTAGAATCGACCTCAAGGGCTCTGTGAGCTCTGAGAATGCCCTCAGCAGTCTGCTTCATCACGGGGAAAGCAGCTCTCATGAGCTGATTTGCATAGATGACGATATTGACGCCGTGAGACGAGAGCTCAGCCTCTGTGACCTGATTGAACGAAGTAGGAACGACAACGATAGGAGTCTTGCTGTCCTTCTCTCTGAACTTGTCGCAGAACTCGAATATCTCAGCGGGGTCTTTTTTGCGGCTGTGTATCATGATGCCGTCAGCGCCTGCACCGGCGAACGCGAAAGCTCTTTCAAGAGCGTCGTCCATGCCGCGCTCGAGGATAAGGCTCTCGATACGTGCGATTATCATGAAATCGTCGGAGAGCTGAGCCTTCTTGCCGGCAGCTATCTTAGCGCAGAAATTCTCGATAGAATCCTGAGTCTGAACGACCTCGGTGCCGAAGAGACTGTTCTTCTTGAGACCGGTCTTGTCCTCGATGATAACAGCGCTGACGCCCATACGCTCGAGAGTTCTCACGTTGTAGACGAAATGCTCGGTAAGTCCGCCTGTATCGCCGTCGAGGATAATAGGCTTCGTAGTGACCTCCATGATATCGTTGATAGTGCGCAGACGCGAGGTCATATCAACGAGCTCGATATCGGGCTTGCCGCGGTCGGTACTGTCACAGAGCGAGGATACCCACATCGCGTCGAACTGATTGAGTCTGCCGTCCTGACCCTCGACCATAGTCTTTTCAACGATAAGACCGGTAAGACCGGAATGAGCCTCCATAGTTTTAACAACAGGAGTCATCTCGATGAGCTGACGGAGACGTTTTCTTCTGTATTCAGGCATAGAGAGCTTTTCTCTGAGCTTGTCGTCGACCTTTCTGACTTCTTCGTTATATGTATAGGGAACGTCAACTATCTGTCCGCCGTACTCGGAAACGAGCTGCTGAACATGGTCGCGGATAGACTTTTCGGCGCCGTCCTTCCAGTTGTCGCCGTGGATAACATAATCGGGGCGGAGCTTAGCGATAACGTCATCGTAGCGCATATCCTCCTGCACGATGACCTCGTCAACGCCCTCAAGCGACTTATATAGAGCTATTCTCTCGTCGATAGTAGTTGTGGGGAATTTGGTGCAGCGTATCATTTCCTTGTCGCTGAGACAGCCGACAACAACTCTGCCGTATTCAGCGGCGTGCCTGATGATATTGAGGTGTCCGGCGTGGATAACGTCAGTGCAGAAGCAAGTATAAACTGTTTTCATTTCATTTTTCCTTTCCCGTTTCAGATAATATCGTTCTTTTGAATCTATGACAAAAAACGGTCAATATGAATATTGTACCACAAACCGCATAAAAAATCAACAGCTAAAGCGGTGAAATTTGTTTTCCCGCTACTTATTAATAATAATGTTTAAAAATAGCAGCCGCAAAGCGCGATGATATGGGTATTTTTCCGGCAAAATGCACACACCTGAGCATATACGTCCGCATTACGGTATCTCACGCAGCTCATGACCTGCAATGTATTTACCGATTTATATTCGTTATAAGTTGCTAACAAGTATTTTGATGATTTTCAAAATAACTATTGACAACGCATATTGCTTGTGGTATAGTATATTTAGACGGATATCAAAATACCGTCTTATATTAAGCTTAGTATTTAGATATTCATCAAATTAAAGGAGGTCGTATTATGGATATCAGATTCTCAGCACCGACTATCGCAGGATATGCCGTAAGCGGCGTAATAATGATGCTAATTCCGATAGCAGTATTAATCATATGGCATAAACGGACGCACGCAAAGCTCAAACCCACGCTCATCGGAGCTATAATATTTCTGGTTTTTGCTCTCGCGCTGAAAGCGCTCCCCGCGTATCCGCTGTACTTTGGAAATAACGCTATATCGCAAAAAATAAACGCAACTCCGTGGCTGTACTATCTTATTGCCGGACTGCTTGCAGGTCTTTTCGAGGAGACCGGACGCTTCATCGCATTCAGGTATCTTCTGAAAAAGGAGCCCTCACGCCGCACAGCTATTTCCTACGGAATAGGACACGGCGGCATAGAAGCTCTCTATTTCGGCTGGACAACGCTCTCAATGATAATACTTGCGCTGCTCATAAACAGCGGAAGGACTGACGAGCTCACGAAGGATATCCCCGCAGAAATGCTCCCGCAGACTATGGAAAAGCTGAAAGGCTACGCTGAAATAACATTCGGCAAGTCGATGCTTGGCATATGTGAACGCATTTCCGCAATGATGATGCAAACCGGACTTTCGATACTTGTATTCAAGGCAGTACGCGACAAGAAGTCGGTATGGCTGTATCCCCTCGCGATGCTTATTCACGCGGCTACCGACTTCATCTGCATATTCTATGACAGCTGCCCGATAGTATTCGAGGCAGGATTTATGCTCTCAGCAGCCGCAGCGCTCCTCATCGCGATACGCTTAGTATACAATAAGATGCCGGAAGAAAAGGAGGCAATACAATGAAAGACGTTTGGAACGCAATGGCTGACCCGACAAGGCGGCAGATACTGACAATGCTGCAAAACGGAGACATGACCGCCGGTGAGATAAGCGAGAAATTCGACATCTCCGCGGCAACGATATCACATCATCTGAAGATACTCCGCGAAGCAGGACTTGTAACATCAGAAAAGGAAAAACAGACTATAACATACAGACTCAACATAACGGTATTTCAGGACTTCCTGAAAGGCATTGCCGACGTATTCGGCATGAAAGGAGAAAACCATGAAAAATAAAGCTTTCAGAACACTTACAGTTTCAACAGTGATTATAGCAGTAATAAATTTAGCTGCATCAATATTTTATATCCTCACGATGCCGGATAAGGTACCGCTCCACTATAATGCAGAGGGAATATGTGACGGCTACGGCTCGAAATGGTTTCTTCTCATACTCTCGCTGATGATCCTCATAGTTTTCCCTATCGGCTTATATGCAACATCGAAATCGAAGAACATCGAAAAGAACATGAAGCCCATGACAATATGCCTCATATTCATTGAAGCCTACCTCGTATTCATGAACTGGCTCATACTCATAAGCCTGAACACCGAAGCCGGTCTCGGCGACAAGATGAGCGTGAACATCTCGTTGGTAGTACCGATAGTAATCAGCATAATGTTTATAATAATGGGAAATTATATGCCGACGATACGCCAGAACAAAAACCTCGGCATAAAGCTCCCGTGGACACTCAAAAACGAGCGCTGCTGGGACGTTACTCACAGATTCGCCGGAAAGGTATGGGTAGCTGTAGGCATAATCACGCTCCTTATCGTAACGGTACTCGCATTAGCGCGTCCGACTGACGAGCCGTGGCTCTATATAGCACTGACGATCATACCGTTTACATTTGCGTTAATCATACCAACAGTTTACGCATACCAGCACAGAAACGACTGATAGCATCAGCAAACCGCGTCATATCCGATGACGCGGTTTTTCCGCCTTGACAGCATCATTTATTTGTGGTATAATATAGATTGTTTACTTAATGTCTGCTCAACAACTAAAAATTGACTATAATAAACCGTATATAGTCAATTTATAGTTGTCAAAGTGCAAGAAAAATTTATAATATCGAATATTTTTCTTGCACTTTGTTTTGCCCATAAGGGCAAAATGAGCTTGACATAAAGAAATGTGATGCGCAAAT